>Ga0114966_10004847_pt1 | contig 11483 bp, 7 predicted proteins | sample M_130207_XF_Meta_FD_87029 | JGI IMG/M metagenome (GOLD analysis project Ga0114966, IMG submission 87029) | Freshwater microbial communities from Lake Montjoie, Canada to study carbon cycling - M_130207_XF_MetaG | ecosystem: Environmental > Aquatic > Freshwater > Lake | place: Lake Montjoie...
CGTGCCGGCCCCATCGCCGGCTGGCAGGACGAAGCGCCCGCGGGTTCGAAGCGCGATCTCCGCGAGGCGGAAATCGTCTGCCCCCGGGCCGAGGGGAATTTACGGCAAACGTGCGTCTGGCCGCCGATCGGCCGGGCCGGTTGGGCGCGAAACGGAGTGCCGCGGCGCGGGCGCGGGCGGAGCCATCACGACTGAGCGCGGGCGTTCGGCAAAACCCTTTCCCTAAAATCACGTTTAGCGACCCGGCCCTAGCTCACCGCCCGCGCGTCAATGAAGGCGCGGATCGCCTCGGGCGTCGCCGACAACCGATGCTTTACGATCGGCTTGGTCTTAAGCATTTCCAAGCTCGGATCCGTCGGCTCAAGGCCAATCGCCTGCTTGATCGTCTCGGGGAATTTCGCCGGGCTGGCCGTCGCCAAGACCACGTTCACGCGATCGGACCGCAACGCTTTAAACCCACACGCGGTGTGCGGATCGGTGATATATCCAAAATCACGATACACCCGCGCGATAATGCTCGCGATTTCCTCGTCGGTCGTGCGGGTGGCGGAAAAAATATCGGGATCAAAACCCTCGAACCGGTAGGCGCCCGTCTGCTTGAAAGTCGCCATCACGGCCCGCACCTTCGCGGGATCGCGCCCCGCCGCGAAATAGATGAACCGCTCGAAATTTGACGCGACCTGAATATCCATCGACGGCGCGAGGCTCGGTTGCACGGCGCCCAGCCGATACTCACCCGTCGTAAAAAGACGGTGCAAAATATCATTCTGATTGGTCGCGACCTGAAAGCCGCGGATCGGCACGCCCATTTTCTGGAGCAGCCAACCCGCCAGAACGTTGCCAAAGTTTCCCGTTGGGACGACAAACTCGACGTTCCCGCGCTCGCTCGCCGGCAGCTTCAGCCAGGCGTAAAGGTAATAAACACACTGCGCCAGAATCCGCGCGAGGTTGATCGAATTGACCGCCGAGAGCCGTTGGCGCCGCCGGAATTCCTGATCGGCGAAAACCTCCTTGAGCGCCGTCTGCGCGTCATCAAACGTCCCCTCGATCGCCAGGGCGAAAACGTTGGGGGCTCCGGTGCAGGTCATCTGTCGCTCCTGCAGCGGAGACACGCGACCATCGGGATAGAGAATGAAAATGGCGGTGCCCGGCTTGCCGAGCAAACCGTGAATCGCGGCGGCACCGGTGTCGCCGGAGGTGGCCCCGAGGACATTGATCGTTTGGCGCCGGACCCGGCATTGGTGCGCGTAAAGGTTTCCCAGTAATTGCAGCGCGAAATCCTTGAAAGCGAGCGTGGGCCCGTGGAAGAGCTCAAGGACGTAGAGATTTTTCGCGAGCGGCTTGAGCGGCGCGATCGCGGGATCGACAAACTGGGTGTAGCTCTGCGCAATCAGAGCCCGCAGGGTATCTGTCGGAATATCGGTCGCGAAGACGCGCAGGAATTCGTAACACAGTTCCGCATAACCAAGCTTCTCAAAGCCCGCGAGCTTGGCCGAGAAGTCGGGTAACGACTCCGGCAAAAAAAGCCCCCCATCCGGCGCCAGGCCGGTCGCGACGGCATCGGAGAAACCAAGGGCCGGGGTCTGCCCACGGGTGGAAACGTATTTCATCAGGAGTGAAGGGATCGCGGGTGGGTGATCGCCCGGAGATCAGGAGCGTGCCCTGAGGCCAGTTCCAAAGTACGCGGCGTCTAATTATAACTTCTCCAAGCCAAACGCCGCGTGCGCGACGCGAGCCGCCGCTTCCGCCTTTTCCTTCGCGATCACGACCGAAATTTTGATCTCTGAAGTGCTGATCAACTCAAGGTTGATGTTGGCCCCCGCGAGCGCCTCGAAGAGCGTCGCCGCGACCCCGCTGTGCGTCTTCATACCCACACCGACCACGGAGATCTTCGCGATATTCTCGTCGAGCGAGACCTCCCCGCCCACTTCCTTCAAGACGATCTCGATCGCTTTAACCGCTTTCTCCTTTTCAGAAAGAGGCACGGTAAACGTCAGGGTCGCGACGCCCGCCCGACCGACATTTTGCACGATCATGTCGACGTTAATGTGGGCATTGGCGAGGGCCTTGAAGACCTTGGCCGCCGAGCCGGGCTTATCCGTAATGTTACTGACGACAACCTTGGCCTGGTCCTTGTCGACGGCGACGCCGCGGACCAGCACTTTTTCCATATAGGCAACTTCCTGTTTCACGATGGTTCCTGGGTTATTGTTAAAAGAGGAGCGGACTTCAAAAACGACATTATACTTGGCGGCAAACTCAACCGAGCGAGACTGCATGACCTTGCTGCCAAGGGAGGCGAGCTCAAGCATCTCATCGTAGCTGATTTCTGAGAGCTTGCGGGCATCTTTCACCACGCGCGGGTCAGCGGTGTAGACCCCATCCACATCCGTGTAGATCTCACATTTATCCGCCTTGATGGCCGCCGCGAGGGCGATGGCCGTGAGATCGGAACCGCCCCGACCAAGCGTGGTGGTCTGACCTTCATCGTCGATTCCTTGAAACCCCGCGACGATGATGACCCGGCCCGCCTTGAGATCGTTAATCAGCGGCTTGGCGTTGATGGTCTTGATCTTGGCTTTAGTGTAAACCTTGTCGGTCGAGATACCGGCCTGCGCCCCGGTGTAGCTCACTGCGTCCACCCCGATCCCGTGGAGCGCCATCGCGGTGAGCGCGATCGTCTCTTGTTCGCCAATGGAGAGGAGTTGGTCCATCTCGCGCTCGCTGGGGATTGCGCAGAGCGCCTTGGCTCGAGCAATGAGCTCATTGGTCACGCCGGCACGAGCGGAAACCACGACAACGAGTTCGTTGCCCTGGTCGCGGATTGCCTTGATGCGGGCAGCGACATTTTTGATTCGGTCGACGTCACCCACCGAGGTGCCGCCATATTTTTGAACGATTCGAGCCATGGAGATCAGTTTAAATTAAATGCCAAAGACGGGGCCAGCCGGAAGCGAAACGCGCGACCAACCGGTAGTCAGCTGGCCAAGCGCACGCCGGCTTCACTGTTCAAAGTCCCCGATCCGCAGGAGCACGGGCTCCGCGAGAACCACCGCCAGCGCGCGAAGCTGTTGCAACGTTGTGCCCATCGCGCGTTCGTTACTCTCGTGCGTCGTCAAGACGAGCATGGCGGCACCCGCCTGCTCCGCCGGACTTTGCAGAACACTCGCGATACTGACTTTTTGCTTCGCCATGACCGTGGCGATGCGCGCGAGGACGCCGGGTTCGTCCTGCACGGTGAGCCGAAGATAATAACGCGAACGGATGCGTTCGGGTGCCGCGAGCCTGCAGACAACCCCCGGGACACCCTGATTCTCACCGAGCAAATGACTGCCCTTGCCGTGCTTCAGTAAAGCCGCCGCATCCGCAATATCACTGATCACCGCGCTCGCCGTCGCATCCTGACCGGCACCGCGACCGCTGTAAAAAGTCGTACCCACCACATCACCCGTAACCGAGACCGCGTTAAAAACGCCGCTCACATTAGCGACCACATTACTCTCCGGCAGAAGCGTCGGATGGACGCGAACCGATAATTCGTTGGAGACAAAATCGCGTGAGATCACCGCGAGAAGTTTAACGCCATATCCGAGGGTCGCCGCATGCTTGAAGTCCGCCGGGGTGATGCCCGCGATACCCTCGACGATCATCTGGTCAGTTTTAACCCAGATCCCATGGGCGAGCCACGCGAGCACCGACGCCTTGTGCGCGGTATCCCAGCCATCGACATCGAGGGACTCATCGGCCTCGGCGTAGCCCAGCCGCTTCGCATCGGCGAGAACCTCTGCATACGACGCGTTGCGATCCTCCATCTGCGTCAGGATATAATTGCACGTACCGTTAAGGATGCCGTAAATCCGCGTAAACCGGTTGGCGACGAGCCCTTCGCGCAGCACCTTGATAATGGGGATCCCGCCAGCCACCGAAGCCTCAAAAAAGAAATGGCCGCCGTGTTGCTGCGCGGCGGCAATGATCTCGGGACCATGTTCGCAAATCAGGGCTTTGTTGGCGGAGACGACGATAGCGCCGCGCCGAAGAGCCGCCAGCGTCACTTGCCGTGCCAGGGTGGTCCCACCGATCAGTTCGCAGACGATGTGAATCGAGGGATCCTTCGCGATGGCGAGCGGGTCGGTGGTGAGGAGACGCGCGGGAATTTTAACGTCGCGTTTTTTCGTGAGGTCGCGGACGGACGCGCGGGCGAGGTGGAGCTTCACGCCGAGGCGTGATTCGAGGTCGCCCAAGTGCGCCGAGAGGTGCTTCCAAACGCCTTGGCCCACGGTGCCAAAGCCGCAAATACCGATAGTAATGATTTGAGGTGAACTCATGAATTCGGGGCGGCCGATTTTTTCTGACCAACCTTACTTTCCGTACCAGCGCGGATGCGGACGAGGTTCGCACGATGACGATAGATGACAAACGCCGCCACCACCGCGGCAAGGGAAATGACCGGCGAGGGTTGCTTGAAAGAAACCGCGGCAAACGGCACCGCCGCGGCCGCCAGCATGGAAGCAAGCGAGACGTAGCGAGAGACGAGCAAAGTGATCCCAAAAACCGCCAGGCCAATGCCCATACCCAGAGGAAATAACACCAGAAATGCCCCGCCGGCGGTCGCGACACTTTTGCCGCCCCGAAAGCCGGTGAAGCACGAGAAGCTATGACCGAGGATCGCCGCAACGAGTCCAGTGATGGCGCGGCTCAGGTCGGCTGGTGGCGCCGAATAATCAAACGATAGCGCGCCAGTCGGCCCACCCGATTGCCAATGAACGTACGCCAAGCCCACTGCCAGCGCGCCTTTCGCCGCGTCGAGAAACAAGACGAGATTCCCCGGGCCGTGACCCAGGATGCGACGCACGTTCGTCGCCCCCGGATTCTTGCTCCCGACCTCAAATATATTCACGCCCTTTGCCCGCGCCACGAGGAAACCAAAAGGCAAAGCCCCCAGCAGGTAGCCCACAACCGCAGTGATGAGGATAGCCGTGAACATCAGTCAGCCATGCCGGCGAACGGTCCCGAAAAGCCGCCCGCCCCTTCGATATTTTGAAAGCCCCCGCTCATAGCTGCACAAACTTGGCCATTTTGATCGCCGCGTGGCCCTTGATTAACTTGCGGGCAGACTCGCTCGGCTCGGTATCCACGCGCACCACCATGTAGGCGGTGCCACCCGGAGTGAGCCGGGAGAGCGACATGTCGGCGATGTTGACTTTGTCCTCCCCCAAGAGGGTGCCGATCGTGCCGACCATGCCCGGCTGGTCGACATTCTCCAACACGAGCAACTTGCCATCGGCGGCCACCTCGACCTCGCGCCCGTTGATATTGACAATCCGAGGCTGGTTCCCCTTGCCGCTGAGGGTGCCCGCCGCAGAATGCGCCATACCATCCGGCGCGACCGCCTCGACCATGATCAGTTCGCTATAGCCGCAATCATCGGTCGACTTGACCACCTCCGCGCGAATCCCCAACCGCGCTATCATGACCGGCGCGTTGACGAAATTCACCTCATCCCCGCTGATGCGACGGAGGAAACCGCGCTCGATCGAGCGGGTGACGGCGTTGGCATCGAGGTCAACAAGTTTCCCCCAGTAAGTGATGCGCAACTGCGCGATTTGCGGCGGGGCAATCTGCTGCACCAAAGTACCCAGCTTGGCTCCGAGATCCAGGTACGGCGCGAGGATTCGGAGAGCCGCGGCATCGATCGACGGTACGTTGACCGCGTTGCGAATCACGCCGCCGTTAAGGACGTCGGCGATCTGCTCGGCAATCTCGATACCGACCGATTCCTGAGCCTCCGCCGTCGACGCGCCGAGGTGGGGCGTGAGCACAACGTTGGGCAACGTGCGAAATTCGCTATCCTTCGCGAGGGGCTCGTCCTCGTAAACGTCGAGGCCAGCCGCCGCCACCTGCCCGCTTTTCAAAGCCGCGAGCAACGCGCTCTCTTTAATAATACCGCCGCGCGCACAATTGAAAATTCGGACGCCCTTCTTGCACTTCGCGAACGCCGCCTCGTCGATCATGTAGTGGGTATCCTCCGTCATCGGCATGTGCACAGTAATGTAGTCCGACAGCTTGAGCAGCTCGTCCAACGAGACCCCCTCGACCTGCATCGCCTTCGCCCGACTCGGCGCCAGATACGGATCGTAAGCCAGCACGCGCATCCCAAACGCCTGCGCACGCTTCGCCACTTCCCCGCCAATCCGACCGAGCCCGACAATCCCGAGCGTCTTCTTGAATAACTCGATCCCAGAAAAATTCTTTCGATCCCACTGCCCGGCCTTCATCGACGCGGCCGCCTGCGGCACCGGACGAGCCCCACAGAGAATATGCGTAAACGTGAGTTCCGCCGTCGCAATCGTGTTACCCGCCGGCGTGTTCATCACGACGACCCCATGGTTCGTGGCGGCCTCCACATCGACGTTATCGACCCCCACGCCGGCTCGGCCGACAACTTTCAGCAAGGGGGCGGCTTTAAAAACCTCCGCCGTGATCTTCGTCTCAGAGCGCACCGCGATCGCGTGAACATCTTTGACCAGTTCGAGAACTTTTTCAGGCGAGGAACCATAGGCCTCAATGACTTCAATCCCCGGCTGCTGGCGCAGATAGGCGACTCCTTTAGGTGAGATCTTGTCGGCAACGAGGACTTTCATTGGAAAAAGACTTTAAGGGAAATCGGTGCACCGCCCGCCTAGCAAGGAGAAGTTTTCAATAACCGTCTGGCCGCCCGCACTGTTTTTTATTCGCACACGTCCTGCGAGACAGCTTTGACTCTCTTCCCTGCCTCGTCCCCATTCTCTTCGCCTCGGTCCGCCCAAGCCAACCACCCTCGCCCAACGATCTATTCTGCGCTATGATGATTGAATTTTTTCGGAGACCCCTGACATCCCCTCTTCTCGCTTTTTCCGCTGCGCTCCTGCTGTTCGGTTGCGGCGAACCCCCCGCCAACGCACCCAGCCCTAAATCCGGCAAAGGAGGCAAGGGCGGCGGCGTGGCGCCCGTGCTCGTCGGACAGTCCCAGCTCAAAGTCGTGCCCCTCCTCATCGAGGCGATTGGAGCCGTCGAGCCCATTCGCACCACCGCCATCCGCTCCCAGGTCACCGGGATCTTAACTAAAATCAGCATTCAGGAGGGCCAAGACGTACAGGTCGGCGACCTTTTGTTCGAAATCGACGCCCGGCCCTTCAAAAATGCGGTCCGCTCCGCTGAGGCCGATCTCCAAAAAGCCAAAGTCCAACTCGAGACCGCCCGCGCCCAGGTCGCTCGCTATCGCACGCTCACCACGGATCAAATGGTCTCAAAAGAACAATTTGAGAAAATTGCCGACACCGCCCGCGCTTTGGAGGCCGAGGTCCTTTCCGATGAATCCCGCCTCGCCACCGCCAAACTCCAAGTCGAATTTTGCTCCATCCGCGCCCCGCTCTCCGGCCGCACCGGCAACATGACGATCCACGAGGGCGATCTCGTCCGCGCCAATGAGGCCGGCGGACTTCTCGTGACCATCAACCAAATCAGCCCCATCTACACGACGTTCGCCGTCCCCCAAGTTTACCTCGCCACCCTCACCCGCTACCGCGCCAACGGCTCCCTCAAGGTCATCGTCGTCCCGCCCGGAGCCGACGAAAAACCCGAGGCGGGCGAGCTCACGTTTATGGATAATACCGTGGATGCCTCCACCGGGACCCTCAAGCTAAAGGCGGCTTTCCCCAACCGCGAACACCGTCTCTGGCCGGGCCAGTTCGCTACCGTCACCGTCACCCTCGCTAATCCCGAGGCCTTGACGGTTCCCAGCAGCGCCATCCAAACCTCCCAAAAAGGACAGTACGTTTATGTCGTCCGCACCGACCAGACCGCCGAACTGCGCCCCGTCATCGTCGAACGTCATTACAGTGCTGACGCTGTCATCAGCCAGGGCCTAAAAGTCGGCGAGACCGTGATCACGGAGGGTCACCTCCGCGTGATCCCCGATAAACCCGTCGCCAACAAGGGAGCGGCTGGTTCGAGCCCAGAGGCCACCCCAAGCAAGTCGGGCAAGGGTAGCAAAAAGGGCGAAGGCAAATCCAAGTCCGGCGAGACCGATAAAAAATCTCCATGAACATACCCGAACAGTTCATCCGGCGCCCGGTCATGACCACCTTGGTCACCGCCGCCATCACTCTCTTCGGTTGGATGGCTTACCAGAAACTGCCCGTCAGCGATCTGCCCAACGTCGATTTCCCCACTCTCTCGATTTACGCCAGTCTCCCCGGCGCCAGCCCCGAGACGATGGCCGCTTCTGTGGCCACGCCTCTCGAGCAGCAACTCTCCTCCATCGCCGGAATCGACTCCATGACGTCGACGAGCTCCCTCGGCAGCACTTCGATCACCCTCCAATTTAATCTGGACCGGAACATCGACGCTGCCGCCCAAGACGTTCAATCGGCGGTCTCCGCCGTCCAGCGCCGCCTCCCGCGCGACATGCCGAACCCACCTTCGATCCGGAAAGCAAACCCTTCGGAAGACTCAGTGCTGTATCTCGCACTCTCCTCTTCCACCCTCTCTCTCGCCGAGGTCAACGAGTATGCTGAAACCATTCTCGCCCAAAGTATCTCCGCCGTCGATGGCGTCGCTCAAGTCAACATCTACGGCGCGCAGAAATATGCGGTGCGCGTCCGCCTCGACCCGCGCGCCCTCGCCGCCCGCGGCATCGGCATCGACGAGGTCCGCACCGCCCTCGACGTCAACAACGTTAACCTCCCCGCGGGCACCCTCGATGGCGCGCACAAAGCATCGACCTTGGTCGCCACGGGGCAGCTCAAGAACGCCGAGGGCTTCCGGAAGATTATCGTTAGCTACCGCAACGCCTCTCCCGTCCGCCTCGGCGATGTCGCCAGCGTCACCGACGGGATCGAAAATGAAAAATCCTTCAGCTGGTTCATGCAGCGCTTCGTCGATGGCGTCGAGGATCCCGATTTCACCAGCGGTAAAAAAGAGAGCCGCGCCATCAACCTCATGGTCCAGCGGCAGCCGGGTACCAACACGATTAAGGTAATTGATAATGTCAAAGCCCTGCTCCCAGCCTTCCGCGCCCAACTGCCCGCCACCGTCCGGCTCGAAGTCTACAGCGATAAATCCATCACGATCCGCGATTCCGTCCACGACGTAAAATTTACGCTCGTCCTCGCCATCATCCTCGTCGTCTTGGTCATCTTCCTGTTCCTCCGTTCAGCCGCCGCCACGATTATCCCGAGTATCGCGATGCCCATCGCCATCTTCGGGACTTTTGCGGTGATGTACTTTTGCGGCTTCAGCATCGATAATATCTCCCTGCTCGCACTCACCCTTTCCGTGGGCTTCGTCGTCGACGACGCGATCGTCATGCTCGAAAATATCGTCCGCCATATCGAGTTGGGCGAAACCCCGATGAGCGCCGCCTTAAAGGGCTCTCGCGAAATCGGCTTCACCATTCTTTCGATGACGATCTCATTGGTCGCCGTTTTCATCCCCATCCTGTTTATGGGCGGCGTCCTCGGGCGGCTGCTCTACGAATTCGCCATCACCATCAGCGCCGCTATTTTGGTCTCCGGCTTCGTCTCCCTCACGCTCACACCGATGCTGTGCAGTCGGTTTCTCAAGCCCATCGACCCTCACGCCGCCCACGGCATCTTCTACCGCGCGACCGAGCGGATTTTCCAGGAGAGCGTCAAACTATACGAGTCCACCCTGCGTCTTTCGCTGCGATTCCGCGCCCTCACCATGCTGGTCGCCTTTTCCATGGTCGGCCTGACACTGTGGCTGCTCCAGATTATCCCCAAGGGGTTCATCCCGACGGAGGACACCGGCCGCATCCTGATTCAGGTTGAAGCTGCTCAAGATGTCTCCTTTGAAACTCTGGTCCGCCACCAGCGCGCGGTCAACGCGGCCGTGATGAAGAATCCCTACGTGACTGATATTTCCTCGAGTATCGGATCCTACGGCCGCAGTGGCGGCAGCGGCGGCAATACCGGCCGGATGTACGCCAGTCTGGTCGATCGCAAAAATCGCCCTAACGCCGTCGCCATCGCCCAAATGATACGCGCAGAAACCGCCGGCATCCCTGGCGTGAAAGTATTCCCCCAAGTGCCGCCCAGCATCCGCCTCGGCGGCCGCGGCTCCACCTCCCTCTACCAGTATACGATCTCCGGAAGCGATCTGCAGGAACTCTATCGCATTACGCCCATCCTCGTGGAACGGATCAAAGAGGTGTCTGGCCTAATCGACGTTAACTCAGACCTCCAAATCACCAGCCCTCAAGTTATCATCGATATTGACCGCGACAAGGCCTCGTCGCTCGGGCTCAACGCCCAACAAGTCGAAGAAACCCTCTATAACGCGTTTGGTGCCCGCCAAGTCTCCACCATCTACTCCTCTACCAACCAGTATGCGGTCATTCTCGAGCTGGAACAAAAATACCAACGCGATCCCAGCGCCCTCGCCTTCCTTTACCTGCGCAACCGCGAGGGCAAGTTAATCCCCTTGGAGAACATCGCCAAAATCAGGGAGACCGTCGGCCCACTCACCGTCGCTCATATGGGCCAGATGCCCGCCGTCACCATCACCTTCAATCTCAATCCCGATTTCGCCCTGAGCCAAGCCACCACGGAAATCGAGCGCATCGCCCGCGAGATTATGCCGCCTACCATCAACGGCACCTTTCAAGGAACCGCCGCCGCTTTCACCAATTCACTCCGCGGTCTCGGCTGGACCCTGCTGATCGCCGTCCTGGTGATTTATCTCGTTCTCGGTGTCCTCTATGAGGACTTTATTCATCCCATCACAATTCTTTCCGGCCTGCCCGCCGCCACGTTCGGGGCGCTCGCCACATTGTTAATTTTTAAGCAAGAGCTCAACATGTACGGGTACGTGGGCTTGATCATGCTGATCGGCATCGTAAAGAAAAACGCCATCATGATGATCGACTTCGCCCTCGATGCCAAACGACATCGCCAAAAGGGCGCACAGGAGGCCATCGTCGAGGCCTGTATCGTCCGCTTCCGTCCTATCATGATGACTACCCTCGCGGCCCTCGCGGGCACCCTCCCCATCGCCCTGGGCTGGGGCGCCGGCGCCGATGCCCGCCGCTCCCTCGGCCTCGCGGTCGTAGGCGGACTCCTCGTTTCCCAACTGCTGACTCTCTATATCACCCCCATCTTCTACCTCTACATGGAGAAGATCGCCTACTGGTTCACCCCAAAATCCGTCGAAGAAATCGAACGTGAGTCCGACCCCGCCGGCGCCGTCGGACTCGCAAAGTAACCCCTCGGGCCCCCGTCGTTCTTTTCACGCCGACCGACGACCGGCCCTCTCCGCCCTTCGCCGGTCTTTCGAGACCCCGTGAACCGCGTGCACCCGCGCGATCGACCGCTCCTGCCGGAATCATCCCACTACCGGCGCGCCGGCCCCGCCATTCCCAGAAAGTACGCGGCAAAGGCCAGCTTGTCCGCCGACTCTTCAATCAGCTTCGAGGTAGGTTTACC
>Ga0114966_10004851_pt1 | contig 11480 bp, 15 predicted proteins | sample M_130207_XF_Meta_FD_87029 | JGI IMG/M metagenome (GOLD analysis project Ga0114966, IMG submission 87029) | Freshwater microbial communities from Lake Montjoie, Canada to study carbon cycling - M_130207_XF_MetaG | ecosystem: Environmental > Aquatic > Freshwater > Lake | place: Lake Montjoie...
AAGAAATCGCTGGTGTCTCCGTTATCCAGTTTTTGCGGCAAGCCCTCAGCGCCCGTAAAGGAATTGACTTATCCATTCTTGAACTTCGCTTAGCGACAATGGATTGGATGAAACGCCTCGGAATGGATTCGTCTTTCGTGGACCGCTACCTCAATGAGGGCTTCTCTGGTGGAGAAAAAAAGCGCAACGAAATTATGCAGATGGCGATTCTCGAGCCTGACATAGCAGTTCTTGATGAAACAGATTCTGGTTTAGATATCGATGCACTGCGCATTGTCGCCAAAGGAATTCGCGCTGTGCGCGCAGACCGACCGACCATGGGTGTCGTCCTGATCACTCACTATCAACGTCTCCTGGATGAACTTGCTCCCGATTATGTACATGTCATGGTTGATGGCCGCATCGTTGTCAGCGGTGGAATGGAAATCGCCGAGAAACTTGAGGTTTCCGGATACGAGTCATTCCGCCCGTGAACACAAACTTGGTTGACTGGGCAGCCGTTAAGGCCGACTTCCCGGTACTTCAACGCATCATTGACGATCAACGATTGGTGTACCTTGACTCAGCCAATACGTCGCAAAAACCTCATACAGTTATTGATGCAATGGCCGACTTCATGCGCAATGGCTACTCGCCGATCAGTCGTAGCGCGTATCAATTAGCGGCTGAAGCGACCGACCTTTTTGAAGCCGCCCGCGCCAAGATTCAGAAGTTCATCAACGCACCTCATGTTGAAGAAATTATTTTCACTAAGAACGCCACGGAGGCGCTCAACCTAATTGTGCAAACCTGGGGTCGAGAGAATCTCCATACTGGTGACATCGTCGTACTTACCCATATGGAACATCACGCCAACATTGTTCCCTGGCACATGCTGGCCGCAGAACGCAACTTGGAAATCCGCTGGATTCCATTGACTGTTGATGGTCAACTTGACCTCACCAATTTGTCATCATTGCTCAATGGTGCAAAAGTACTTTCCTTTACTGCAATGAGTAATGTGCTCGGCACTCTCACGCCCGTCGCGCAACTCTGCCAAGCCGCTCATGATGCTGGAGCATTAGCCATCGTGGACGCATGTCAATATGTCCCACACAATGTCACCGATGTCCAAGCCTGGGGTGCCGACTTTGTTTGGTTCAGCAGTCACAAGATGGTTGGTCCATCGGGTGTCGGCGTGTTGTGGGGTCGACGTGAACTGTTACACGCCATGCCACCATTTTTGGGTGGTGGCAACATGATCGGAGATGTCAGGCTCGACGGTTTTACTTGCGCCGAACTTCCATCAAAGTTTGAGGCTGGTACTCCCGCGATCGTTGAAGTCATTGGTCTTGGGGCAGCGGTCGACTATCTCAGCAAAATTGGAATGGCAAATGTTCGCCAGCACGAAATGAATCTCACGGACTACGCGTTACGCACCCTTGATGATCGCTACGGTACCGATATTTGCATCCATGGGCCACGCGATATTGCAGTGCGTGGAGCGGTTCTCAGTTTTGCCTTCCGGGGTATCCACCCACACGATCTGAGCCAAGTTCTAGACCAAAAGAATGTGTGTATTAGGGCTGGTCATCACTGCGCCAAGCCCCTCATGAAGCTACTCGGGGCAAATGCCACAGCTCGTGCGAGCTTTTATTTGTATAACGATGAGTCAGATGCCGACGCTCTTGCCGACGCTCTTGACAGTGCTAGCGATATCTTTGGTCTGTAGCCACGAGAGGAAATGACATGCCCGGCTTAGAAGATTTGTACCGTGAAATTATTCTTGATCACTATCGCACCCCACGTAATCGGGGTGAACTAGAAACCCCACCCGCACATATGGCAGAAGGCCATAACCCTTTGTGTGGAGATGAAATCACGATTTATGCTCAAGTTGAAAATGGAGTTCTGACTGACATCAAAGTTTCTGGGCAAGGTTGCAGCATTTCGCAGAGTTCGGCTTCAATGATGAGTCAGGCGGTCAAGGGTAAATCTCTCGCAGAAGTGCAGGCACTGGTGCACCGTTTCAAAGTCATGATGTCGATTGCCGAAGACCCCGAAGATGGCCCGTTGGTTGAGGTCAAACTGGGCGACCTGGAAGCACTACAAGGCGTCGTCAAGTTTCCTGTACGCATCAAGTGCGCTGTTTTGTCGTGGAATACCTTGCTTCAAGCTTTGCAAGAGGCTGACATCTAACAAACTGTCAGAACAACTGACAGTTTGTGCCATACTGATCGTATGAAAGTCACCCTTCTAGGAACTGGTAGTCCGATCCCCGATGCCAATCGTGCTGGACCGTGTTCTTTAGTGCAAGCGGCAGGTCAAAACATCATGATCGACTGCGGACGTGCGGCCATCATGCGTCTTCTCGGCGCTGGAGTTTTGCCCGGCATGGTCAGCACCATCTTGATCACTCACCTACATAGCGATCACATCACCGACCTCAATGATCTCGTGACAACGCGTTGGGTGATGATGCCAGTCAATATTCCACTCAAGGTTGTTGGCCCAGTTGGTACGCGCCAGGTCGTTGACGCCATGTTGCAGATGCTTACGCTCGATCAGGGCTACCGCCATGCTCACCACGATGACCTGCGTGCAAATGGACCACTCACCGTTGACGTCGTTGAAGTCGGTGCGGGTGAAACTTTGATGGTCGGCGAGATTTCGGTATCGACGCACGCAACCGATCATCGCCCCGTTGATCCAAGTATCGGCTTTCGTATCGAACACGATGGAAAAGTTGCCGCACTCGCCGGCGACACGATTCCTTGTTCTGGCCTTGATGATTTGTGCCAAGACGCAGACATCTATGTGCAGACCGTGATTCGCGATGACCAGGTGAAGCAAATCGCCACGCTGTTACCTAATAGTCAACGTTTCCTTGACATTTTGGATTATCACAGCACCGTGGCCCAAGCCGGAGAAACCGCCCAACGCAACAATGTCAAAACTCTGATGCTCACGCATTGTGTGCCAGCAGTACAGCCTGGCCAAGAAGACGAATGGATCGGACTGGCTGCCGCACACTTTTCTGGCACCATTATTCTTGGTCCCGATCTCACCTCATGTGAAGCCTAGAAATAAGATTAAAAAATGACTCCTGCCGAAGAACGAGAAATTGCTAGCAAGTACATCGGTGGCTTTGCTTGGCCCACCGTGTTGCTTTTCATCTTTAACTGCGCCGTCTATACGGGCACAATCCTGTTGTATGTCAAAGGCTCACTTCCAATGCCCATCGGATTCGTGATCAACTCGATCATCACCTACTTTTTCTACACGATTCATCATGAAGCGAATCATGGAAATATCAGCGCCCAAAATAAGTCACTTCGTTGGGTAGATAAATTCATGGGGTCAGTCGCATCGTTACCCCTGCAACTCAACTTCCAGGCATACGCTCCATCTCATCTACTGCACCACGCACATACCAATATTCCTGGACGCGACCCAGATCATTTCATGGCAGGACCAGCCAAAGCAGTTTTCCCGCGCTGGCTCATCACGACGGTGATCAAGACTCTTGCCTGCATCCCGTTCGTTGCGCAGATATTATTCAAAATTCTCCCAGCACAAATCAGCGCTGGGATTAGGTACTTCAAATCCGATCGACCCGGTTTATATCGCCACCTACAGCTGAGCTTGTTGCTTTTAGTCGCTTCATTTTTCTTTGGTCAAGGATTGAATTTCTTGATGTTGTGGTGGCTACCAACTCAAGTTGCTCAATTAATTTTGCAGACTTGGTTTGTGTGGCTCCCCCACGCGCCATTTACCGAAACAAGCCGTTATCACAACACACGTATTCGTGGCTGGATTGGTAGTCACGTCATGTTGCTCGGCCAGGACCATCACCTCATACATCACATGTACCCGCGGGTACCCTTCTACCGTTACCGCCGATTGTTCCGTGCGATTCGTCCCTCGCTTGAGGCAAACAAATCAAGCATTCAAATACCTGCTTATTCCTGAGAGTCCAGGCGGGTGAAAATTATTTCGTCGATGTCCACTCGCACTTCAGGCATGAGCCACCATTAACTCGGGCAGTCGAGTAACCATCGGGGATTGATGGCGAATTGCGGGGCCAGGGTCTGCGCACATACGAGCCTAATATTTTTTGGGAGCGAGGTGTAGAAATATTCCAAGCCGCCAAAGTTGGATCCTTGATCGGCAATTTGTGGGTCACAACTAAGAGCGCAGACTCACTATCAACATATAGGTCGCCACCAATCCACACCCCGAGGTGGCCTCGCTCCATATTGCGATTCCACCAAACATAGAGCGGCTTTGATTGATCTTTTGGGCGCCCATTGGCTAGGGGTTTGGTAGTTTTACCCGAAGAATCTAACCTCACAAAATAGGCACCCGCAGTATCTCCGCCACTGAAAAGTCTTTGTCCCGGCTCGCGTAACTTGTCCATCAATAAGTACGCGAATGCAACGCACTGAACCTTTCCACGATTTCCATAATCAACGCGTTGCACATAGGAAGCGCAATCGATGATCCGGGACTGCACGACCGCCAACTCCTTAGGTTGATCTACTGGAAGTTCTATTCCGCGTAAGCCTGAACAAGGATTCGTGAGCTGCGATGCATTCACCGATCCTGAACTGCAAAGTGACAACATGATGAGTAGCGACCCCACCGCCCATTGAGTTTGCTGACGTGCCCTCATAGTTTCAGGCTAACCCTTGAATGACCGAGCAAGTTCACCCTCGCTCCAGAGGAGACGAACTCAAGAAGTCCGCCCCACTCTCAAGCCCAATTCATCAGGGAATGGCAGTGACAGCTGCGACCAAAAGACCGTCGGCCCCCCGGCTTAAAAGGTCGTTGAAGTACTCCGTGGTCTCTTGAGATGATTCGGTCATCCAGACCCAAACTTCATAACCTTCGGCATGAGCACGGTCAAAAGTCTCCTTGCCGAGTACTTCAACACCTTCGTAGATCGGTGGAGCCTGAAGGATGACATCGCGTGGGTCAAGTGCAGCCCCCGCGAGATACCAATTCACAAGACTGGTCTGCGCGGGACTCGTCGCTACATCAGCAATCAAAGAGCGAAATTCGGCAAGAACATCATCATTAAAAGAAACAACAACGACTGAATCGGTGCGATCCAGTTCGGTGATCAAGCGCGCCAACTCCTTTGCCGCTGCGAAGGCACTGTCCAAGAGAACTTCACCCGATTCGGTTTCCGGAATTTTGATCTCAACATCAAGTGGAAAATCTGGGAAGGCACGTGCAACCTGTTCAAACGTTGCAACACCAAAATCATCAGCAGTGAAACCTTCGGGTGGGGACACTTCACCAGTACGAACACCACGGTAGATGTAGGCGTCCTCTGCCAGGGAGTGATCGCTCCATACGCCACCCGAGAACCAATATGCATTGTCCATCGCTTGTAGTTCGGCGGCGGTAAACGAAGCAAATAAGCCAGTGTTGTTAGTGAGTCGATCAACGGTGTTGTCATGTTGCACCATCAAAACTCCATCTGAACTGAGCACGACATCCATTTCTAGAACATCGGCACCGTTTAATGCCGCTTGAGTGAATGCATACATTGTTGAATGTGGCCAGTCAAAATCGCCACCAGCGTGAGCGATGACAACAGGTCGCTCAAGCGCAATCAAATCTGTAATGGTGGTTGCTTCAGGTGCAACAACTTTGTCAATTGCAAGTTCAGGAACTGGGAGCGTCGTCTCGGCAACTGTCGTTTCTGGAGCGTTGGTGCTCGCCGAGTCACTGCCACCGCCACATGCGGCGATAAGAAAAACAAAGGGCGCGAGCAGTGGGACTAAGCGCGATGCGGATCGGTGGTTTGAAGAAATATTCATGCCCCATTATGCCACCGAACTGATCTGCTCTCACCCGCCGGCGACTTCGTTCATCTTTTCTCTACCCAGCGAACGTTTAATCGGCGGTCAAACGCCGAAAGGTTTCCACTTCCTGCACGTCGTAGGCAGTGCCATCAGCATGCAGGAGTTCGTGAAACCACGGCTCCTCGTTGTTGACACGTTCAGCCCATGAACGCCACGGAAACCTTGTCCGAGTTCTTCCGTCGACCAATCCCCAGTTGATCGCTCCAACTCCAGCGTCTTTAAAGACTGACAAGAGATCGACTGTTGAACCAGCAGAGCGGGCTAACCATTCGGTGCATAACAGTGGACGGCCATGAGTCGCTAGAGCGTTGATCACAGCCGTCAGCTTTTCGCGAGGCTCATAACAGTGAAATGAAATGATGTCACTCTGATCAAGGATGAGTTGATTTAGAGCGTTGTTCACTACCTGGCCATCTTTATCGTATTCCCAGACCCCAACGGTGAGTGGCTGGCTAACACCAACTCTGCGCGCCCAATCAAATACGGTTGCGACAAGTTCAGTGGCTGTAGCAATTTTTTCGTCACGTGATCCAAGTTTCAGAGTCACCACATCAACTTGGTCAGGCTCATTGAAGAGATCCCATGCGATCACACGCTGGTCATCTTTAAAAAACGAAAGTACAGTTGAAACATAGTCTCGTAACTCAGACCATCGCGAGCGATCATAGAAAATATCTGAACCAGGACTTTGAACCCACATTGAGTTATGCAGAAAAGGTTTTGGTTCGGGTTGCTTACCCAATTGGGGCTTGGGATTCCACACGCCATCAAAAAGAACTGGAACAATACCAATGTGATGTGACGCGGCCACAGTAAAAACTCTTTCGATTCGTGCTAGAAAATCTACCGAGGCTTGGGTGAATAACAGATCATGAAGATAAATCCGAACTGTGTTCATGCCGATTGCGGCAGCCCACGCAAGTTCCCGTTCTATTGTGCTGAGATCAAAAGTTTCGGCCTGCCACATTTCAAGCTGATTGCCTGCAGTGGACGGAGAAAAATTGCAGCCGACTCGCCAACCGACTTGCTCACTCCATTCGCGTGCTGCCTCGATTGACCAGCGATTTTCACTCACTCATGTATGTAATCATCCTCACACGAACGGCGACGAAGTGCGGGGCGAACCCAGCCCTCCAGATCAGATGATTTTCAAAACGGTGTCAAACGAAACGATCATGTTTCTCAGTTTTACCGACCAGATCACGAGTTCGTACATTATGTTAGGGACCACGTCACCTTTAGCTTAAGCAATGTTTTGATACTTAATGAGTCAGTTCGTTCGCTGATCTGCTTGTTCAAGCATCTTTGCTAGGTCTGAGCGAATCGGCATTGGTTGAGTAGCCGGAATACCAGCACGCCCTGTGTTACCTGTCGGATAGCGACCCGACAACGAACCAGGACCTGCCACAGCAATCCTCGATAACTGACCACGAACTTCACAAACATCTCGTTGCACCATTGCAGCGACAAACATGGATCCATGCACCCTCACATGCAAGCATGCCCACGGCTGACTGAGAACATGTGCATCTTCTAGCAGTGTCCAACAACGGTCGAAGTCCTTTGACTTGCGGGCTTGACGCGACTCAAGGAGATTCTGTTGAAGACGTGTGAGAATCTCTTCAGTCGGACGAGACATGTTTCAAATCTATTTGATTAGGTCTGCAGAAACGCGTCGCCTAGGCGCGTTTTAAGTCGGTGACTACTCCGCCAGCGACACGCACGATGTCTGCAGGCGAAGCACCAAACACGTCGTTCCATGTTCCCGCCGCAGCCCACACCTCGTCGTATTGCAACAAGTCCGGATCCACGAACACACGCAACTGTGTGCTGTGACCAAAGGGAGGCACGCCACCGTTTCACAAACTCAGTTACCTCTTGCCTGCAGATTTAGTCACTCAATGACTCAAAGAACGTCAGCAACGCGGCAAACACTTCGTCGGGTCGTTCGGGCAGTAAAGCATGTCCCGCACCATCAATCTCGACGAGCGTGGCTTGTTCACGATGAGCGTCAACATATAGACGTCCGTTCTCCGGGACAGCGCAAACATCTTGAAGACCTTGCACCACCAAAACTCGTTCGGCCACCGAGTGAGTCCATGCGCCTGGCGGTGTGCGATGTACCGCCGCCGACTGCAGTGCAGCGACGTCGGGTAGCCAACCATCAGCCCACACCGAGGCATCGTTACCGTCGGCGAAGAACACCTTTCGTACGTCGTCCAGGTGTTCGGCAGCGGTGCGCGAAGTGTCAAAGCAAGATGCAAGTGCGCGAGCGATGTCGGTGTTCATCGGCACGAGCCCTCCGGCCGCCAGCATTGTGAGCGTTACGACTCGCTCGGGTGCATCGGCGAGAACGCAACGGGCAAGACGCTGACCGAACGCGTGCCCGACGAGGTGCACCCGATGCAGTCCTCTTTGATCGAGTTCGCCGAGCACCACAGCGGCGAGATCGTGCAATGTCGCGTCGTCGGGTGCCGACGTTGGTGGGTCCAATGCAATGACCTGATAGCCGACGGTTGCCAACGACGACAACAATTGGTCGAAGTCGGCAGCACCTCGTCCCAACGAGGGGAGCATGACGATCGGAAGTTTCATGTCGGATGCGGCAGTGCGTTTGAAAGATGGGCCCACAGATCGCGATGAAAACCGAATTGGTTGACGTCAAGCGTCATGGTTTCTGGCGCTAAACCAAGGCGAACGACAACCAGTCCGTGACTCGGAACGATAAAGATGGCTCGACCGAGCGCGCCGAGTGCAGCGATGGTGTCGGCTGGGGCGCTGGGGAAAAGCCAACTCGGACTGGCCTCGGCCACCTTCGGCAACATCGCAAAATCCTGACCGTTGATCCACCACAGGAGTCCATACGAGGGGTTCAGCGTCGACGACGGTCTTGATGCCTCTCGGAGAAAGTCGGGATTCACGCCCAGGTTGATTGATCCGATGCGGCCACCCGCCAGCACCGCCAAACCGAAGCGTGTGAGATCGCGCGCCGTTGTGGTGAGACCCTCGAGTGGCGTTCCGTCGGGGTAGCACGTCATCACAAGAAACTCTGAGGGTAGGCCGGCGGGAAGCGAACGCGTCGTCCACCTGCTTTCAGTCATCCCTAACGGCTCGAAGAGCCATTGGGTCGACACTTCGTCGAGCGTTCCATTGCCGGCGGCAGATACCACCTTCTTCAAGGTGTGGTATCCGGCGCCGAGGTTGTAGTCCCAAACGTTGCCCGGTGTACCAACTACTTCGAGGCGATCGTTCAATCCACTCGTCATCGTGAGCAGATGCCGGACTGTGATGCGATCCTCGTCGTCCGGTTCGGCACGCGACCATCCGCGTCCGATTGATGCGCGAACCGGGTCGTCAAGCGACAGCATTCCTCGTTCGATGGCGATGCCGACGAGCATTGACGTGATCGACTTTTGCACGGAAGCAACGTCTTCCTCGGTGCGGCCGTCCGGCAAATCGTTGATGCTCAGCGCGGCTTGTGCTCGTTCTTCTTCGGACGCCACCGGCCAGTAGTCCTCGCAGATGAGTCGACCGTGTTGCGTGACGATGAACCCGGTGCTGCGATGCGCCCGCACAAATTCACGCGTTGTCTCAAGTGCAGAAAGGTCCCATGCCGAAGTGGCGAGGTCAAGTGTGGGCCACGGTTCGTTCCCCGTCGGGAATTTGGGATCGATCGTTGTCATGTTTGAGCCCCCTGGCTACAACTTCCAGATTGAGAGTAGCACAGTGCCTTCAGCGAAAATCACCGATCATGACGCGACAAAGCGGCGAATACGTATTGACGTATGGCTCCAAGTCTTTCTGGCTTCTCAGCGATGTACCAATACGAGCCGAAACAAAAGTCTGACCATGAAACACACCTTCGTTGTGTCGGCAAATCACCGGGATTTGTGCTGAGTGCCGATTCCCGGCGTGATGAAAACACATGATGTCATTGGGGTTTGCACCGAACACGTCGTTCCACGTTCCCGCTGCAGCCCATACTTCGTCGTATTGCAACAAATCCGGATCAACGAACACACGAAGTTGGGTTGTATGGCCAAAGGGAGGCACGCCGTTGTTGGTTTAGGGAACTCAACGCTCCAATTCCGGCTCATAGGACAACTCTTTTATTTTTCCTGATTACGGATAATCTTCTCTAATGAATAGCTCGATCTTCGTCAATTTGCCAATTGAGAAACTCACCACTTCCGTTGATTTCTTTTCTGCACTTGGCTTCACATTTAACCCACAATTCACGAGTGAAGATTCAACCTGCATGGTGATTAGCTCAGAGATTTATGTGATGCTCTTGGAAAAGGCAAAGTTCTCAACATTTATTGATAAGCCGATTGCTGACAAAGATTCGGTAGAAGCTCTCATAGCTCTTTCGTGCGAATCTATTGATGAAGTTCGTGACTTGTGTGAAAAGGCCTTCGCAAAGGGAGCGCGCAGATATAAAGAACCTGATGAATATCCATTCATGTTCGGCTGGGGTTTCGAAGATCTCGACGGTCATATCTGGGAACTGTTCTGGATGAATCCCGATCATGTCCAGTAAAGAGCTAACAGTCAAGATCTTCGAGATGCCAGTTGCGGATGTCTATGTTCACTATGTCAACAAAGTAGAGCGCAAAGATCGCACAGAAGCCGAACTTGTCAAAGTAATCACATGGCTCACGGGTTTTGACGCAAAGACATTAAGGAGCTATCTGAAGAAGCAGACTACTTTTAAGGAATTCTTTAAGGCTGCAAAGATTCATCCAAATGCAAAACTAATTACTGGTTCAATCTGCGGTGTGAAAATTATTGAAATTAAAGACCCGTTAATGAAGAAGATTCGATACATGGACAAGTTGGTTGATGAGCTTGCCAAGGGGCGCCCCATGGAGAAGATTCTTCGATCCGGCTCATGAGGACCACGTCGGCCCTCGTTATGGGATCTAGTCCCGTTTCAGGTCGGTGACGACGCCGCCGGCGACGCGCACGATGTCTGCCGGCGCCGCACCGAACACGTCGTTCCACGTTCCCGCTGCAGCCCATACTTCGTCGTATTGCAACAAATCCGGATCAACGAACACACGCAACTGTGTGCTGTGACCAAAGGGAGGCACGCCACCGTTGGTTTGTGAAACCTATTTGGCAGTCCGAGGACTCTTGCCCAGATTCAGCCGACCCAAGTGGGTATTGCGGAACGAATCTGGGTACTTCAGCCCGAAGCCAAGTGCGCGATCCATACCGATGTGTGCTGCCCACACCAGCGCGGCGGCCTTTGTTCCGGAGCTCTCGAGAACCGCCGCCACAAGCCACAGCGCGGCCGGAGCCAAATACGAGTGACCAATGTTGTAGATCGCTGCGCCTACACGTGTCGATGCTACGTAGCCAACCATGAACAAGTCAGGCAGGAACAACACAAGTGGTACGAGGAGCATTGGTGCGCCGTAGTGCCGATAGCCCCAGAGAGAAGCCACAAGCACAACGAGTCCTTCGCTTCTCAAAATGAGTCGAGGCGCTCCCAATACGTGACCACACATGTTCATCTCCTTTGGCTAACAGCGTTAGCCTGACCGTACTATGGCTAACACCACCGGCCCAACGCGGGAACGCCTTTTTGATGAAGCTCTTCTCTTGGTGATGGAGTCGGGC
>Ga0114966_10004853_pt1 | contig 11480 bp, 11 predicted proteins | sample M_130207_XF_Meta_FD_87029 | JGI IMG/M metagenome (GOLD analysis project Ga0114966, IMG submission 87029) | Freshwater microbial communities from Lake Montjoie, Canada to study carbon cycling - M_130207_XF_MetaG | ecosystem: Environmental > Aquatic > Freshwater > Lake | place: Lake Montjoie...
GCTCAAATTTGCCTCTTGATAATAGTATTGTTGAGTCATACAATACAGAAAAAGAAGTATTATTAGCTTGGCAAAAATTAGTACAAAGAGAGAATCCAGATATAATTATTGGATATAACATATTTGGTTTTGATTATCAATTTATGTTTAGTCGTGCGGAAGAAAATAGTTGTATTGATGAGTTTTTAAAATTATCACGAAATAAAGATGAAATATGTGCTAATAAAGATAATGAAACCGGAAAATATAAAATGGAAGAAAGTAGTATTCAGATTGCTAGTGGTCAACATGACCTACGATTTATTAAAATGAATGGTCGTCTTCAAGTTGATTTATACAATTTTTATAGACGTGAAGCAAATTTGACTAGTTATAAATTAGATTATGTTGCAGGTAATTTTATTGGCGATTTTATAAAAAACTTAGAATATATTGCATCGGAAACTGAAATTAAAACTGGAAATATGACAGGACTTCTTGTAGGAAGTTACGTTCATTTTGAAGAAATTGGACATTCTGTTGATTATTATGCAGATGGTGCAAAGTTTTTAGTAACATATGTAAATAAAAAAGATGGTAAATTTAAAATTGAAGGTAACGTAAATCCAGATTTAAACAAAAAAGTAAGATGGTGTTTAGCTAAAGATGATGTGACTCCTAAAGATATTTTTAGAATGACAAATGGGACAGCAGATGATAGAGCAGTAATTGCAAAATATTGTATTCAAGATTGTAACTTAGTTCATTATCTATTTAATAAATCAGATATTTTAACAGGTTTTATTGAGATGGCAAAAATTTGTAGTGTTCCAATTAATTTCTTAGTCATGAGAGGTCAAGGCATTAAGCTAACAAGTTTTGTATCCAAGAAATGCCGAGAAAAACGCACACTAATGCCTGTAATTGAAAAAGGTGGTTTAGACGAAGGTTATGAAGGTGCCATTGTTTTGGAACCCAAATGCGATTTATATTTGGATAATCCAGTAGCTTGTGTAGATTATGCTTCACTTTATCCAAGTTCAATGATTAGTGAAAATTTATCGCATGATAGTAAGGTATGGACTAAAGAATATAATTTAGATGGTAATTTAATAGAAGAATGGGGTGAAAAAGACGAAAATGAAAATTATATATATGATAACTTACCTGGTTATGAATATGTAAATTGTACATATGATACATATAGGTATGTTAGAAAAACACCAACATCTGCAGCAGAAAAGGTAAAAGCAGGACATAAAATATGTAGATTTGTTCAACCAAATGACTCTGGTGAAGGCGAGGCTATTATGCCTTCTATTTTAAAAGAGTTATTAAAGGCAAGAAAAGACACTAGAAAAATGATTCCCCAACAATCGGATGAGTTTATGAAAAATGTATTGGACCAACGTCAGCTCGGTTATAAGGTAACTGCAAATTCGCTTTATGGACAATGTGGTGCAAAAACAAGCACTTTTTATGAAAAAGATATTGCTGCTTGTACAACTGCAACTGGTCGATTACTTTTAACATATGGTAAAAAAATGATAGAAGAATGTTATGGAAATAATATTTGTAATACAAAAGAACACGGACCAGTTTTAACTAAAGCAGAGTATATATATGGTGATAGTGTTGCTAATTATACTTCAATATATATATCCACCTTTGAAAAAGGCGAAACCAAAGAAGAAATAAATAGGGTATTAGATATTCTTACGATTGAAGATTTAGCTATTAAATATGGAAATAATAATTGGGTACCGTGCGTAGAAGAAGGTAAACAAGAAAAAGAAGTTTGTGAATTAGAAGGAGTAGAAACCTGGACTGAAAAAGGATGGACTAAATTATTTAGAGTTATCAGACATCAACTAGCATCACATAAAAAAATGTTTAGAATTTTAACGCATACTGGTTGTGTAGATGTAACAGACGACCATTCGTTAATATTAAAAAATGGAGAAGAAATATCTCCAAAGGATATTAAAATTGGTACAGAACTATTACATAATAAATTACCAATAAATAAAATTATTAATAATATAATTTCGGAAGATGAAGCTCAAATTATGGGATTCTTCTTTGGTGATGGAAGTTGTGGAGAATATGATTGTCCCTCTGGGAAAAAATGTAGTTGGGCATTAAATAATGCTTCTCCGGACATAATTGATAAATACATTAATCTTTGTAAAAAAGTTTATCCCAATTTTGATTGGGTTGTAATGCCAACAATGGAAAGTTCTGGAGTATATAAAATTGCTCCAAGACATAATGAAACTACAAAATATGGTTCTATTGTAAATTTTGTAAGATTATATCGTGAAAAATTGTATTATAATAAATCAAAAATAATTCCAAATGAAATAATAAATAATAATAAATCAGTACAACAAGCATTCTTTGATGGATTATATGATGCAGATGGCGACAAAGATTTAAATGGATATACTCGCATTGATCAAAAAAACCAAATTAGTGCTTCACACATTTGTTGGTTAGCATCTAATCTTGGTTGGAATACATCATTAAATACTAGAAAAGAAAAACCAGATATTTATAGAGTTACAATGACAAAATCAAAACAACGAAAAAATCCAAATGCAATTAAAAAAATAACAGAAATTCCTTATCAAGGATATGTATATGATTTAACAACTGAAAATCATCATTTTGCCGCAGGTGTTGGAAGTATGATAGTTCATAATACGGATTCTGTATTCTTCACATTCAATTTACAAACTCCTGAAGGAAAACCTATAAGAGGAAAAGAAGCCTTAGAAATTACAATTGAATTAGCTCAAGAAGCAGGACATTTAGCATCTAATTTCTTAAAAGGTCCGCACGATTTAGAATATGAAAAAACATTTATGCCATTTTGTTTGTTATCAAAAAAACGATATGTTGGTATGCTTTACGAAACAGACCCTAATAAATGTAAAAGAAAAGAAATGGGTATTGTATTAAAACGTCGTGATAATGCACCAATAGTAAAAGATATATATGGTGGAATTATTGATATTTTAATGAAACAGCAAAATATCAAACAAGCAATTGATTTCTTAAAAGGTTGTTTACAAAATATAGTAGATGAGAAATATTCAGTTGATAAATTAATAATTACAAAATCTTTACGTTCAGGTTATAAAAATCCACAATCTATTGCACATAAAGTTTTAGCAGATAGAATTACAGCAAGAGACCCAGGAAATAAGCCAAGTTCAGGTGATAGAATCCCATTTGTATATATTAATTCATCAAATAAGAAAGCATTACAGGGTGAAAAAATTGAAACACCTACATTTATTGCAGAAAATAATTTAAAAATAGACTATTCCTTTTATATTACAAATCAAATTATGAAACCAGTTCAGCAACTATTTGCTTTAGTACTTGAAAAAATATGGGAAATGCAAAATAAAAAATCCAAAATTAAACAATTTAAAAAAGATGTTGAATTACTACGTAAAAATACAACCCCAGATAAATTTGAAGATAAATTAGAACAACTAAGAAATAAAGAAGTAAAAATATTGTTATTTGATGAATACTTGAGAGAAACAAATAATGAAAAATCTGGTATTCAAAGTTTAACAAAATTAAACTTCTTTACTAAAAAATAAAATAAATAATATACAATTATTAAGTATTTGATTTTTGAAATTTAAAATAAAAATAATTAATTTTTTATTTATTTTTATTAGATAAATAATAATGTTTGTTAAATTGATTCTGATTGTTGTTCATCTTTAGGTTTAGCTGCAAAAATAAATAATTGTTTAACAATCGAACCAATTTCACCAATCGAAGTTTGAAGGCTCCATAGACGATTCATAATACGTCTTACATTATTTTCAATTTCTTTATTTTCTTCATCTTCTTCATCATCGTATACATCTTCAGTATAATCATATTCTTCATCCTCTTCCTCTTCCTCATCATTGTCTTGAGAATTAGTACCAGTTTGCAATTCATAATTATCTTCTTGATACTCATCAATGTTAAATCCTCTAGCTTCATTCCAAGATTCAATAAAATTTTCCTTTTGCAATTTACTCATAATTGACATAACAGTTCTTTCATGTTTTTCAGCAATTTCATACACAGACCATTCTAATAATTCATACTCTCTTTGTAAAGAAAGAACCTCGTTAATAGTCCATTTATTTCCATGTCTTTTATTTGTGCTCATTAATTGTATAAATAATATAAATTTTTATCTTTATATTATTTATATTTATTTATATGCTTCTCTCTTAAAGGTTTTTGGATAAATAATTATCTATTAATATTAGTATCGTTATTTAAATTTGTATTATCAAAATAACTATATCCCTGAGAACTTGCATTATAATCACGAATATCATACCTACATACTGGACATTTACAGTTGGTTCTAAACCAAGTGTTTAATTGTTCATTTTTAAAAATATGTCCACATTGTCTTATCACTGTAACCATATCATTATCATTAAATGATTCTAAAGATATAGGACAAGATGTGTTAACAGGAGTGATTATATCACAATATCTTACACGTCTTGTAGCTGTTTCAATTTGTATTTGTGTAGGATATATTTCAATTGGGTCAAAAAAAGTTTGAAAAAAACTAAATAATAAATTATTTGATAAGTCGCTTATATGCGGTGATGCATTTATATTGTGTAATATATTATGTAAATTACCAGGTACGCTAGGTATATTGGATATACTAGGTATATTATATTCTTGAATATAAGGGGTATTTAAAAATAAACTGTTAATATTAGATTGTCTACTGTTAATATTTTGATTACTATTAATATTTTGATTACTATTAATATTTTGATTACTGTTAACATTAGATTGTCTACTGTTAATATTTTGATTACTATTATTACTGTTATTTTCACGTGAATTATAAAGTATATTTGTTAATATATTTCTAATTTGATTGTTTGATTGAGTTAAATTTTGCATTTGATTATAATTATCATTATACATGGTATTTAATATAGTTATTAATAATAGGTTTTCATTTGATATATTATTAAACGAATTATTCATATTTTGATTACTCATATATTATATATATTATTAAATCTGTTTAAATATATTCTAATATTTAATAATAGTTATAATGAATTTTAATAAATATGAAAATAAAGGACTTAGTGGATTAGCAAACTTAGGAAATACGTGCTTTATAAATTCTTGTATGCAAGTAATATCACATACATATGAGTTAAATGATATACTAGATATGGATTTATTTTATAAAAAATTGAAGAACAAATATGATTCTGCTCTTTTATTAGAATGGAATGATTTAAGAAAATTACTATGGAGTAATAATTGTATTGTTTCACCTGGTAAATTTATAAAGACAATTCAAAAATTAGCTCAACTTAAAAATAAAGACATATTTACAGGATATTCTCAAAATGACCTTCCCGAATTTTTATTATTTGTAATTGATTGTTTCCATAATTCACTTTCGAGAGAAATTAAAATGAATATTTCAGGTCAAGTTGAAAATGAAACAGATACTATAGCATTACAATGTTTTGAAATGATAAAAAATATGTATACTAAAGAATATTCCGAAATTTGGAATTTATTTTATGCAGTACATGTTTCAGAAATTTGTAATTTAGAAACTGGAAAAAGGATAAAAATAATACCAGAACCCTATTTTATGATAGATTTACCCATTCCTCAAAATAATAAGTCGCCTTCATTAATAGATTGTTTTGACTATTATGTAGAAGGAGAGACATTAGAAGGCGAAAATGCATGGTTTAATGATGATACAAATGAAAAAATAAATATTAAAAAGAAAATACAATTTTGGTCTTTTCCAAATATATTGGTTATTGATTTTAAGAGATTTAATTTTAAAAATCAAAAGAATCAAATATTAATTTCATTTCCTTTAGATAATTTAGATTTATCCAAATATGTAATTGGTTATAAAAAAAATTCGTATAAATATGAGTTGTACGGTGTTTGTAATCATGGTGGAGGAGTACATGGAGGTCATTATACTTCTTATGTAAAAAATGCGAATGGAAAATGGTATCATTTTAATGATACTTCAGTATCAGAAGTAGGATTAATAGAGTCAATCATTTCACCAAAAGCATACTGTTTATTTTATAGAAAAAAATAAAAAAGGGTTACCTTTTATATGACATAATTAATTACTATTTATAACTAACTATCTAATTACTTAACTACTACTTGATTGCAAATTAACTACATTTTTACGGGAAATAATATTGAAATTTCTTCTTCTCTATATTCTGGAAACATTCCTACACCGGCTTCAAACAAACTAACCATATATCTTTCAACATATACATTACCTTTTTTATTTGGTTTTGCCAAGAATACTGGTTTAATATTTTTGCTGAATTCTACAAGTTTATCGCTCCAAAATACAAGGTGAATTTTTTCATACATTGGCATAGAATTCCATTGATTCATTTGAAATACACCTTGAGTCTGAATCGCTCGTTGTATAACATCAACATCAAATGCAGACCTAGAATCGGATGAAATATGATATTTCATATACAATCTTCGAGATACACCTACAAGCTTGACATCTGCTATTTCATGAGTAATTTTTTCATCAAAACTGATTGCATGACCTGGTGGTATTCTTACAACTGTTTTACGCGAATTATATAGTTTTTTGTTATCTTTTGATAATTTTGCAAAGCCTTCTCCAGGGGCGGATTCCAAGTGAGAACCAATAATACATGAGAAGAACTGGTCAGTTTCATCTAAATTTGCCCATCCACCAAGTATTTTTGAATTAGTGAAAATACTGTAGTCTATTGATACATCTTTATGCCACGCTTCTTTGGGTGGTTTTCGAAATCTTTGAGAAAATCGGTCTGGAAGACACTGTAAGTATTTTTCACTGAATTCAGAATCATTTTCAAGCAACCTTTTTATATGGTGAAACATTTCAAGTCTAAATTCTCTTGCAATAGGATGATGCTGACTGGATGGATTACCGTGCGCTCCAAAATTACTAATAATAAATTCTGTATTATTATTAATATCAATATATTCTTTTTGTTCTTTTTGTTCTTTTAGATATTTTTGAATATCAAAGTTTTGCAATAAACCATCAGGAATTGGATATACTGATACTCCATTTAATTTAAGTTCTTGTGCTATAGTAGACATTTTATGTTATTATTTAAGTTAAATTACTTTTTATATAAAATATAAAAACAATTCAATTTTTTATTTTATAACTTAATTTATAACTTAATTTATAACTTAATTTTTATTTTTTTATAAAAGTTAAATTATATATTATTTATATATGGAAGTAAATACAACATCAACAACAGACCCAGTTAATTATTATAATAAATTTAATAATTTTATACTAAATCCTATGGTTTTTGTAATAGTTTTATTAATAATTATTTCATATTTTGTCTTCTCATCCTCTTTAGGAAATAATGAAGGTACATTTAACGATTTTAGCACAACTGATAATAATGGTAGTGGAAAAATTATGGGTATAATAATTGTAGCTATTTTGATTATGTTAATTATAGTAAATGCTTTTGAATACTTTTTTACTATTAATGTAACCACATATTTAACAGATTTATTTTCAGATAAACCAAAAATAGATATAGTAGTAGACCAAAGTACATTTCAACCTTCTACTGTTCCAACAATAAAGTTTAAAAAACAAGTATTTAATATTCCTGGCAACTATTATAATTATCCTGATGCAAAAGCTTTGTGTCAAGCTTATGACTCTAAATTAGCAACATATAAACAAGTCGAAGATTCTTACGATAATGGTGGTGAATGGTGTAATTATGGTTGGTCTGAAGGTCAAATGGCATTATTTCCAACACAACAAAAAACATTTGACAATTTACAAAAAATAAAAGGTCACGAAAACGATTGCGGAAGACCTGGTGTAAATGGAGGTTATATTGCAAACCCTAAAATAAAATTTGGTGTAAACTGTTATGGAAATAAACCAAAAATAACAGGAGAAGAAGAGGAATTAATGAAAACAGCAACACCGTATCCAGAAACTGCACAAGATATAGCTTTCCAAAAACGCGTTGATTATTGGAAAAATAAGATAGACCAAATATTAGTATCACCATTTAATTATAGCAGTTGGGGGTCATTTTAATAATTATTGATATTTATACATTTCGTGAGTAAAAAGAAATAATATATTTTGATATAATTTAAATAATAAAAGTAAAAATAAAATATAATATAAACATTTTTTTAATATTTTAATAGTATTTTTTATTATTCTATTATTATCTTGAATAAATATAATTAATAAAAATAATTTATAATTAAATTTAGATATTTTTACAAACATATCTGTATTTTTAATAATATTAATTCTACATATAGGACACGTTTGTTTTATATTATACCAAGAGTCAAGACATTTTTTATGTATCCAATAATTACAATTACATTTTTGTTGATAATAATGATTATTTTTTAATCTAATTGGTGGTTTACTAATAATTTCATAACAAATAAAACATTCGGGTTTTTTATACATCTTTTTTTTTGTAATTTGAATATCATCATCATAATGTTCAGAAGTACTATAATGTGTCATCATTTTTTATTATATTTATATTATAAAAAATAATTATTTACTAATTTTCATTTTTTTTGTACTATTTTTTTTATTTATATTATTTTTTCTAGTACTTTTCTTTTTATTTTGTTTTATTTTATCATCATAATCATTCATTAAATTTAATAATTTATCATGTAATTCATCATTTATTACATCATCCTCATCACTATCGCTTTGATATATTTTATGATTTTTGTTTTTACTTCCACCACTTTGATAATTATTATGATATACAAAAGCAGGGACAACCAAACCTCCAAACATATCTGATACTTTTGAACCACCGGTTTGTCCATTATTATTGTTATTTATTGTCATTATTGGAGAAATGCCACCTTTCATCATTATAGATTGCACATTAAATCCTCCACTATAAATTCCATCTTTATTATTATATACTAAATCACTAGCACCTATATAGCTCATATAAAATAGTTATATAATAATTAATTATTAGAAAACCGCTTTATTTCTGGAACAACTTTAATTGCTCTTTTTTGTTTTAAATGTTCCATAATTAATTTAACTTGTGATTCATTCTTAATAACTTCTCCTAAAGTTTTTTCTAAATATTTAAAAGTTAGTGGTTCTGGAATTTTTGTATTTGCAAATTTTAATTTTCCACCACTTATTTGTACAGTTGCGTTTGAAAGATTATTTTGAGAAGCATAATTTGTAATATTTTCTTCTAAATTGTTACGTGTATCACGTAATTCTTTTACTTTTTCATTTAATTGTTTAAGTTGATTATCAACAGATACCCATTGTTGAATTTGATTTTCAAAACTCATTTGTTTCTATAAAATATAAAATAAAATATAAATATTAAAATTACTTATTAATATTTATATAATTTAATGGCGTCTGTGTCTGCGTCTGCGCGTTTTACCACCATGACTTTTTTTTCTATATGTTTGTTGCATACCTAAAATACCAAAGGGTACAATTGCTTGATTAATTATTTCACCTAAAAATCCACCGCGTCTTCTGCGACTTTTACGACCTCCAGTCATTTGTCCTTGTAATCCAGTGTAATTTGCAGGACCATTTCCCATAAATGTTCTATCAAATTGTCCTTGAACAGTAGGACCGTTTACCGCTACACCATAACCAGCAGCAGAACTATATGATGAAGGATTAGGAGAACCAGCTCCACCTCTATGTCTACGACTACTATGTCTTCTACGTGCCATATTATATACATTAATGAGAATAAAAATATTTGCATTAATTTAAAAGTTTAATAATCTGCCTAAAATATATTTTTATTATTAAATTAAAATTAAAAAAATTTAGACGTCATCTGTTTATTCCGCAATAAAAATATTAATATTATAAGTATTGCTAAAATCATAATAAATATTAAAAACACTAGAGTAACTGTTATATAAATATATGGATTTATTTCATATAATATAAAATCTATTAATGGTTTTAACATAGTTTTAAATTCATTTTTAACATCATCTCTCTTTAATATATCTAAACATTGTTGAACTAATGAATCTTTCATATTTATTATACATAAAAACTATTTTAATTTATGCGTGTTATTGTATTTAAATTTTTCTATATTTCCAATAAGTAATGGAAAATATTATTGAACCAAATGAATTTTTTGATTTTTCAAAGTTAACTTTAGCACATCCATCTGGAATACAAGGGGGGGCTTATTTTACAAAAATTGAACATAACAATAAGCCATTATATATTCAAACAACAAAAAGTCTTACTAGACAAGGTTTTGTAAAAACAGGTAAAAAATATTATTGTGATCTTATGTTCGATAAAAATTCAGAAGTATTGATTAATTGGTTTGAAAATTTAGAAGAAAAGTGTCAAAAATTAATTTATGAAAAAAAAGATAGCTGGTTTCAGAATAGTTTAGAAGAAAATGATATTGAAAGTGCTTTTAATTCTATTATTCGTGTTTATAAATCAGGTAAATACTATTTAGTTAGAACAAATGTTAAAAATACACGTACAGATGAACCGGCCGTTAAAATATACAATGAAAGTGAATTACCTTTAGCAATTACAGATGTTACAAATGAAACAAATATTGTATCTATTTTAGAAATACAAGGAATCAAATTTACAAGTAGAAATTTTCAAATTGAAATAGAATTAAAGCAAGTAATGGTGTTAGATAATGAACCTATTTTTAATAATTGTATGATAAAAACAAATAAAAATAGATCAGAATTACAAGAATCAAAGCCTTTAGATAATTTTCTAATAAATAATACACAAAATAAGATAAGTAGTGTAGAAACTATAGATAATTTAGATGATTTAGATGATTTAGATGATGTCAAAAATAACGACTTGGAAATTTTAGAAACTCTTGATATAATCAATGAATCAGAATCCGAAAAAAAAAATGCAGATGAAAATATTTCTTTAGAATTAGATTTTGAAGATTTAGATGAAACAATTGAGGAAAATCCTAATGATTTAAGTGAGGTAATTATGAATATTAATTTAGAAAATACTTTAGAAAGTATTAAACTTAAAAAACCGAATCAAGTTTATTTTGAATTATATGTAGAAGCTAGAAAAAAAGCAAAATTAGCAAAAAAGAATGCTATTTTAGCTTATTTAGAAGCCAAGAATATTAAGAAAACATATATGTTAGAAAATATTAATGATAGTGATAGCGATTTTGATGCAGAAATAGATGAAGCTTCAGAAAGTGAATTAGAAGGATTATAAGTTTTTAAAGTCAAAACCTTTAGAGTAGTTTAGACAAATATACAAATATATCCATTTTAAAGTAATTATAATTAATAGTATTCTTAAAATTATTTTATCATTAATTTTATATAATGAGTATCTCCTTTAAGAAACTTTGGACTGA
>Ga0114966_10004854_pt1 | contig 11480 bp, 8 predicted proteins | sample M_130207_XF_Meta_FD_87029 | JGI IMG/M metagenome (GOLD analysis project Ga0114966, IMG submission 87029) | Freshwater microbial communities from Lake Montjoie, Canada to study carbon cycling - M_130207_XF_MetaG | ecosystem: Environmental > Aquatic > Freshwater > Lake | place: Lake Montjoie...
ACCTCAAACTGCTCCATGAGTTCGCGCATATCGGCGGACTGCGCATATCGGCCACACATATGGAAAAGGATAGACTTAAACAATGAATAAAAACGAGGCCCACTGGCCCGCGATATTTCGCGGTACAAAGCCGGTCGATATTTCGGTAGTGATTCCAGGGTCGAAGTCAGTTACTAACCGTGCACTTATTTTGGCAGCCCAGGCAGACTCACGATCAGTTTTACACAGACCTCTAGTCTCGCGCGATAGCGAACTCATGGTTCAGGGGTTACAGGCACTGGGCATCGGAGTTGTCGAAGAAGATGCATTCATAGATGGATTACCTGAGTATCAATTAACCCTTACACCTGCAGCGATGAGTGGACCCGCGAGAATTGATGTGGGAAATGCAGGCACGGTCATGCGATTCTTGCCACCACTTGCCGCTTTGGCTATTGGAGAGATCTCATTCGACGGTGACCCGCGATCGTATGAGCGTCCACTTGCTCCGCTCATTAAGGCCCTTGAAGAGCTTGGCGTTTCTATTGAACACGAGGGGCGCTATAGCTTGCCATTAACACTTCACGGCAAGGGAGCGATTCCTGGTGGTGCGATAACAATTGATGCAACTGAATCTAGTCAGTTTTTGTCGGCGCTATTACTAGTTGCACCTAGCTTTACTCATGGACTCACTGCAACACATAAGGGTGGAAGACTTCCATCGATGCCACATCTAGAGATGACTGTAGACATGCTCCGAAGTTTTGGTGCTGTCGTAACCGTCGATGGCGATGCACAGAGTTGGACAGTTCAACCCGGCGTACTCCATGGCCGAGAGTTAATTATTGAACCTGATCTTTCAAACGCAGCACCTTTCTTGTCGATTGCAATGGTGTGTGGTGTAAGTATCACGATTGCAGATTGGCCAAAAGAGACAACTCAACCAGGGGATCAACTCCGTTCGATTCTCACGCGCATGGGTGCACATATTTCAATGGGTGAAAAAGGCTTAACGCTTAACTCCACCGGTGTAATTCATGGAATTGATATTGATTTACACGATGTTGGCGAACTGACTCCATCTATCGCAGCTCTGGCTGCATTAGCCGATTCTCCCTCACATCTTCGCGGCATTGGCCACTTGCGTCTGCATGAAACTGATCGATTGGCTGCACTGACTCGTGAGATAAATGCATTAGGTGGAAGTGTCGAAGAGCATAAGACCTCACTTCACATTACTCCGGCGCCGCTGCATGGAGGGGTTTTTCATACCTATGAGGATCACCGACTTGCAACTGCGGGTGCGGTACTTGGTTTAGTGGTGCCTGGAGTTGAAGTCGAAAATATCGCGACTACTCGTAAAACTCTGCCGGATTTTCCAGGTCTCTGGAGATCACTTCTTGTCTGAGATTAAGAGAGTTTAAGTGATGGCTCCGCGCGAATATGACGAGTCTGATGCTCGAGTCAGGCCAGCACGTAGTACTCGCCCTCGAAGTAAAGATCGCCCGAGCCACAAAGAAGCGATTACTGCATTAGTTACGACAGTTGATCGTGGCCGTCAAACTTGTATCACTGATGATGGCCTCGTAATTACTGCAATGAGAGCTCGAGAGCTAGGACCAAAGTCAGTTGTCGTTGGGGACAGTGTTTCCATTGTCGGAGATATCACTGGAAATGAGGGGAGCCTTGCACGGATCGTTGCAGTCGGTGAAAGGCGTAACTCTCTGAGCCGAACCGTCGATGATGCGGCTCAAGTGGAGCGCACAATAGTTGCGAATATTGATCAACTAGTAATCGTTGTTGCTGCAACGAACCCAGAGCCGCGAAGAGGCTTAATCGATCGCTTCTTAGTCTCAGCGTTTACAGAAGGTATTACACCAAAGTTGGTTATCACAAAGACTGACCTCGGAGTGATTCCAGAGTTTTTAATGCAGTATTCAAAGTTAGATGTTGAGATTTTTTGCACGGCTATCAAGAGTGAGTCCCGTGAAAGAGATTTAGAAGCGTTACACGCGATGCTTAGAGGAAAAATCTCAGTTTTGGTTGGGCATTCAGGTGTCGGAAAGTCAACATTAATAAATGCTTTGATACCAGAGGCTGATCGCCTAACTGGTGATGTGAATTCGGCAACAGGCCGTGGCCGACACACATCATCGAGTGCAATCGCTCTTCCATTAGTCGGCAGCGACGGTTGGATTATCGACACACCTGGAATCCGGGCCTTTGGTTTATCCCATATCGACACACACCGTATCGTCGATGCTTTTACAGATTTATCCGAAGTCGCTGCGAACTGCTTGTCTAACTGCTCACACTCAGAGAGCACCTGCTCCCTTGACACCTGGGCGGCCCCTGATGGCGTCATTAATCAAGAGCGAACTGCCCGTCTGGCAAGTTTGCGCTCTTTGTTAGCGGTAAAAGATCAGCCAATGCAAGCTATTGAGGATTAAGATTCAAACACTATGACAGTTCAAACTTTAGATTATAAGGATGATTTAGCTTTAGCTCACCTATTAGCTGATCTTGCTGATTCAATCGCATTGGATCGTTATCAATCCTTAGATTTAGTGATTACAACTAAACCAGATAACACTCCAGTCACGGATGCAGATCGCGCCGTCGAAACTGCAATCCGACAAACCCTTTCAACTCAGCGTCCAAACGATGGTTTATTAGGGGAAGAGTTTGGAAGTGACATAAGTGGGGCAAAACGCTACTGGGTTATAGATCCTATCGATGGAACTAAGAATTTTATGCGTGGAGTGCCAACATGGGCATGCTTAATAGCACTCGTTGAAGTTGCCGATGATGGAAGTCAAGAAGTTGTAGTTGGTATTGCGAGTTCACCCGCACTATCTAGACGATGGTATGCATCACGTGGCGGTGGCGCCTATGTCGATTTCAACGGCGATAGTAAGAAGATCTCCGTCTCTCAGGTTGCAGCAATTGGGGATGCATCGATTGCATACTCGGATTTTATTGGCTTTGGCGAGCGTCTCGAGCCTTTTCAGAGAATGCTTGCAGGTGCATGGCGCACAAGAGGTATGGGCGATTTCTGGTCACACATGCTGGTTGCCGAAGGCGCGGTAGACATCGCAGTTGAACCCACACTTGCGGTATGGGATATGGCCGCACTCGACATTATTGTTCGCGAAGCTGGGGGAGTTTTTACAAATACATCAGGACAGCCAGGAGCATTTGGAGGAAGTGGAGTCTCCTCCAACGGCTTACTTCATAACTCCGTCATCAATGGTTTAAATCCATGAACCGTGTTCTAGAGCCAACGACGCTTTCGATTGAGGGGATGACTTGTTCTTCCTGCGTTAATACTGTCGAGAAAGCACTCAACGCCGTTGAGGGTGTCAGTGCCTCTATCAACTTTGCCACGGAGACGGCTCATATTCTGGCGCCCGCCGATATGGATGTAAAAGAGTTGGTAAAAATCGTTGAAAAAGCAGGATATAAAGCTGCACTTCTTCGCGATGGAGAATCAGTAACACTTCATAATAAGAAATCGGCACGAGCTCTCTTCTTCGCCTTTATATTTGCAGTTCCAGCCGTTGTGATTTCGATGGCTATGGACTGGCACCATCACATCGATATGTGGATGATCACTCAGATTGATTCTCTAGGAGTTGCACGTCCTTTATATTCGCCAACATCTTGGTTGGTAATTGCTCTGAGCACACCAGTGGTTCTATTTGTTGCCTGGCCAATACACAGAGCTGCTCTGCGAAATTTGAAACATCCAACTATGGATAATCTAATTTCATTGGGATCGCTGGCGGCGTTTTCATGGTCTATCTATGCCAACGCGACCGGCACGGGAGATGTGTATACAGAAGTCGCAGCCGGAGTCATTTTCTTTGTAATCCTTGGTCGCTTCTTAGAAACTCGGGCCAAGTCGCGCGCTGGAGCAGCGCTTTCTTCACTACTTGCTTTAGGAAGTAAAGAGGTAACGATTGTTCGTGGTGGATTCCCATTAATTATTCCAATTGAGCAACTTGAAATCGGTGATGAGTTTGAAGTTCTACCCGGTGCGCGAATCGCAACTGATGGCATGGTGGTAAAGGGTGAAAGCGCTGTCGATAACTCAATGCTCACCGGCGAATCAAAGCTCGTCGATGTTCGCCCGGGTTCACTAGTAATTGGAGCCTCAATTAATCACAATGGTCGATTGATTGTTCGCGCAACAAGAATCGGAAGTGATACCGAACTTGCCCGCATTACGGCGATGGTTATCAGTGCGCAAGGTACAAAGGCACCTATTCAACGTTTAGCAGATCGAATAAGTTCGGTTTTTGTCCCAATAGTCACGCTTATTTCAATCGGAACATGTGCGGGTTGGTATTACACCGGTCACTCGCTGACTAGATCCATCTCGGTAGCCATCACGGTCTTAGTAATTGCCTGCCCATGCGCACTTGGTTTGGCAACTCCTGTGGCTTTACTTGTCGCCTCTGGCCGCGGAGCGCAACGGGGAATAGTGTTAAGAGAGCCGCGAGTTCTAGAGGTGGCTCGCACGGTTGATACTGTCGTATTTGATAAGACCGGAACGCTCACGCAAGGCGTAATGAATGTTGTTGAGGCTACGATCTCTACTGCAGCGGGCAGAGTTCTCGGCAGTGCATTCGAATCGTTCATTAATGAAAAAACAATTCTTTCATCAGCTTTAGCAGTTGAGTCCCAAAACACACACCCAGTAGCTCTGGCGATTGCGCGTCACGCACTTGCACAAGGAGCATCCAGCTTTGAAGTTACTGAGTTTTCCGTTACTCCAGGAGCTGGGGCAGCTGGCCGAGTACATTGTGGCGCAGTTTCGCCAGTTGTATTAATCGGCGCTCCTGCTGCAGTTGCACACAGTTGCACCGATTTTCATCCCGAATTAAAACTTGCAATCGCTCATGGTCAAGAGGCGGGACTTACAGTATCTGTTCTTGCATGGGACGGTGTTGCACTCGCTGTCTTTGCCGTGGGTGATCAACTAAAGCCCGATGCCGCTGACACAGTGAATGCACTCCGAAATATGGGAATTACACCGTGGTTAGTAACAGGTGATAGTGCCGAAGTTGCTGCATCTGTTGCAACACATGTTGGAATAGATAGTGCCCATGTCATAGCAGGTGCGTTACCTGAAACAAAGTTAAATATTGTCGAGAGATTAAAATCTGAAGGACGTTGTGTTTTAATGGTGGGTGATGGAATAAACGATGCCGCTGCATTAACAGCAGCTGATTTATCAATGGCCATGGGCACCGGAACTGATACGGCAATCTCAAGCGCCGATATAACACTGATGAACTCAGGACTTGCAAGCGTGATCGATGCGCTTAAGCTAGCTAAAAAGACACTCACAATTATCCACCTCAATATGGGTTGGGCATTGATCTATAACGTTATTGGGTTACCGATCGCTGCTCTTGGATTACTTCGCCCAATCTATGCTGCAGCTGCAATGGCGCTCTCATCACTATTTGTCGTAACAAATTCGTTGCGCATCAAGTAAAAAACGCGCCAATTGTTCTTCGTAGAGATTCTAAATTAAAGCGAATCTCGAGCGAACAATTGCGCGTTTTCTTACGCTCTATCTAGTAGCGGGGGCAGGATTTGAACCTACGACCTCTGGGTTATGAGCCCAGCGAGCTACCGAGCTGCTCCACCCCGCGTCGGTATCGGCAATCTTAGGCGTGAAAGAGATAAAGACCAAATCCATGCATGAACACCCATGAATCTGGCCCTTATCGTGCAATATCTACTCGTGCAATATCTACTCGTGCAATATCTACAGTATAAATAATTGCACAGTTATTACTTTTTTATGCAGATATTTATTTCTTAACTTGAGCGGCAATGGCAGCGGCAATCGCAGATTTCAAACGATCTTGTGCTCGACCATATGCAGCGAAGTCACCCTTTGCAAGTGCTGCTTGGCCATCCGCGAGTGCCTGCTTCGCACTTACTAATGCACTTGCTAGTGAGTTATTAGTCGTTCCTGTCGTCGAAGTAGATCCTCCCGATGCAGAGGTTGTTCCAGAGTTTCCACCGAAGACTTGATCAAGTGCGCCTTTTAATGTGTCGTCATATCCGATTTGATCTCCGAATGAGACGAGCACTTTTTGCAGGAGCGGATATGCAGCACTATTTGAAGTTGCCTTTACATAAACTGGTTGTACATACAGTAAACCACCGCCAACGGGAAGCGTTAACAAGTTTCCAAGAACTACATCAGAGCCACCTTGACGTAAGAGTGACAGCGAGTTTGCAACTTCAGGCTTTGCCTCAAAGTTAGAGGCGACTTGAGAGGGCCCTGCTACGTTAGTACTGCGAGGAAGCTGAAGTACTGTGATTTTTCCGTAGTTTGGACCAGCATCAGAGTTGACTACTGCAAAGGCCGATAAGTTTTCACGACCACCGCGTGGGACAAATGGTGTGGTCATTGCGAACTCAGGTTTAGCCACCCCAGGCATTTGAAGAGTTAGGTAGTAAGGAGGCTGTGCGCTGGCATTTGCTCCAAATGTGGATGGGTCGCGAGGTACGCGCCAGAAATCCTGTCCACCATAAAACGCTGCAGCGGTCTTCACGTGATATGAAGAGAGAATCTCTCGTTGCACGCGGAACATGTCCTCTGGATAGCGAATATGTGACATGAGATCCTTTGAGATCTTAGATCTTGGTGTGACCGTGCCAGGAAAAGCTTTGCTCCATGTTGCTAAGACTGGATCTTTTTTATCCCATTGGTACAAGGTAACGGTTCCATCGTAGGCATCAACCGTTGCCTTGACTGAGTTACGGATGTAGTTGATGCTTTGATTTCCCTGAGCCGTCACTGCAGAAGAGTTCGCAGTTAATGCATCAGATGTTGCACTCGATAATGAGATCTGCTTTGAGTATGGATAACCGGCGCTCGTTGTATAGCCGTCGATAATCCACAAAACCTTCCCATCAACTAAGGCTGGATATGGATCTCCATCAAGGGTCAACCACGGAGCTACCTTCGCTACGCGCTCCCGTGGATTTCTTTCATAAAGAATTTTTGAGTCCTTGTTGATTAATGAGGAGAGAAGAATCCGTTGCTCTTGGTACTTAAGCGCGAAAACAAGTTTATTAATGAGCGAACCAACTGGGACACCACCAGTTCCTGTATAGGTAAAGTTCTTTTGTCCATTCGCTGATGCATCATCAGGGTAGTCAAATTCGACAGGGGTATCAGTTTTCACGCCACCAATGATTGAGTAATCAGGAACATTTTCACCGAAGTAAATTCTAGGCTCAAAATTGCCAAGACCCTTAGTAGGTGGAAGATCTCCAACTGCAAATGAAGGCTTTCCATCGGCATCGCGTGTATTTCCAAAGGCGGCTACAAAACCAAAGCCATGTGTGTAAACAAGGTGATCGTTAATCCAGTTACGTGAAGGATTACCAGCGATATTTAATTCGCGAACTGCAACAACGGTATCGCGCATTACACCATCGACCAAATAGCGATCCACATCGAGGGAATCAGGAAATGAGTAGTAAGGCTTAATCTGTTGAAGTTGACGGAACGTCGCTGGTATCACATTTGGATCCATTAAACGAATGTTTGCTATCGTTGCTGCATCTTTTGAAAGTTGGCCAGCTGAAGTCGTAAGTGTGGCTTGATAGTCACTAACTTCCACATTATCTAAGCCAAAAGCAGTGCGAGTTGCATCGATATTGCGCTGGATAAAGGGGGCTTCCTTCGAAGACTCACTTGGCTTCACCTGGAATGTTTGAATCGCACCTGGATATATTCCAGCAATAAGAACAGAGGAAATAACAAGCAGGACGGTACCGGCTGCTGGCAGTAGCCATGAACGTCGAACAATATTTGCAAAGAATAAGAGCGCACATATAACAGCAATAGCTGCCAAGATAGCTTTTGCAGGTAGCACCGCATTGACATCGGTGTACGTCAGCCCTGTGATTAGTTTGCTCTCTTTTAGTGCAAGTGCGTAGCGATCAAACCAGTATGCAACGGCCTTAAGTAGGACCACTCCACCAATCAGTACTGAAAGTTGAACGCGAGCGGTAACAGTTGTTCGGTCATCATGAACTTGCAGGCGGATTCCGCCATAAAGATAATGAACTATGGCCGATGCGATAATGGCAAGTACTAACGTTGAGATTCCCCACGCAATAAGCGTTTGCCACAATGGAAGTCTAAAAGCGAAGAATGAAATATCCATATTGAACTGCGGATCCTTGACTCCAAATGGAGTTGAGTTCTTAAAAAGTAGCCAAGTCGACCACAACATTGATCCCGAACTCCCAGCGAAGTAAAAGAGTGCAGCGCCTAAACCTATGAAGACCCAACGCTTTATCGGTTCAATCTGCGCGCGGTATCTTTCAAGATTGTCCGCCTCGACCGTCAAAGGGACATACAAGGGCCGGCGCTTGTAGGCAATAAGGACGTTAGTTAGAACTACAGCGGCCGTAATTAAGCCAGCAGCAATAAAGAGAACCACTTTTGTCATCAGGACTGTGGACCAGACTGAGGTGAAGTTGAGGGATCTAAACCAGAGCCAATCTGCATAAAACCCACTCATGGAAACTAGGGCTACACCGATAACAACGAGGATGCCGATAGTTATTGGAAGTGGACCGCGACGACGTTTGAAGTTGAACTGGGGGGCTGCATTAGTCATGGGTTAACGCTAGTGCATGTATGGCCTCGTTGAGCGTTGAGACTATGACGACTGAAATCCCCGCAGGGGGGTTTCTAATCTCACCGCGATTTCCAGTTGGGGCAATGAAAATCTCTGCCCCCGCCGTGTGAGCAGCGCGGATCTTCTCGTTGATGCCACCAATGGGACCAATAGCGCCATCAATCGCAACCGTGCCTGTACCTGAGATATGACGCCGCTTCAAAATATCTTGCGGAGTAAGAAGTTCGATAACACCAATCGCAAAAATCATTCCTCCGCTAGGACCACCTGTGCGCTTCACATCAAAGTGAATATTTTTTTCGATTAATTGACTCTTTGCCACACCATACTGTGGATTAGTCTCTAGAAAATAAAGTGCGGCACCGATCGCCTTGTTCTGCGAACTCGTCATATCTGCTGCCGAGTTTTTCTGCTCAGATTCAGTGGTTGTCCCAGCTGGATAAATCGCCGCCCGTGGATAGACCGTTTCATCAACGCGAAGCCATGAGTAGAAAATCTCTGGTCCTATTAACCAGCTATTAGGTTTTGTAACTCGGACTGACATTAAATCTAAACGTCCAGTTGCTGGATAAGATTTCTGATCCTTAATAGTAAGAATTGTGTCAAAGATATTGTGAGCACTCCCTGGCATGACAATTGCAAATGGAAGTGGTGCTAATAAAGTTAAAGTAGAAAACAGTACGAGTAAGACTATGACAAATCGGGGTAGCGGGGAGAAGCGCATGGCATGTGCGACCTATTGAATTGGCTCTGGATCAGAGTTTGATGTTCCCGTTGATTTATCGTGAGCGGCATCGCGCGCTTGAGAATCTCGAAGTGAATCCTGAAAGCGTTGGAACTGGCTGACCGAGCGTTGAGTCCCTTTCTGGTACTTTCCTTGAAACTTAGAGATCCATGCAACATAACTCAGAGCGCCAATTAAGCCCATCGCTGGAACAATCCACCAGATTAAGGCTGTAGCTGAGCTCGACATGGCGCGAGCCTATCGCCTGCGGGAAGAAATCCAATGGATATCTGGTTACACGGCTGAGAGGATTACCACATGACGCCATTTGGCTTTACACCTGAAAACGCTGACGACGCCGAGAAAAATAATGGCGACAACTCCGTTGACTTTGCTGCGATGATGCACAAGATGCAGCAGGAGATTCAAGCACAGTTTGCACAGTTAGGAATGTCTGCGCCAGGTTTTGCGACAACGGCCGAAGTTTTACCTAAGGCGATAGTTCGCGATACTGCGAAAAAATTCGTGACGGCCAAGGGCTCGGCTCCTGTAGGCGCAAACGATCTTTCCAAAACTACCGAAGCCTTTGCGATAGCTGAGTTATGGCTGAATGAGGCGGTTTTTTTCCCACAGTCAACTGCGATCGCTAACTCCACTCTTGCGCGAACTGATTGGGTCGATTCAACGCTTGCAGGTTGGCAGAGCTGTGTTGAGCCACTAGCGCTGGGTTTATCGAGTGCAATCTCAGATTTACTCAAAGACTCTGCTGGAGATAGTGCAGAGGGTTTGGCTGAGACTGAGATGCAGATTCCAGTCGGGATGATTGCCACACTTCTTCGCTCCTTTATCGGTTCACTTATGGCTACTCAATTAGGTCAATCAATCGGTGATCTAGCTGGATCTGTTACAGGCATTCACGATGTTGGTCTACCCCTTGTCGATCCGGTGTATCCAGCGTTGGTTCCGGAGAATATTAATGAGTGGGGGCGGGATTTAGATATCCCAATTGATGAAGTGCGAATCTTTCACGCCCTCCGTGAAAGTGCTGGTGCGCGATTATTTTCACATAATCCTTGGCTAGTCTCATATATCCGCAGTGCTATCTCGGAGTATGCACGTGGCATTCACATCGATATCAATGCGATTCAGAGTCAAGCACAAGAGTTATTCGAAGCCTCCGCTGCAGGATCTTCAGATTTCGACCTAACAAATCCTGAGAGTTTTACGATGGCTCTCAATGAGGGTATTTTCACGCCGGAGGAGACACCAGATCAACGTGAAGCACTTGTAAAACTTGAAACAGTTCTTGCACTGGTAGATGGTTGGAATGAGGCGGTAGTTTCACTCGCAGCTGGAGATCGTTTACCGAATATTTCAGCGTTACAAGAAACTCTGCGACGTCGACGCGCAACATCTGCTCCGACTCAGCAACTTTTCTCAAATCTCTTTGGCCTGCAAGTTTCACCGCGGCTAGCACGCGAGGCATCTTCATTCTGGAACTCCGTTGGAGCGCTGCGCGATATTGAATCCCGAGATCAGATTTGGAGTGGAATTCTGCCAACTTTGGAAGATCTATTAGCACCTGAGAAGTATCTTTCAAGTGTAGAGATTCCAGATGACTTATCATCACTTTAGATTTTAAATTTCCACCTGTGGGAGGTAATACACTGCGACCAAGAGATCTATGATCTCTACGAGAGGCCGATCCAGAAAAAAAGCGAACTCCCCGGGCGCTCATTCTGTATCAGCCTTCCCCTTGCTGATAAAGAACGGTTATCCGAGGAGTTCGTAGTTGTAAAGTAAATGGAAATCGCCTGAGAATCAACTGAACACCACGTTGACAAACAGGTTTTTTATCGTGTAAGGCAGAGATAATCTGCTGGTCCTAATTTTCTGCATCAAGGTTGATATGTCGCCCCTCGGCGGTTTTCCCTGGGCAGTTTCCCTGGGCAGTTTCCCTGTGCAGTTTCCCCTGTGCAGTTTCCCCTGTGCAGTTTCCCCTGTGCAGTTTCCCCTGGGCAGTTTCCCCTGGGCAGTTTCCCCTGGGCAGTTTCCCCTGGGCAGTTTCCCCTGGGCAGTTTCCCCTGTGC
>Ga0114966_10004856_pt1 | contig 11476 bp, 12 predicted proteins | sample M_130207_XF_Meta_FD_87029 | JGI IMG/M metagenome (GOLD analysis project Ga0114966, IMG submission 87029) | Freshwater microbial communities from Lake Montjoie, Canada to study carbon cycling - M_130207_XF_MetaG | ecosystem: Environmental > Aquatic > Freshwater > Lake | place: Lake Montjoie...
ATTTATGCAGCCACAAGTACCTCTAATGCCGTAACACAAAGTGCTGGTTCAGTACTAACACTAAACAATTGCCAAACATTACTACCCACTTTAGACAATGTGGCAAGAAACAGTTTTGGTGGATATTATTCTATCCTACACAGTGTTTATGATAAATCTAACTCTACATTTGGTGGAGTATCACTAAACTCTATTTCATACAGTCAGTATATTAATGCTGATAGACTAACATTATCAAGTGGGGGGCAAATTAGTTTCCCGGATGGTAATATTCAAACTACAGCATTTGTGGCAAATAACTATATTAGTAAAACTACATTAAAATCCATTGTTGCTAATAGCAGTACATACGCTGCATTCCAAGCAAATATCGCTGCCCTATAAATACTATAAAAGGTTAACAAATGGCAACAGTAACATCAAGATCACAATTAGTAGACTACTGCTTACGTAGATTGGGCGCACCTGTCATTGAGATAAACGTAGATTCTGCCCAAGTTGAAGATCGTATAGATGATGCATTCCAATTCTACAGAGAGTATCATTATGATGCAGTAGAGAAAATTTACCTAAAGCATGAAATTACGTCTCAAGATATTACAAATCAATACGTTGAGTTATCGGATGCAGTTGTAGGTGTTGAGAGAGTATTCCCGTTTATGAATAAGTCAACGGGTACCAATATATTTGATATTAAATATCAGATTTTAATTAACGATTTATACTCATTGATGTCTACAGATTTAATTTATTATACCGAAGTACGACAGGAACTTGAACTTATCAACCAATTGTTTGTTGGACAAAAACCAATCCGTTTCAACCGTCATATGAATAGATTAAACATTGATATGGATTGGAAAGCAGACGTGGTTCCAGGAACATTTATTATTGTTGAATGTTGGAGAATATTAGATCCAGAGGTGTTTACCGATGTCTATAACGATATGTTCCTTAAAAGATATGCAACTGCCCTAATCAAAAGACAATGGGGAGATAATATGAAAAAATTCTCAGGAGTACAACTTCCTGGAGGAGTGACACTTAACGGCGAAGTGGTGTATCAAGAAGCAGTGGAAGAAATAAGACAAATTGAAACAGAAATACAATCTAGATTTGAATTGCCTGTAGATATGTTTGTTGGATAATATTCTTATCACCCAGGCTCATAGAAGATAATAACACCGTGTCAATAGATTGTCAATAGAATAACATAAAATGGCAACCGTAAACCCATATTTTCATTCTGGCGTTCCAATGGGACGTGCTTCGGAACAAAATCTCTATGAGGATTTGGTAATCGAATGCTTAAAGATTTATGGGTTTGAACTATATTATTTGCCTAGAAAATCTTTTAACGAAGACCGTATTTTGGGCGAGGATCCATTAAATAATTACGAACACGCATATCCTATTGAGATGTATTTGGAAAATACTAATGGATTTGAGGGCCCTGGAGATTTCCTATCTAAATTTGGTGTACAAACAGTACAGGATGCCACATTTATAGTATCTAGAAAACGCTGGACACAAGTTGCAGGTAGTACAGGAAATACTATTCTTCCTAGACCAGCAGAGGGAGATTTAATCTATTTTCCATTAACACACTCATACTTTGAGATTCGCAAAGTTGAAGGTAGTCAGCCTTTTTATCAGGTTGGCAAATTATACATCTATAAAATATTCTGCGAATTGATGCAATTTTCCAGCGAAATTATTAAAACTGGAATTTCAGAAATTGATACGTATCCTGACACTATTAACGAAGATGTTCAGAATTTTGAGATAACTCAAGAAGATGGTAGTGTATTATTATTTGAATATAATACGGAAAGTCCTATAGTGCAAGAATCTTATTCAACAATTCATGCTGACGATGGTGCTGCAAGAAATGAAGATTTTGATACTAACATTACCGATATATTAGATTTTTCTGAAAGAAATCCTTTTGGAGAGGCATTTAAATAATGTTAGATCAACGATTTTATTGGGGAACAATACGAAAATCTATTATTGCTTTTGGTAATATGTTTAATAGTATTACTATTGAACGTAGGGATGCTGAAGGAAATGTGGCACAGGTATTAAAGGTTCCTGTTTCATATGCATCAAAACAAAAGGCATTAGCAAGGATCCAACAAAGACCTAACGTCGATGATATGAACGTTCAGGTTATTGTGCCTAGAATGTCTTTTGAGATGACAACTTTGAATTATGATTTTGCTAGAAAAATTAGCCCACTACAACAAAGTAGATCAATTAATTCAACTGCATCCACATTAGATGCGCAATATGCACCTACTCCGTATAATATTACTGTATTATTATTTGTATATGCAAAAAATCAGGATGATGGTTTACAAATAATTGAACAAATTTTACCATATTTTAATCCAGATTATAATCTAACTGTTAAAGCAATACCGCAACTTGGTATTAAAAATGACCTACCTATTCTTTTAGATAGTGTTAGTTTTGAGGATACATATGAAGGTGGATTTGAAAATCAAAGAACAATAGTATGGACATTATCATTTACAATGAAACTTAATTTTTATGGTCCTGTTAATAAACAAGGTATTATTAAAAAAGTAATTTCAACTACATTTAATGATGTAGAATTAACAAAACAACAAACTAAATATACTGTAGAACCAGATCCATTGACTGCAAAGCCGGGTGATGATATTAATTTTACTGATAGTTTTGAAAACTTTTAATGAAAAATATTCCCGAACTTGATAAATTATTTGATTTGCCGTTAACGGAAGAAGAAAAAACACATGATGTTCCGGCAATTGTAAATGATTCTACCCAAAGAGACTTTGATCAAGATGAAGATTATCAGCTTGCACGAAGCACTTTACGTGGGTTAATTCATAAAAGCGGAGATACTTTGGACCAGATGATAGAACTTGCAAAGAGTTCTGAGCATCCAAGAACTTACGAAGTTGCCGGTCAGCTAATTAAAACTGTAGCCGATGTTGCAAAAGATTTATTAGAGTTGCAAAAGAGAGCCAAAGATTTGCAACCAAGTAAAAATGAAGGCCCTAGAAGCGTTACAAATAATAATGTAGTTTTTGCAGGATCTACTGCAGAATTACTAAAGATGCTAAAAAAGAATAACGACGGTAATACAATTGAGCAGTAAAGCAGCATCATATAACGGCAATCCAAACCTTAAACCGATTGGAATTGTGGAAACATATACATCTGAACAGGTTAAAGAACTGATGCGATGTATGCAGGATCCTATCTACTTTATAGAAACCTATTGTAAAATTGTTTCCCTTGATAAAGGTCTTATTCCATTTAAGTTATATGATTGCCAAAAGGAAAAAGTAGATGTTATATTGAATAATCGTAAAGTTATTCTTATGGAAGGGAGGCAGCAGGGGAAAACAATTACTGCGGCAGCTTGCATTCTTTGGTATACATTATTTCAAGAAAATAAGACTGTTGCTATATTGGCAAATAAATCTTCAGCTGCCCGAGAAGTTCTTTCTAGATACGAATTGATGTATGAAATGCTTCCTATGTGGATGCAACAAGGTGTAAAGACATTTAATAAAGGTGATATTGAACTTGAGAATGGATCTAAAGTATTTACTGCAGCAACAAGTGGATCTGGTATTCGAGGTAAATCTGTAAACTGGTTGTATATTGACGAGGCAGCAATTATTCCAAATAACGTGGCTGAAGATTTCTTCACATCAGTTTATCCGACAATCTCTGCAGGCAATACAACAAAGATTCTTCTAACTTCTACTCCTTTGGGATATAATCATTTCTGGAAATTCTGGAACGAAGCAGAACAAGGTCTAAACGGATTCAAAACTTTATTTATTCCATATCACAGAATTCCCGGAAGAGATACAAAGTGGGCCGAAGAACAAAAGGCAATGCTTGGAGAATTGAAATTCAACCAAGAAGTATTGTGTCGTTTCCTAGGATCATCAAATACTTTGATTTCTCCGGATACAATTTCTCAGATGTCTACAAAGCAATTCGTCTATACCAAAGATGGATTAGACATTTTGGAGGAACCAATCAGAGCTAAGAAAAATGACGATGGAACCATTGCGGGTATAAGTCATATCTATATGCTAGTTGCTGATACTTCGCGCGGAGTAGGGGGAGATTACTCAGCGTTTACAGTCCTGGATATTACTCAGTACCCCTATTCTGTAGTGGCTAAATATAGAAGTAATAAGATAAGTCCATTGATGTTTCCTAACATCATATATAAAGTGGCAAAAGATTATAATAATGCATACTGTTTAGTTGAAATTAACGATAACGGACAACAGGTGGCGGATTCATTGTATATGGATCTAGAATATGAAAACGTGTTCTTTGTAGGACACAATAGCAAATCTGGACAATATTTGTCTGGTGGATTTACGCAAGGCGCTGGTCTTGGTATAAGAACCACCAAACAGGTAAAACGTCTCGGATGTACGACATTTAAGAGTTTAGTTGAAGGTACAAAATTACTGATACATGATCCTGAGATAATTGAGGAAATATCTACTTTTATTGAAATTCGAGGAACGCACAAAGCAGACGAAGGATATCATGATGATTTAGTAATGTGTTTGGTATTATTCGCATGGGCGACAAACGAACCGTTCTTTAAAGATTTGACAGATACGAATTTGAGAAAAGTTTTGTATGAGGATCAGTTTAAACAGATTGAAGAGAATTTGACTCCTTTTGGAATAATAAATACTGGTATATCGGAAAAAGAAGCACCAGAAATTATAGGTGACGATGTTTGGTTTTCTCAAGATCCCGCAAAAGAACTTGAAAAACTTAAAACAAAATGGATGGAAAATGTCTAAAAAGCTATACTTATAAATAAATAGTAATCATAGTTATAAAACTATATAAAAAATCTTTAAGGAGAATAAGATGGCATTTCAGCTCTCACCCGGTGTATTAGTACAAGAAAAGGATTTAACCGCAATAGTCCCTTCTGTTGCTACTTCTGCTGGCGCATTTGCTGGCGCCTTCCAATGGGGACCTGTTGGCCTAGTTACCACAATTGACTCTGAAAATAATTTAGTTAAATATTTTGGCGGACCTACAGATACAACGTATGGATCTTTTTATACCGCAGCAAATTTCTTATCATATGGTAATAACTTAAAACTTGTTCGTGTTGTTAATGAAGGTATTGCAAAGAATGCAATTGCAAATACAAGTGCAACTGCAATATTAATTAAGAATTTTGATGATTATATACAAAATAGATCATCCGGTAGCAATGGAGTAGGGGAATTCGCGGCAAAATGTCCTGGAGATTTAGGAAATTCCTTAAAAGTATCAATGGCCGATGCAAACACGTGGTCAAATTGGGTATATAGTACAGAATTTAATTCTGCTCCTGGCACATCGCCAACTACTAGTGCAGTTTCTGGAAATAACGATGAGATGCACGTCGTTATCATTGATGAAGATGGTTTATGGACAGGTGTAAGAAATACAGTATTAGAAAAATATGCCTTTGTATCTAAAGGTTCTGATTCTAAGAAATCTGACGGATCTGCAAATTACTATAAAGAAGTAATTAATACCCAATCTGCATATGTTTGGTCAATGGATCATCCAACAGCAAACGCCAATACATCTGGATGGGGCACAACAGTAGCTGCTAAAACTTTTGGAAATTTAAGTTCAAATATCACAGTATCTTTATCAAAAGGTATTTCCGATGAAGCAAATATTTCGGCTGGAAATGTAATTACAGGTTTTAATAATTTTATAAATACAGAATTATATGATATTAGCCTGATTCCCTTAGGTCCATGGAGCAATACAACATCCGTAGCATCAACCGTTGTTGGAATCGCAGAAGCAAGACAAGATTGTGTAGTATTCATTTCTCCAAGTTTAGAATCAGTTGTTAGTGTTTCTCCATCAATTCAAGCAACTAACGTAACAGCATTTAGAAATAATTCATTGAATATAAATTCCAGTTATGCGTTTATGGATTCTGGTTGGAAATATCAATACGACCGATATAATGACAAATATCGTTGGATACCATTAAATGGAGACGTTGCAGGTTTATGTGCAAGAACAGATAATATTGCGGATCCTTGGTTTAGTCCTAGTGGATTTAACAGAGGTCAGATTAGAAATGTTGTTAAACTAGCTTTCAATCCTACTCAAACTGATAGAGATACGTTGTACAAGGCAGGAGTAAATCCCGTAGTAGCATTCCCCGGAACAGGTACTGTTTTATATGGCGATAAAACTATGTTGGCTAAACCTAGTGCATTTGATAGAATCAATGTACGTAGATTGTTTATTGTTCTAGAAAAAGCAATATCAACGGCATCTAAATTCCAGTTATTTGAATTTAATGATGGATTTACTAGAGCACAATTTGTTAATTTAGTAGAACCATTCTTAAGAGACGTTAAAGGCCGACGAGGCCTTACCGATTTTAAAGTTGTTTGCGATGAGACAAATAATACCGGCGATGTAATAGATAGAAACGAATTTAGAGCGGACATTTATGTTAAACCTGCTCGTTCTATAAACTTCATTACATTAACTTTTGTTGCTACAAGATCTGGTATTTCTTTTAACGAAATCGGCGCATAATTAAAAAACGGAGAATATAAATGGCAACTAATTTTAATATTTCTGAATTTCGAACAAAAATTCAAGGCGGCGCTAGACCAAATCAATTTAGCGTATCAATAATCGAACCCCCAGGTTTGCAAGGCAGTTTAGATCAGATGGCATCTATTACCCCATTTTTAGTTAGTGTTGCGGAATTACCAGGACAAACAATTGGTGTTACTCCTGTATATTATAGAGGAAGAGAAATCAAACTAGCTGGAGATAAAGTTTTTGCTCCCTTTACGTGTACAGTTTTAAATGATGAAACTATGTTACTTAGAGATTATATGGAAAAATGGATGCAGTATATTGAAAGTAATGTCAATAAGGGAGTTTCCGGTATTTCTGGCATAACAAATCCGGCACAATATCTCGGGCAAATACTTGTTAATCAATTAGACAGACAAGGCAATTCATTAAGAGCTTATAGATTGGTTGATGCGTTTCCTGCAGATATTTCTCCTATAGGATTGGATTTCTCGGCAAATGACCAGATGTCTACGTTTAGTATAACATTCCAATACCAAACATTTACAATAACCGGTACGAATGGCGCAATAGGCAATCTTTAATTTTTGGATTTAAATAATGGCAATTAATATATTAGGCTATACAATTAGCCGTGACACTGATGTGAGCAAACAGGCGCGAACACAATCGTTTGTGCCGCCAACGACTGAAGATGGAACCGCTACCGTACAAGGCGGCGGGTACTTTGGTACATATTTGGAGATGGATGCAACTGCAAAATCGGAGGCTGAATTAATTACCCGATATCGCGAAGCATCTATGTATGCAGATTGTTCTACAGCAATTGATGAAATTGTTACTGAGGCAATTGCAGCAGTTGAAGATGAAGCGGTTGTACAGATTAATTTAGATGCACTTGATGTTCCGGATAACATTAAGAAAGCAATACAAGAACAGTTTAACACAATTGTTAGACTTCTTGGATTTAATCTAAAAGGATTTGATATATTCCGTAGATGGTATGTGGACGGTAGAATTTATTATCAAAAGATTATTGATGAAAAGAACCCTAAGAAGGGTATCATCGAGTTAAGACAAATTGACCCACGAAAAATTCGTAAGGTCAGAGAGATTAAAAAAGATAAAGATCAAAAGACAGGTGTTGATCTTATTAAATCAATTGAAGAATTTTTCATCTATAATGAAAAAGGTATAAATTATCAGCCAAATTATCAGACTGCGGCGACAGGTGCAAACCAAGGTCTACGTATATCTTTAGATTCTATTAGTTATGTACCTTCTGGTTTAAATGATTCTGAAAAGAATGTTGTTTTAAGTTATTTACATAAAGCAATTAAGCCGGTGAATCAGTTAAAGATGATGGAGGATGCATTAGTAATCTATAGATTATCAAGAGCACCTGAACGAAGAATATTTTATATTGATGTTGGCAATTTGCCTAAGTTGAAAGCTGAGCAATATTTAAAAGATATTATGGCTCGCTATCGTAATAAGATTGTTTATGATTCCGCAACAGGCGAAATCAGAGACGACCGTAAATTTATGTCGATGCTTGAGGATTTTTGGTTACCTAGAAGAGAAGGCGGGCGTGGTACTGAGATTACTACATTACCGGGCGGAGAAAATCTAGGTCAAATTGACGATATTAATTATTTTCAGAATAAATTATATCAGGCATTGAATGTTCCTTTATCAAGAATGCAACCACAACAGGGCATTTCTTTTGGTAGAGCAACAGAGATAACTAGAGATGAATTAAAATTTGCAAAATTTGTTGGCAGACTTCGTAAGAAGTTTAGTCAATTATTTCACGATATGTTGAAAACGCAGTTAATTTTAACTGGTGTTATTACTGAACAAGATTGGGTTGAATTTAAAGAGGTAATCCAATTTAAATTTGCACAGGATCAATACTTTGAAGAGATGAAAGATGCGGAAAATCTTCGCAACCGAATCGACGTATTGAATCAGATGCAACCATACGTTGGAACGTATTTTAGTAAGGAATATATAATGAGAAATGTTTTGAGAATGTCCATTGAAGAAATTGAGACAATGGAAAAACAAATTGCCGCAGAACCGGCGCCTACATTAGGTATGGATGGGCAACCTATAGAACAACCGCAGGGGTAAATTATGGATACATCAGAAGTTATTAGACACATGGTAGACGACATTTTAGCAGATCGCTCAAATGACGCAGTTAATAGATTCAACGATGCTTTAGGATTTAAGTTATCCACAGCATTAGACAACAAAAAACAGGAAATTGCAGCCAATATAGGCAAGGAAAATGAAGAAGTTTAATCAATTTAGAGAAGATTCTTTATTAGAAGTCTTAAAGGCTTCTGATCCTACGGGTAAATGGATACACGATTTCGTTCATTCAGACAACCCAAAATTTGCTGGTAAAAGCAAAAAAGAACGTATTCGTATGGCTCTTGGCGCTTCGTATGCCTCTAAAAGAAATGAAGAAGTCGTTGAAGAAAATAATCATTGGCACGACGCTGGTAAGCAAGATGCTGAAAACGGCAAAAGACTCAATCCACGTACATACTTGAAAACACTTAAAGACAAGCAGGCTAAACATCCAGAAGAAGTATATCATTATATGAATGGATATAAAAGTGTTAAGGAAGCTAAGGATGAAGGCGAGTATGATTATGAAGGCGCCATGGCAAAAACACAACTGCAAACAATTTGCAGAAATGCTGCGGAATTAAAAGATATGCTTGAAGATGATGAAAATCTTCCAGAATGGGTACAGGCAAAAATTACAAAAGCAGAAGATTATATCACAACATCATTGGATTATATGAAATCTTCTGAAGAATTAGGCGAGGAAGTTGAGGAGTTAGATGAGTTATCTAAATCTACTCTTGCATCTTATGCGAAAAGCGCGTCTCGCAGCGCTACAATTAAACGTAAAATTGCAGCAGATTTTGAGAATAAAAGCACCCGGGCAAAAAGTTCAGGGATGAAACAGGCAAACGCCAAATTATCAAAAGACTATAAAGAAAAATCTTGGAAAAGACAAGACAGTGTTAATAAGGCAATTGACCGTTTAGCAAAAGAAGAAGTTGAACCAATTGAAGAACTAAATAAAGATACTGTTTATTCTTATAATAAAAAAGCAGAAACAGATCAAGATAAACAATTTACCAAAATAAGTAAAGCGTTAAAAAATAATGATGCAAAGGCAGGCAACGCAGCAGGCCATAAGTTTACAAGAAGAAGTCTTGGTATTAATAGAGCAGAAACAAGATTGAACAAAGAAGATACTGAAGTTGCAGAAGCCCGTATGAGTGCTGCTCAAAGATTATGGAATGCAGAAAAAAAACAGCGCGCTAAGAGTGACGCTAGTCTAGCTCGTACGCCAAGTAGTATTCCGAAACCAGAAGAGAAAAAATAAGAGGACAAAATGCCGGTAACAACTACAATACTTAAAAATGTAAGACAACAAGCAGTTGTTAAGTTCATTGGTAACGGATATGCTAACATTGATTTAAAAGCAGATCTTACACAGCCTGAAGAAACTTTCTTAGGATATTCAAATACTAATGTAACAATTAAAACTGTAATGTGGAGTACTACAGATTCTGTTTCGGCTCCTATTTTAGTTCAAAGAGGGAATACTGCAGCAACTGCAACCAATGTAATGATATTATATGGTGGCGCCTCAGATTGGGAATTGGATCAGGGCGCAGGATTTGTAGATGATGTTGGTTATAATTCAAATATAACAGTTCAATTGCCTCCAACTGGCGGAATGTTATATATAGTATTGGGCAAAAGATCGGGGTATGAAGGCCCTAATTTCCAAACTGCTCCAAATTAATATAGGAATTAAAATGAGATTAATTACAGAAGTATCGCAAGACCTAGAATATCTGATTGAAGATAAAGTAGGCGGCGGAAAGAATGTCTTTATCGAAGGCATCTTTATACAAACAGAACAACCAAATCGTAATGGCCGTTTATACAAGCGTGACATTATGGAAAAAGAATTAAGTAGATACCAAAAGCTTATTGACGAAAAAAGATCATTAGGTGAATTGGGTCACCCACCAAATCCAACATTAAATTTGGATAAATGTTCTCATCTTATTACTCAATTAAAATTTGAAGGTAATAATGTTATGGGCAAAGCAAAAATTTTAGAAACACCTATGGGCAGCATTGCTCGTAATTTAATCGAGAATGGTGTAAGACTTGGTGTTTCTTCTAGAGGATTAGGTTCATTAAAACTTAATAAAGAAGGTGTAAATGAAGTACAAGATGATTTTCATCTTGCAACCGTAGACATTGTTGCTGATCCATCGGCGCATGATGCTTTTGTTCAAGGCATTTATGAATCTGCTGAATGGATATGTGAAAACGGTCTTTGGAGATCCGTTGATGTCGAAAAAGCACAACGAACATTAAAGGGCGCATCTAAGGGACAGTTAGAATCTGTTAAACTAAAGATGTTTGAAGAGTTTATGTCTAGAATGTCTAGGTAAGTAAACTTATAAATAATTTGAAACAATCCATTTAGGAGACACTAATGTCAGTAGAAAGCAAAATCAAACAATTGCTAGAGCAAGTAAATGCCAAAGCTAGCTTAGAAGAAGCAGATGCAATGAGCCCTAGCTCTCCAAAAGACTCTTCAATCAAGGCAGCAGTTAGCGGAGACGCTTCTATGCCAAGACAAGGCTCATCTCAAGATGCGGCACCTGAAGAGGAACGCGATGAGCAAGATGAAAATCAAGGTTCTATTGCAGCTAACAATATTAAGAAAAATAATTTAGTTGGCAAAGGGCCCGGCGCGGCTCCTAACTTCCAAACAGTTGGAGATCCTACTTCCGCA
>Ga0114966_10004857_pt1 | contig 11476 bp, 12 predicted proteins | sample M_130207_XF_Meta_FD_87029 | JGI IMG/M metagenome (GOLD analysis project Ga0114966, IMG submission 87029) | Freshwater microbial communities from Lake Montjoie, Canada to study carbon cycling - M_130207_XF_MetaG | ecosystem: Environmental > Aquatic > Freshwater > Lake | place: Lake Montjoie...
ATGGTCAACCGGGATCCTTGTCCCCGTCCCTCTCAGGGTTACTCGGTGCACTCATCACAACTTGGACCACCTTTCTACCCAGTTTCATCTTTATCTTTCTTGGAGCACCTTGGGTAGAACGCTTGCGAAACCAACCCTCGTTGAATGCCGCACTCTCAGCTGTCACGGCTGCGGTGGTTGGTGTCATCTTGAATCTCGGAGTCTGGTTTGGTTGGCATGTTTTTTACTCAACAAACCAAGGGGTTCACTGGTTTTCTCTACTATTCTCAGCCGTGGTCTACATCGGATTAACTCACTTCAAAGTGAACCTCCTCAAAGTCTTAGCAGTGAGCGTGATCTTTGGCTTGGTGATCCACTTATGTGGATGGTCCATCTAATTCGACCCACGCAAAACCGCTATCTTTCCTTTTTGTCTTCGATCTCACCTGCTATCTTGTCGGGCGTGACTGAGTTTCTCCAACAGATCATTAACGGTCTTGGGCTCGGAGCGATTTACGCTTTGATTGCCCTAGGTTATACGATGGTCTACGGCGTTTTGCGCTTCATCAATTTTGCTCATAGCGACGTTTTTATGGTAGGAGCTTTTTCTGGCTATTTTTTCTCGCGATTTTTTCAAACGGAATCGATTTTAGGTGGAGTTCTCGTGATCGTTCTTTCGATGATCGTTTGCGCTTTGCTCGGTATGACGATTGAACGACTGGCCTATCGTCCTCTGCGAAAAAGCTCAAAGCTCAATGTTTTAATTACCGCCATCGGAGTATCGCTCCTCCTCGAATACAGTTTCCAAGTGAAGTTGACCAAACCGTTGTTGTTTCCAGCTTTATTTCCAGTCAAGTCTTTCACCTTGCCCGGAGGAATCATTCTTTCGAGCACTCAAATCTTAGTTCTAGGAATGACTTTTGTGCTGATCATTCTCCTTCAATACATTGTTCTACACACTAAAATGGGAACCGCGATGCGGGCCGTTTCGTTTAACCCTACCGCCGCTTCGTTAGTCGGAATCAACAATGACCTCATCATTTCTTTCACTTTTGCTCTAGGGTCCGCGTTGGCAGCGGCTGGTGGCATTCTTTACGCCTTGAATTACCCCAGCATCGAACCCTTGATGGGAGTTCTTCCTGGGTTAAAGGCATTCGTGGCAGCCGTCTTGGGGGGGATAGGAAACATTCCTGGTGCAGCCCTTGGCGGACTTCTGCTGGGAGTCATAGAGACTTTCGTCAACGGAAGTCCTTATTCAACTTATACGGACGCGATTGCGTTCACATTGTTGATTTTGATTCTCATCTTTCGTCCCGCTGGACTGCTTGGCAAGGTGACCGTTGAAAAAGTTTAAGATGCTGCATCGCCCAAAAACTTTACTCATCTTTGCACTAGCCCTCGCCTTTGGTGCGAGCCTACTCACTCCTCAGCTCAACCCCTATCATCTCGATGTGATTCTAACCATTGGGATTAACATCGTTCTCGCGGTCAGCTTGAATCTTCTCAATGGATACACAGGGCAGTTCTCGCTCGGTCACGCCGGTTTTATGGCGATCGGCGCGTATGGGTCTGCTGCATTTAGCCTCTTCGCAACTCCGGTTCTGTTCCCCCACGCAAACGCGTGGGTTACTCACGCCTGTTTTTTCTTCGCTCTCCTTTTAGGTGGATTTATCGCGGCTGGAGCCGGAATCATCGTCGGAGCACCTTCGCTCCGCTTGAAGGGTGATTATCTTGCCATTGTAACGTTAGGATTTGGAGAGATCATCCGCGTCATTTTCCGCAACGTCGATTCTCTGGGTGGAGCACTGGGATTGAACGGCATTCCATTTTATACAAACTTTTTTTGGGTGGCTTTTTGGGTGATCATCACGATCTATATGGTGCTCGCCTTGGTGCATTCCTCCTTTGGCCGAGGGTTTCTTGCCGTCCGCGATGACGAGGTTGCCGCTGAGGCAATGGGAATTAACACAACGCGTTACAAAATTATCGCCTTCGTCGTCAGCGCATTTTTTGCGGGAATCGCCGGGGGGCTTTACGGCCATTTGAAGTCCTCAATCGATCCTAAAGGGTTCGATTTCATGCGGTCGATAGAGATTGTGGTGATGGTGATACTTGGAGGCATGGCCAACACACGAGGTGTCATCGTTGCGGCGATTCTGCTGACGATTTTACCCGAAATACTACGCCCCATCGCAGAATATCGCATGGTGATTTATTCCCTCTTGCTGATCATCCTCATGCTGACTCGTCCCCAAGGACTCTTCAGCTTTCGTGCTCGTCCCCAACCACCGAACAGAGCATGAATGGGCCTCTACTTAAACTCGATACCTGCACCATTCGATTCGGTGGTCTGACAGCCGTTTCAAACCTCGACTTTCACATTCAACCCAATGAACTCGTGGGCTTGATTGGCCCCAACGGCGCAGGAAAGACCACGGTGTTTAACCTGATTACTGGCGTTTACCAACCCACCGAGGGACGGATCGAATTTGCGGGCCAACCTATTTCATGCATGCAGCCCTACCAAATTACAGGCCATGGCATCGCCCGCACTTTCCAAAACATTCGACTTTTTCCATCCCTTACCGTCTTCGACAATGTGCGAGTGGCTTTTCATCTGCATCTACTGAGTGGCGTGTCTCATGCGTGGTGGCGAGGGAAAGCATTTGCTCAGGAGGAAAAAGAGATATCAGATCAGGTGATCGATCTTCTGCGAATTTTCAATCTAGAAAATCATCGGCATACGCACGCAAATAATCTCCCCTACGGTGACCAACGTCGCTTAGAAATTGTGCGTGCCTTGGCAACTCGTCCCAAAATGCTGCTCCTAGACGAACCTGCGGCAGGGATGAATGCTACTGAGAAAGTAGAGCTCATGAACCTCATCCAGTTTGTTAAAGATAAGTTCAAAATTTCTGTTCTGCTGGTGGAACACGACATGCAAGTCGTCATGGGTATTTGCCAACGCATCGCTGTGTTGGATTACGGCATTAAAATTGCCGAAGGCCCACCAGATCAAATCCGCTCGGATCCAAAGGTGATCGAAGCTTACCTCGGTGAGTAACATGCCTGACTCCCCAATTAACCTCTTCGAACTGCACAACGTCGTGGTGACTTACGGCGTCATCAACGCTCTGCACAACGTCAGTCTCAAGGTCAATCGCGGCGACATCGTGACACTGATCGGAGCCAATGGTGCCGGAAAAACTACCACCCTCCGAGCCATCTCCGCCCTCGTCCCAATCAAGTCAGGTCGAGTCATCTATCAAGGAAATGACATCACCCACCTCAAGCCACATCAGATCGTCAAACTAGGTCTCGCCCATGTTCCCGAGGGTCGCATGGTTTTCTCTAATCTGACGGTTTTTGAAAACTTGCAAATGGGCGCCTACTTACAAACCAATAACCAGGCGGTTCGGTGCCAACTGGAATTTGTCTACACCATCTTTCCACGACTTAAAGAACGTGCGAAACAAATCGCAGGAACCCTCTCCGGCGGGGAGCAGCAGATGTTAGCTATTGGCAGGGCACTCATGAGTCAGCCGCAATTTCTCATGCTGGATGAACCCTCTCTTGGAATTGCGCCACTGCTTGTGAAAACCATTTTCGAGAAAATTGTGGAAATTAACCGCCAACAAAAAATCACTATTTTGCTCGTGGAACAAAACGCCAATCTCGCACTCGAAATTTCTAACTACGGCTACGTGCTTGAAACTGGCAAGGTGATTCTTCAAGACCAATCCGAATCCTTGAGATCGAATCCTGAAATCCGGAAGGCTTACCTAGGTGGCTAGCACACGGCACTAGCCTAATCCAAATCCTCCAGCATCCGTTCTAGCTCCAGAAATGGTCCATCGTGATGCTGAGTCTCAGCTAAATTCTTGGCGATCAGGAAGGAAAGTTTGGCCTCCCCTGTCAGCCCTAACGCGAGATAAGATTTTCCAAGAAGTATCTGCGCTACCATCCAGTCCGGTTTACTGGTTAAAAGCTGACAAAAATGCGGGATCGACTCATCAAAAAAACCTTCGTCGAATAACGCCTTGGCTAGGCTAAACCGAGCTAATTCATTAGCCGGATTCGCTTCGAGAACGGCGGCGAACCTCACGATGCGTTCCTCCATATTAAGCACCCGGTCGAATCAAAATCTCCTCGATCACAGCCCTAGGCGGAAGATTGATCGCCAACATCACACACCGTGCGATATCGTCCGCCTGCATCATTCGGGCTCGAGCAACCGCATCAGGGGGAGTCGGACGAAGAGCCAACAGGTCGGTATCAATATCCCCAGGCAATATGGCGCAAGCCCGAATCCCATTCGGACGTTCCTCAGCGTTGATGGCTTGTGTTAACCCAAGCACCCCAAACTTTGACATAGAATACCCAGGACCAGCTTTGGGGCTTGCCTGCCGTGCAGAATCCGAAACGATATTGACGATCGTTCCAGAACGGCGAACACGCATCTGTTTGAGAAATGCTTGCACGCAATAATAGGATCCGTTCAGGTTGGTATTGATCATCTCGTGATAATCCGATGAAGCAAGCACTTCGAGACTGCGCCGAGGCACGTTGGTTCCAGCCGCGTTTACCAACACCTCGACACTTCCAAATTCTTCTAAAATTTGCCGACCAACTTCTGCCACAGCGGACTCGCAACTGACATCACACGTCACTACAAAACATTGGGTTGCGGAACCACTGAGGCTCGCTGTTTCGTTCAGACTCTCCAATCGTCTTCCCAATAACGCGACTCGCCAACCCTCCTTGAGCAAGTGAATCGCGGCAGCACGCCCTACCCCGCTTCCAGCTCCCGTAACCACGGCTGTTTTTTTCATATCAAATGCTCTACGACTGTTTCAGGTCTTGCCCCAGATGGCCGACCTCAATCCAACGACGATCTGTAGCCGATTTCACTGCCGCATCCATGACACCTTGAGCCAATGCTCCGTCAAAAAACGACGGCGAACAGGGCCGCTGGTTACGGATCGCATCAATAAACTCAAAGCTCTGGTCATACCGAAAGCTAAAGAGCGGATCACCCGCCAACGGATCACGTGGTGACCCCGGCCATTTAAGAAACTCCTGAGGAACCGAGATTACCCTGAGGGCCTTCTCTCCTTTTTTAGTCACCTGCAATTGATGCGGTTGTTCGAGTTGAAATACGATCGATCCCTCGCTGCCGTTAACCTCAACATAATCTTGGCTCGCGGCACTTTCACCACGACCTGTGGCCACTTTGCTGCTCTCCAAAACCCCAGAAGCACCGACCTTATAATCAGCGAGAATCGTGACCCAGTCCTCCAGATCAGAAGGCTTCCCATCACGCACATTATGAAAACGCTTGGTATCGGCAACTAGCCGCTCCATTTCTCCGATCAAGAAATGCGCGTAGTCAATCCGGTGCGAGAGCATATCTCCCAACTCACCCGTGCCAGCGAGTTTTTGAACTTGTCGCCACCCAATATTTCGAGTCCCCCAATCCTGCAGTCGGCAACTGCGGAAATGATAAGGCTGCCCAACAGCTCCCTGACGTATCAGGTGACCCATATACCGCATTGCTGGAACAAAACGATAGGTAAAAGCCGTCATGTGACAAACCTTCGCACGCTCCGCAGCCTGATACATTGACAGCGCATCCGCATAATTTATCGCCATCGGTTTCTCACAAAACACATGCTTTCCGGCGGCGATCGCAGCGAGAACTAATTCTGCGTGCACCACGTTGGGTGTCGCGACAATCACGGCTTGGACGTCATCTCGCCTCATCACTTCCGTATAATCCGTGAAGGCAGCGTCCAGTCCCGTCTGAGCACTCGCTCGTGCAAGAGTCGCCCCATCTGTGTCACAAAGCGCAACCACAGCGACGTCCGGACACATCGCTAAACCAGGGAGATGATTCTGCAGGGAGATCCCCCCGCAACCGATAAGGGCAATGCCAAGTTTACTCATTTGATTTGTTAAAAATAAAAACAGGGACGGCATGAAAAGCCGTCCCTGTTTTCAATATCGAGACTAGACCTTGACCCACTGACGGCTCTTGGCGGATTCCTCCACCGCTTCCAAAACACGTTCGTTCTTCAACCCGTCTTCAAAGGTTGGATGCACAGATTTTCCGTCCATGACCGCTTGCACAAAATCAGCAATGGTATGCACAAAAGTGTGCTCGTAACCGAGAATATGACCGGGCGGCCACCAGTTACCCACGAAGGGATGAGTCCCTCCCCCTTGGGTCACAAGAATATCACGAAACCCCTGACGATCTTGAGCGTTGCTGTTGTCAAAATATTTCAAGCGGTTCATGTCCTCGAGGTCGAACTGCAGCGATCCCTTGGATCCGTTGATCTCAATCTGAACATGGTTTTTACGCCCCAATGCAAATCGGGTCGCTTCAAGGTTTGCTAACGCGCCGTTATGAAATCGACCAATAAACATTGCCGCGTCATCCACCGTTACCTTCCCCATCTTCTTGCTACCCTTGGCTCCAAGACCATCACCCTTTCCGCTCTGATCCATCAAAGGACGTTCCTTAATGAAGGTATGCATCAACCCGCAGACTTCCTTGAATTCACCCACCAAATAACGACCCAGATCGATAATGTGCGCGTTAATATCACCGTGCGTTCCGCTGCCAGAAATCCCTTTCTGCAACCGCCAGACCAGAGGAAAATCAGGGTCAACAATCCAATCTTGAGCATAGCGAGCGCGATAATGAAACAGCTCACCCAACGCGCCTTCATCGATCATTTTTTTTGCCTGAGCAATCGCCGGAATGCGACGATAGTTATGGCAAACCATGTTCACGACCTTCGCTTTTTTGACGGCTTGAATCATCTCTTTACACTGCGCAACAGTCAGTGCCAGCGGCTTCTCACAGAGGATATGTTTCCCTGCCTTCGCAGCCGCGATCGCGATCTCCGCGTGGGAATCATTCGGGGTATTGATATCAACAATGTCAATGTCAGGACTGTTCACCACCGCTTTCCAGTCCGTCGAAGCATGCTGCCAGCCCAATTGAGCTCGAGCCGCTTCTACTCCAGCAGAATCACGGCCACAGATGGTATGCATCTCGACGGAGGCTGGGAGGTTAAAAAAATGAGGTGCCTGACGCCATGCGTTAGAATGCGCCTTGCCCATGAATCGGTAACCGATCATGCCGACGCGAAGTGTTTTCGCCATACGATTCAAAGTATTGATTGAATTAGGTAACGCGCACTTTATAGTGTTCGGAGTATTTCAAGTCAACGAACGACTTGTCCGTCTAAAACCCAGACGCCTCCAAGTAGGCGTTTAACTTTTGTGTGATCCGGGTGCCTTCGCCCCAATCGTTAGTATGCAGGTGCAATTACTCAAATCAAAAATTCATCGAGCCGAGGTGACCGGTGCAAGCCTTCAATACGAAGGCAGCATGACGATTGCTCGTGACCTCATGGAAAAAGTCGGTCTCGTTCCTTACGAACGAATCCTCTGCAGTAATTTGGCAAATGGACAACGGTTTGAGACCTATGTCATCGCCGGAGAACGAGGCTCTGGTTCCATCGTTTTAAATGGTGCCACCGCCCATTTGGGTAACACCGGTGATCGCCTCACAATCATGTCCTTCGCGACTCTCACGGAGGTCGAAACCGCAACATGGCAACCGCAAGTCATCGTTCTGGGTGTGAACAACGCCATCATTAACGAACGCGGAATCTAATTTCACCCATGACCTATACCGCAACCCAGATAGCCGGATTCATTGGTGGGCAAGTCATCGGGGACGGGTCAACGCTTTTGCACCGGTTTGCTCCAGTCAACAGTGCGGAACCCGGTGACCTCACCTTCGCCGAAAACGAAGCGTTTTTTGAAAAAGCCATTCAGAGTGCCGCTTCAGCCATCCTCATCGATTCCGACATTTCGACATGCTCAAAAACCTGCATCCGTGTTCCACAGGCGAGGGTAGGTTTCGCGAAAGCTCTGGCTCTGTTTTTTCCTGAACCCGCTTTCTCTCCTGGCATTCACCCCTCCGCAGTCGTTGCTCCTTCATCCAAGATTGATTCCACAGCTCACGTCGGCCCCCATTGCATCGTCGGAGAACGCGTCGAAATCGGCCCCCGAGCCGTTCTCCAAGGCTTGAACTTCATCGGTGAGGATAGCGTGATCGGCGAGGACACTCGACTGTTTCCCAACACAACTCTTTACGCCGGAACCCGTATCGGCAAACGAGTACGCATTCACAGCGGTGCGGTTCTCGGCTCCGATGGATTTGGCTACGTTTTTGATGCCGGAGCACATCTAAAAATCCCTCAAGTGGGAACCGTCATCATTCATGACGACGTTGAAATTGGTGCAAACACAACCATCGACCGAGGTGCCATGGAACCCACCGTCATCGGACGCGGCACCAAGATCGACAACCTCGTCCAGATCGCCCACAACGTTGTCGTAGGCGAACACTCAATCATCGTCGCACAGGCGGGCGTTGCGGGCAGCACAAAGCTGGGACGTTACGTCATTCTCGCCGGACAAGTCGGCGTCGCCGGACACTTAGAGATCGGCGACCGCGTTACCGTCGCGGCACAATCCGGAGTGATGCACAACATTCCCGATGGCCAAAAGTGGCTCGGCAGTCCTGCACAGCCCGATAGAACAGCCAAACGCGTCATCCTCGCTTCCTTAAAACTCCCCGAGATCCTCCAACGCATCGCCAAACTTGAACGGTCCTCTAAACCTAAGCCAGACACGGAAGCCTAAGAGACTCAGTTTTGATCTCGCCAGCAGGGCGGTTCATTCAGGGTCCTTTCTCTGGGTGATGATTGCTTTGTTAGGAAGTTTTGGAAGCATCCCCGCGATCGAAATACCCCCTCCTGTTCTGAGAGAATTTCGCGGCGTCTGGGTGGCTACGGTGGGCAACATCAACTGGCCATCACGACCCGGCCTGACCTCGGGCCAACAACAGCAAGAGATCATCGCGATTTTAAATCAGGCATCCCGATCCCATCTGAACGCTGTCGTCCTTCAAGTCCGACCCTCCGGAGATGCCTTCTACGAATCAAGTTTAGAGCCATGGTCCCATTACCTCACAGGACACATGGGGCGCCCCCCTGCCCCGTATTATGATCCGTTGCATTTCGCAATCCGCCAAGCGCATGCGCTCGGATTAGAACTGCACGCCTGGATCAACCCTTATCGCGCAAGCATTCGCTCCGGAAAAATTCCGCTCGCAAAAAATCATTTCGCACTCCTCCATCCCGAGTGCGTGCGAACCTACGGGAATTATCTTTGGATGGATCCAGGAGAACCCGAAGTTCAGAATCACGTGGCCAACATCGTAGTGGATTTGGTGAAGCGTTACGATTTGGACGGGATTCATCTTGATGACTACTTCTATCCCTACCCAGAAAAGGCTTCCGACAAAACCGTTTTAGAATTCCCTGATGGAAAAACTTTTTCCACTTATCGCGCAAAGGGCGGAAAACTTGGTCGCAGCGATTGGCGGCGCCAAAACGTCGACCAACTCGTCGAACGACTCCATCGTGAAATCAAACGCCTCAAACCGGAATTACGCTTCGGGATCAGCCCCTTCGGAATTTGGCGACCGGGATTTCCTCCTCAAATTCGCGGACTCGATGCCTACGAAGAAATTTATGCCGACGCCAGACTTTGGCTGAGGGAAGGCTGGGTAGATTACATGAGCCCGCAACTTTACTGGGGGTTTGATAATCCCGCACAGGATTTTGGAGCGTTGCATACCTGGTGGCTAAGTCAAAACCCAAAAAATCGCCATATTTGGCCAGGACTAAATACCATCAAAGTAGGTCAAACATGGAAAGCAGACGTCATCGCTCGGCAGATCAATTATACGCGGCAAGCGGGAGCTAACCCGGGCACAATTCTCTGGAACATTGGAACCATTCAACGCAATAAAGGGAACCTATCGACCTTGATTGCTCAAAAAATTTATACCCAACCCGCCTTGCCACCAGCCATGACTTGGATCAACACACCCCCCCCTCCTTCACCAACCATGCAACTCTCAAGTCTAGGAGATAATCGTTGGAAATTACATTGGTCTCTCGCAACTAACCAAACTTCAGCCCATTGGGTGCTGCAGAATCGACGCGGAAAACTATGGACCACCGAGATTCTTCCCTCGAATAATACAGCGCGGGTTTTTAGCGACCGACAGCAAGTGCCTGACGCCATGGTGCTATATTCCGTCAACCGTGCGGGTCAGATGAGCAAACCCACCACACTCTACCCGAGTCCCCGAACAGCATTTCGCCCATAAAAAAACCCACCTCGGTTTCCCGAAGCGGGTTATAAACAAACCAGTAAAGTTGATTACTTCTTTTTTGTTTCGTTCTGGTTGTTTATGGCGCGGAGGTTGGCGTAGTTTCGGCGGCGGGTGGGATCGCTGGATATGGAGCAGCCGGTTCACCCATCTTTTGAATCACGGTATCCGTAGACATCAGTTGGCCGGGAGCTAGAATGAATCCACCGTGTTCGCGATTGAACTTCGGGGTCCTACCGTAGAGGATGACTCCTAAGGAATTTATCGGCCTAGAAGTCCTGAATTTGTAACCCACTACTTCGAGTTCCGTAAGAATCTGCGACTTTGTGAGTGCCCGCCCGTTGGTCAATCGCATCACAGCTAATTTCAAAGAAATCGCGTTGTTACCTTGACCCGCAGCTCGTCCGCGGGCGCCTCCTTGATATCCATAGACCAAACCCAGTGCTGTATTGATTTCAGCCAGGCGTGTTTCTAAGCCCACTTTCTCCGCAAGGAGCGTTTCACGTAGTTCCAAGAACTGTTTAAGACTGTCGTTGTTTTCTTTCATGCCCCGCGAAAGTACCAACTACGGATTATTATAACAAGGAGTTTTTCGCGTGTAAAACACACCGCATTGACTCAAGGGGGCTTCCAGAAACCTCATGGGTAAAAGAGACCGAAAAAATGTTAGGAATGAATATGAGTAAAGCGATTAAAAGAACACTTGTTGTCGAGATTGCGAGAAGGGTATGCCGCGTCGACAAGATGGCAAAATTAGGATGATGGGTTTCTCAACTATCATCTGTTGAGCTATATGCAGGAACGTAAAAGGCCTGTGGTATTCACGCGCTGCGACCGTATGACAGGGATGACAACCCGCATGTCGAACAAAAGAACTGGATGTGGACGCCCGCTGGACCAAGAAGAAGGAGTAGGTCTTCTACGCCTACGAGGACCACATCAAAGTGAACATCCTAACCAAACTCATTGCGGCGGCGGTGGTCATGCACGGCGACAGTGCCTATCTCGGCCAACCCGTGCGCGCGAAAATGGAGACCAATAGTGTAGACACTGTGGTGGAGAAAAAAGGCGTGCGCGGATGCAGTCTCAACGAGGTGGAGAAAGGCGAGAACCGCGAGATATCCAGCACCCAAGCACGGGTCGAACATGCCTTCGCGATTATGAGCGGTCAAGCCGGGCGCATCTTCCAACGCTACGTGGGGCGGGCACACAATCAGGCGGGCATCCAGA
>Ga0114966_10004859_pt1 | contig 11473 bp, 1 predicted proteins | sample M_130207_XF_Meta_FD_87029 | JGI IMG/M metagenome (GOLD analysis project Ga0114966, IMG submission 87029) | Freshwater microbial communities from Lake Montjoie, Canada to study carbon cycling - M_130207_XF_MetaG | ecosystem: Environmental > Aquatic > Freshwater > Lake | place: Lake Montjoie...
ATTCTTGCCGTTCAGCGAGAAGGACTCGTTGTACGTGCCAGCAGCGACCTGCACAGTGCGCTGCGAGTTTGCGGGAACCGCGTCGATTGCGGCTTGGATTGTGGGGTATTGCGATGGGACGAGGATGGTCGACTCGCAGATGTCGGGGACGCCGTTGGCGTTCTGATCGCTTGCCGGCTGCGCTGCAATCTCAACCGCGTCGAACGCGCCGTTTGAATCGCAGTCCGTCGATACCAGCGCGACGGCGCCACCGCAGCATGTCAGTTGCACCTTCGTGCAATCCGTGCGCGCGTCAAAGAAGCTCACGACTTCGCTCGGCGCGCTGCCGAAGATGAGGACCGTGCCGTCAGCGCGAAGCGCGACGGATTCATTGGAGCCACAAGCGACCTGCACGAACTGACCGGATGGAGCGGTCGACTGACCGTTCACATTCCAACCCCACCCAGCGATGGTGTTGTCGTTTCGCAGCGCGAGCGCGTGGTAGTAGCCAGCGGCGACCGATCGGAAGTTCGAGCCAGCGGGCACAGAGGCTTGCCCCCACGTGTTGTTGCCCCATCCCGAGAGAGCGCCGTCCGATCGCACCGCCACGGTGAATCCCGACCAAACCTCGTGGCCACCTGCAGCAACAGCCCAGTACGAGCCCGCGGGAACATTACATTGGCCATGGTTGTTGTAGCCCCAGCACAGCAGCGATCCGTCAGGTCGAATGCCCGCGGCATGCCATGAGGCATCGGCCGCGGAAACGACGCTGAACGAGCCTGATGGCACGTTCAAACGGCCGTACTCATTGGCCCCAAATCCGACGAGCGTTCCGTCCGTTCGGATGGCAATTGCGCAGTTGCGTCCCGTCGCCAACGACTCGAACTGCCCGCTGGGAAGCGTCGGCGTGTAGGACCCCCATGAAACCAGCGTGCCATCTGGCTTGATGCCGACCACAAGCCCTTCACCTTGATCGAGATCGCGAAGCGGAATTGTCGGCGCGATGCCGAAGCTCGGTGTGTATGACGCGATGCCGGCCTCGCACACATCGGGAACGTCGTTTGCATTGGAGTCCGCCAACTGGCCTGCGCGAATCTGTCCGTAGTCGACGATGCCGTCGTTGTTGCAGTCGGCGGACCACTCGACGATGTAGTTCCAGACTCCTACATCGCAGCCTGAACTATTCACTTGACCACAGTCCACCCAATCGTTCCACGTCGTAGTCCGACCACATCCCCCGCCTTCACCAGCTGCGATGTAACTTGCGACAGGCTCGAAACTACCTCCGTTCGGCTCGCCGGGATACCAAGCGCTGAAAGTCCAAGACTCACCGGTCGTCCAGCTCCATGCTCCGTTCACCCGGTGCGCACCAATCCATGGCCCAAAGCGGCCGGACCAGGCATCGTCACGAGAGATGAACTGAGCGGCAATGAAGTTGTGCTCTGCGACGGACGTCTCCGATACAAGCGTCGCCCCGAGGGTGATGGCGCGGCCGTTCGCATCGGACCAGCAGAGATACGAGCCATTGTGAACAAGTTGATACCAATGCCCATTCCCCCCATCCGCCACGCGCCACTCGACGGCTTCGCCTGCGGCAATGCTTGTGATCAAACCGCTCGTCGCCAACGCCACCGCCGCCATCGACTTCATCTGCATCTCGGGACTCCTTGGGATGTCGCTTCGCGACGCGTTCACGGAACGCATGCCGCCGACCATGCGCTTTCCGGCGGCGATTCACGCACGCAGATTGCTAGAACGCTTTGAAGTAAGGCAGATTTGTCGTACTGCCTCCTCCGGCGACCGCTCGGACCTTCGCCGACTGCGCTGAAAAGGGATCGGAGAAATGCGCCTCGTCAGTGCGTGCACACACCCCAATGCGCAAGCAGCAGCGTCATGTCCGCCGCGTTCACCTCGCCGTCGCCGTTGATGTCGGCGATCGACGGCGTCGCGCCGCCCCAGCTGGTAAGGAGGAGCGAGAGATCGGACGAGCTGACGTAGCCGTCGTTGTTGAGATCGCCTGCGCACTCGCACTCGTCGGGGATGTGGTTGTGGTTGGCGTCGACCAGCGTGCCGTCGAGGATCTGGCCGAAGTCGACGAGGCCGTCGTTGTTGCAGTCGGAGGACCATTCGATGACGCCACGACGGAGGGTCTCAGTCTGGTTGTGATCGTCCCAGCATCCGCCGACACTCAGGTACACGTAGAGTCCGGCGTCGCCGCAGCAAGGCTCTCCTGGACACCAATGCACGTAGCCCCATGGCGAGCCGTCCGCCCATGTCCAAGGCTGCTGTGGAAGCTTGCTCGCTCCGATCCAAGAACCGGCAGTTCCCGCAACGAGTCGATGAACGACTTCATTCTCGCCATCGTTCGAGATGCTGACGAGTTCACCAGCCGCGTCCCTCGCCAGCAACTTCGCCTGGTCCCAGGTTCCGGCTTGTTCCGTCAAGCCATACCAGTGCCCGTTACCGCCATCCTCAACGCGCCACTGCACCGGCGCGCCAGGGCAATTGCTTCCGCCTTCGCAGCAGTCGGGGATGTTGTTGCCGTTCGCGTCGGCGATTTCACCAGCGAGGATCTGGCCGTAGTCGACGATGCCGTCGTTGTTGCAGTCGGCGTCGAACTCGAGCAGCGCGGTGTTGTTCCACACGGGCGAACCGCACGTGGGCATTCCGCGCTCGATGTCGTCCCAGCGACCGTCGTATTGCATGACGCACTGGTCGGCCTGGTCGTCCTCCACGCCCCACGGCGGGAGCGCGCATGGCGAGTCATCAGGCGCACCCGTCGGGAACGCGCCGTTGTGCGTGCTCCAGTTCGTGTAGTTCACGGGCTCGCCGTTGGTCCAGTACCAGCCATCGGCGGGCGTGGCCTGGCCTTGCGCCTGCACGAAGCCGAGATAGCCCCACTGCCGCCCGCTGCCGAGATAGATCTGGAACACGAAGGCGTTCTCCGCGGCGTTCGAGATCGTCGCGAGGTGCGCCCCATGCGCCGCGGCGTAAGCCTCGGCCGCGAGACCCGTCGCAGCATCGACGGCGAGATACCAGTGACCGTTGCCGCCAGTGCTCCGGCTCCACTGCGTCGCGGGAAGCGAGCATGCACCGCCGTCGACGGTGCCGTCGCAATCGTCGTCGGTGTCGTTGCAGTACTCGATCGCGCTGGGGTGGATGGAGGAGTCGGAGTCGTTGCAGTCGGAGTTGGAGGTCGCGCCGCATGCAACCGCACCGCCCGCTCCGTAGCCGTCACGATCGGTGTCGGCGTAGAGCAGCTGTGAATCGTCGCAGTCGGCGTCGTTCGTCGCCGTGCCGCAGGCGATCCATGGACCGGAGCCGAAGCCGTCGGCGTCGGCGTCGGCGAACGTCAGTTGCGTGTCGTCGCAGTCATCCGCGTTCGGCACGCTGCCGGGGATCGGAGAACAGGACTTCGTCGGTGCACCGGCGCCGAAGCCGTCCTGGTCACCGTCGACGAAGTAATCGATCGAGTCGATGGCTTCGTCATCGCTGTTGATGCCGTCGCAGTCGTTGTCAGTGCCGAGATTCGCGCAGACTTCGGCGGCGCCTGGGTAGACCGATGCATCGTTGTCGTTGCAGTCGTCGATGGAGCTCACGCCGCCACAGGCGATCATCGCACCGGCACCGTAGCCGTCGCCGTCGCTGTCGGCGTACATGACGAACGCGTCGTCGCAGTCGGAGTTGTTGCCGACGGAACCAGCGATCGCGCTACACGACATCGTCGCAGCTCCCGCACCGAATCCATCGCTGTCGCCGTCGGCGTAATACGCGATCGGCGCAGTGAGCTCGGGGCTCGACGGACATCCGTCGATGCAGTCAGGCGTGCCGTCGCCGTCGGAATCGGCGGTGCACTCGCAGCTGTCGGGGATGTTGTTGTGGTTGGAATCGACGAGCGTGCCGTCAAGGATCTGGCCGAAGTCGACCAGGCCGTCGTTGTTGCAGTCGGCGGAGTACTCGACGACATAGGAGTAATGCGGGCCAAAGTCGATGTTCCAGCACGTGAGCTGCGCGTTGTCCGCGCAGTCGGCGAACAAGTCGCCTGCGCCAGCGACGTAGTTGCCCCAATAGGTCATGCGATTCGCAGGACCGCCGCAGTTGTCGTTGCCATCGGGATGTGCGCCATCCCAGAAGAACCCGTCATACAACGGCGTCCCGTCGACCCACATCCATCCGCCGGCCGGCTCATTCGAGTCAGCAAGCTGGAACCCGCCGACCCACGGACCGAGCCTCGTCGACCACAGGGATGGATTGTTCGCAACATTCGCGAAGACCCATTGCCGCTCCTGTGGAGTGTTGAGCGACACGAGGTCGCCTCCCTTGGCAATTGCGAGCGCGCGTGCATCGGTCCATGTCACGCCTGCCGAGGAGACAAACACGCCTTCATACCAGTGCCCATTCCCGCCCTGCTCCACCGGCCACTGCACAGCGGTCTCGCTCCACGCGGGCGCATGCTCGCAGGAGTCGGGCACCGTGTTGCCGTTGCCGTCAAGGACGCCGCCCGAAGTGACGGAGTCGTAGTCGTTCACGCCGTCGCGATCGCAATCGGATCCGCCCTCGGCAATGCCGACGGTGAAGCCATACCAGTGTTCGAACACCGGCATCGCAAACCCGACTTCAGTGAATGTCCCCTGGAAACGGATCAGACCGCTGCCTTCATTGCCGGCGAGCGTATTGCCCTGCTTGTAGAAAGGCCCGTTTCCGAACCGACTCGCGCCGTTGGACAGAATCTCAAACGGCACATTGAACTCAAGACGCGCCGTGGCGCCACCGCCGCCACCCAAACTCACCACCGCCATGACTGGATTCGTTACCGCGCGAGAGAAGGTGATTCGGCCAGTCGCGACTCCGCCGCCGACAAGACTGATGATGTCGGTCGACGGCGGGCCATTTGGCACCGATGCGCTCAGATAGGGATCGGACGGCGACCAGTTGGCTTCGCCTCCATCGAGATAGCTGAAGAGCCGCTCACCGTGGTACGTGACCTCGACCGGTCCATTCGGCGTGTGAATCGTTCCCGCCACCGTCGCAGGCGTGCCGCCGTCGTCGGACGTGAGGTCCACCCAATCAACATGGAGCGCGATGCTCTGCTCGCACGAGTCGGGAGTGTTGTTGCCATTCGCATCGGCAAGCTGGCCTGTATGGACCTGGCCGTAGTCGATCGCGCCGTCATGATTGCAGTCTGCGTCCCACTCGACCACAAAGCTGATGATGGTGACGCACGGGTTGAGTTCGGGCGCGTCGTTCCACCCCGCCGAAGGACCAGAGTGTGCCGGCGAGAAGTAGTGCAGCGCGTCCTCCGGCGAGCACGGGCCCGTCGATGCCGCGTTGTCCGGGTCGCCTGGCAGCCAGTGCGTCCAATCCCACGGCTCTCCCGTGACCCAGTACCAGCCGTTCCCCGGCTCGAGAGAGCCAGGCGTCTGATGACCGCCGAGCCATGGCCCGAGCCAGCTGTCCTTCCATGCGGTTGGATCGGCCGCGAGCGTGGCGACGAAGTTGTTCTCTTCGGGCGTAGTCACGGTCGCGAGGTGACCGCCGAGCGCCTGCGCGGCAACGCGCGCCTGGTTCCAGGTGATCGGTCCGGACTTGACGAGCGCGTAGTAGTGGCCGTTTCCGCCGTCGGAGACGCTCCACTCGGCGATCTGCATCGCGTCGTTGCCGCACACGCCTTCGTCGATGGCGCCGTTGCAGTTGTTGTCGGTTCCGTCGCAGGACTCGGAGGCGAGGGGATTGATTGCGTTGTTGCTGTCGTCGCAGTCGGAATTCGTCGTGACGCCGCAGGCAGCTGGCGCACCGGCGCCGAAGCCGTCGCCGTCGTTGTCGGCGTAGAGCAACTGCGTATCGTCGCAGTCATAGTCGTTGGTCACACTGCCTGCGATCTCGTCGCAAGACATCGAGGCTGCGCCTGCACCGAAGCCGTCGCCGTCGTTGTCGGCGAAGTACGCGATCGGCGCGTTCAGCGCCGGATTCAACGGGCAGCCGTCGGTGCAGTCAGGCGTGCCGTCGCCGTCCGTGTCGGCAAAGCACTCACAACTGTCGGGCACGTTGTTGTGGTTCGCATCAGCGAGCGTGCCGTCGCGGATCTGTCCATAGTCGACGATGCCATCGTCATTGCAGTCGGCGGACCACTCGACAAACGCCTGGCAGTTGCCTGGCTCATGGTGACGATGGCTGTCCACCCAACCAAGCTGGTCGGCCGGCACCGTTGTCGCCACCAGATAGTCGCCTTGGCCAGACGGGTGTCCATCGGAACGCCACGATGTGAATACCCATGGTTCGCCTGTGACCCATCGCCATCCACCAGCAGGCTCCGAGTAGTCCGGCGCGTTGTGATCCTGATACGCACCGAGCCAGCAATCGTCGATCGACTGCGGAGTCGTGCTGAACGCAAGGGCCGCCGCGAACGTCTGCTCCTCCAAAGAAGTCAGCGTCACAAGATGGCCGCCGAATCGTTCGGCAAATGCCTCCGCCGCGACCCACGAGACGAAGAACGGGCTCTTCAACTGATACCAGTGCCCATTGCCGCCTTCAGAGAGCTTCCATTCCACGGCTGCACTCGGACACTCCACGGAATGCTCGCAGCAGTCAGGGATGTTGTTGTGATCCGCGTCGACGAGCTCACCCGCAAGGATCTGACCGTAGTCGACGAGACCGTCGTTGTTGCAGTCGGCGGAGTACTCGGCGACATACGCGTAATGTGGGCCGAAGTCGATGTTCCAGCACGTGAGCTGCGTATTGTCCGCGCAGTCGGCGAACAAGTCGCCCACGCCGTCGACGTAGTTGCCCCAATAGGTCATGCGATTCGCCGGACCACCGCAATTGTCGTTGCCATCGGGATGCGCACCATCCCAGTAGAACCCGTCATACAACGGCGTGCCGTCGACCCACATCCATTCGCCATTTGGCTCACTCGATCCATCAGGCTGGAATCCACCGACCCATGGGCCGAGCCTCGTCGACCACAGGGATGGATTGTTCGCAACATTCGCGAACACCCACTGCCGCTCCTGCGGCGTGTTGAGCGACACGAGGTCGCCTCCCTTGGAAGCTGCGAGGGCACGCGCATCGCTCCAGGTCACACCCGTCCACGAGACAAACACGCCCTCATACCAATGCCCATTACCGCCGTCCTCGATGCGCCACTGTGTCGCCACGGGCGAGCTGCCGTTTCCGGATTCGCAGCTGTCGGGAATGGAGTTGGCGTTCGCGTCGGCAAGTTCGCCCGCAAGGATCTGGCCGAAGTCGACCGCTCCATCATGATTGCAATCGGCGTCCCACTCGACGAGGAAGCTGACGACTGCGTCGCCGCATCCCACGGTCGAAAGATCGTTCCACATGAACCACTCGGATCCGCCCGCGTGACCGATTAGATGCAGGTAGTCCTCAACGGCGCCGGTCGAACCGCAGCCGTTGTCGGGCTGATGAGAAGCCCAGTACGTGAAGTCCCAAGGCTCACCTGTGATCCAGCTCCATCCCCCTGCAGGCTCCATGCTGGTGTCGGCTTGGTATCCACCGAGCCATGGTCCGAACTGCGACGTAGGCGACTCGCCAAGGTCTCCATGCTGCGAGAGCATCGCGGCGACAAATGCGCTCTCACCCAGAGTCGTCAGCGTCGCGAGGTGGCCACCGAGCGACTCGGCGGCTACACGGGCTTCATCCCACTGCACCGGCCCGCAGCGCACGAGCGCGTACCAGTGCCCGTTGCCGCCACTCATCGAGCTCCACTGCTCGGCCATCAGCACATCGTTTCCACATGCACCTTCGTCAATGATGCCGTTGCAATTGTTGTCGATGCCGTCGCAGGGCTCCACTGCATTCGGGTTGACTGCGCTGTTGCCATCATTGCAATCGTTGTTCGATGCAAGTCCGCACGCAATCGGCGCGCCTGCGCCGAAGCCGTCGCCGTCGTTGTCGGCGAAGAGCCACTGGGTGTCGTCACAGTCGTCGGAGTTCGTCACGCTCCCTGGGATCGCGCTGCATGACATCGTCGCAGCGCCTGCGCCGAAGCTGTCCCCGTCGTTGTCGGCGAAGTACGCCGTCTGCACGCTCTGCGACGGATCAAGGGGACAACCATCGCTGCAGTCAGGCGTGCCGTCGCCGTCGGTGTCGAGCAGGCACTCGCAGCTGTCGGAAACGTTGTTGTTGTTGACGTCGAACAGCGTACCGATGCGGATCTGTCCGTAGTCGACGAGGCCGTCGTTGTTGCAGTCGGCGTCCCACTCAATCCAATAGTGCGCCATAGCAACTGGGAAATAGTTATTCCATCCCCTAAACGAGTAGTACGAGAAGGTGAGCGCAGTCTCGTCACAGTAGTTTGGCTCGGAAGGCGCCCACGGCGCAAAGGACCACGGCTCACCGGTTACCCATCGCCACGCCGCTGGATTGCAGCCTTGACTCGGCGGCGCGTAGCCACCGAGCCAGTCGTACGTCGCAGCACCATGCAATAAGACGAATGCGTTCTCACCGGAGTCGGCGATCGTGACAAGGTGACCTCCACGCGCCTCTGCCTGTGCCTCAGCGTCAAACCAATTCGCTAGCGACATGGAGCGTTCGTACCAGTGACCGTTACCGCCACTCGCCACCGACCACTGGACAGCCGCACCTGGATAGCTCGCGCCGTTCTCGCATGCGTCGGGCACGCCGTTGCCATCCGCATCCGCGAGCTCACCGGCAAGGATCTGCCCATAGTCGACGATGCCGTCGCCGGTGCAGTCCGCGGACCACTCGATCACGTACGGCAGCGACTGCCACATCCAGAAGTCGTTCCAGAGACCGGTCGCACCCGCAAGAATGAACTGCAGTCCAGCTTCATCGGTCGGCCCGCCGCCGCCGTCATTCGGCTCGCTTGGAGGCCAACTGGTATAGCCCCAAGGCGTGCCATCGCTCCAACCCCAGCCGCAGCCGGGCTCGCAGCTTCCTGGCGTCTGCTCGCCGCCGATCCACGCGGAACCGACGCCGCCTTCCTGAAGCAGCGCAAAGATGTGCGCGTTCTCCGCAGCCGTCGAGATCGACGCGAGATCTCCGCCGCGCGCCAAGCTCGCCGCGCGCGCGTCGTTGCGCTGGAGTGCATTCGGGACCACGGCGTACCAGTGGCCGTTGCCTCCCTGATCAACGCCCCACTGCGTTGCAGGAACTGCGCAGTTTCCGTCGTCGACGATGCCATTGCAGTTGTTGTCGAGGCCGTCACAGAGTTCGATCGCACTTGGGTTGACCAAGCTGTTGCCATCGTTGCAGTCCACATTCGACGCGACACCGCACGCGGCCAGCACGCCTGCACCGAAGCCGTCGCCGTCGTTGTCGGCGAAGAGCAACTGAGAGTCGTCGCAGTCGTCGGAGTTCGTCACCATGCCGGCGATGTCGATGCAGGACATCGTCGCCGCGCCAGAGCCGAAGCCGTCGGCGTCGGCGTCGGTGAAGTAGCCGATTGCATCGATCGCCTCTTCAGCGCCATTGACGCCGTCGCAATCGTTGTCCACGCCGAGATTCCCACAGTCTTCGAGTGCACCAGGATGCAAGGCAGCAACATCGTCGTTGCAATCAAGAGCGTTTGTCACTCTGCCAGGAATGGCTATGCACGACGCTACTGGCGATCCCGCCCCAAATCCATCCAGATCGCCGTCGATAAAATAGTTCTCCGGCGCGGAAAGCTCGTGATTCAGCGGGCATCCATCACTGCAATCTGGCGTCCCGTCACCGTCGCTGTCGGCAATGCACTCGCAGCTGTCGGGCACGTTGTTGTGGTTCATATCGGCCAACGTCCCCTCGAGGATCTGGCCGTAGTCAACCACACCGTCGCCATTGCAGTCGGCATCCCATTCGAACCCGACGGAGGAGAGGGTCGGTCCGATCTCACTCGGCTGGTAGTCGTCCCATGATGGCTTTACACCTGCGGTGCCAACGCAATCCATGTGGTGCATGAACACGAATCGCTCCGCTGCAAGTGGGTTGTTCGGATACGGACCCGAGGGGCACTGGCCGGTACCCCAGTTTGCGAACGAACCCGACTCGCCATTTGCCCATGAGAAGTTCGGAGAGCCGGCGTCTGCATGCAAGCCCAGCACGGCGACACCGAAGTGGTCATAGAAGAACGTCTGCTCCGCAGCACTACCTAGGGTCAGAAGATGCGCGCCCCGCATGGATGCCGCGGCATTCAGATCGCTCCAGTTCGTGGCGATCGGCTCAGACGCGATCGAGTACCAGTGTCCATTACCGCCATCCTGAACCCGCCATTGCACTGCACCACGCAGGCACGCCACGGGCGCCTGGCAGCAGTCAGGCATGCCGTCATGATCAGTGTCTTCAGCCGACCCAGAGAAGATCTCGAGGTCGTCATCGACGCCGTTTCCGTTGCAATCACCGTCGAAGTCGTTTCCTCCCAAGTCGACGAACTCACCCGCCTGAACCGGAAGGCTGTTACTTCCTCCGATGTAGACGCGCTCGAGCCGTGTGGTCGGCGTGGTGAGCAGGGCGCCGATCCCATGGCTGGCCGTTGAGTTGGTGATGCGCACGTTACGGAACGTCGGGCTGCCGCCTTGAGCCCAAATGCCGCCGCCGTAGCCGTACCAGTAAGAACTCACGCTGTTGTTGCGGACGACACAGTCGTCGAAAGTCGGAGAGCCTCCACCAATCCACACGCCGCCACCGCGACCATAGCCGCCGTTCGCTTGATTGTGCTCGATGCGACAGCGCGTAATGAGCGCCTCCCCGCTATCAATGTATATGCCGCCTCCGCGCGAGAAGTAGGTGCCGCAGAAGTTCTCCCGGATCTCGCAGTTCGAAACCGATGGGCTTGAAGAAGCCGTGATCAGGATGCCGCCCCCAAGCTGGTAGCCATCGCAATTGCATGGGAACGCCGAGTAGAAAACGCCAGTCCCGTTTGCGACCGTGAATCCGTCGAGTACCGCCGACCGCGATTCGCCGGAGTTGAATGTCACCGTCGGAGAACTCGGCCCGGCAGGCCGTTCGATCCGTGTTTGCTTCGGTCCCGCGACGCTGCGTACCGCGACCCTCTTGCCTTTGAAGTTGATCGCCTCGACGTAGGTACCCGGCTCCACCAAAATGATGTCGCCCGCGGATGCCAGGTCGATTGCCGCTTGAATGGTCGGAACCGCCGTCGGAACCCGCATCACGTCTGCCATTGAGACGTTGTCGAGGCCAACCGCAACCAACAACGCAAGACCAAGGCTCATCGCACGCATCAGAGATCTCCACAAAGTCACCGCAGCGCGCCGGTCTTCGCCGACGGGCGCGCCTGTACGTCATGCGTCAATCTCCACGATTTCGGAACGCCTTCCCACACAGAAAAACAAACCGAGGCCGCCCCGCGGCGGCCTCGCATTTGTAAATCACGCACATGGCTGCGCTTCCGCGTTTCAAAGCGCGGCGCAGCCACATCGACTCTTTCCAGCGTTATCCACCGCACGCGCCCCACGCGCCGAGCATGATCGCGAGGTCCGCGCCATTGGTCAGGCCGTCGTCGTTCACATCGCCGAGC
>Ga0114966_10004860_pt1 | contig 11471 bp, 10 predicted proteins | sample M_130207_XF_Meta_FD_87029 | JGI IMG/M metagenome (GOLD analysis project Ga0114966, IMG submission 87029) | Freshwater microbial communities from Lake Montjoie, Canada to study carbon cycling - M_130207_XF_MetaG | ecosystem: Environmental > Aquatic > Freshwater > Lake | place: Lake Montjoie...
ATTGTTATTATAGATAAGATGTCAAATATTATACCTAATACAGAAGATGGTATACAACTCAATATAAATTCTAAAAATATTACATGTAAATTATCAAAGGAATTGCCTAATTATATAGAAAAAAATATTAATTTAGCAATAGAATCGTTTTTACAAAAAAATAAACTAACAAAGAAAAATATGGATTACTGGGCTGTTCATCCAGGTGGAATAAAAATTATAAATGCTTGTAAAAAAGGATTAAAATTAGAAGAAAAAGATGTTCAAATTTCTTTAGAAGTACTTAATAATTATGGTAATATGTTATCATGTTCTATTTTATTTGTATTAGAAAAAATGCTTTTCAACAATAATGCCAATACCAGAAATAATTCCAATACCAAACATGGACTAGTATTTTCATTTTCTCCTGGAGTTGGTATAGAGTGTATATTATTTCGTAAATTAATGTAAAATAAAGTAAATGCATTTTATAATATGATTCTTATTAATCATGAAAAACAAATAATATTTATAAGAATACCTAAAACAGCTTCTACTTATTTAACTAAAATGTTGATTAATAAATATAATTTTATAAGATGTTTAGATTTAAGAGAAGACCATGATAATATGTTTAATACAAATAAGTTAGATAATGATAAGTTTTGGGGAGGAAAAGAAATGAGTTTTTTTGATTATTTTAAAACAAGTACGTTGCATAATGAAATTCTAAAAATGGATGAAATAAAATGGAATACTTATAATAAATTTTGTTTTGTGAGAAACCCATATGATAGAATAGTATCTGGATGGAAATTTATTAAGGAAAGACATCAAAAATTTGATAGTTTTAATTATATTCATTTTTCAAGTTGTGATTTTAAAGATTATCTAAAATTAGACCCAAATACTTTATCTGTTTTTGAATTTATACATACATTTATGACACAAACATTTAATATAACGAAATATGACGTAAAATATATAGGTAAACTTGAAAATATAGAAAAAGATTTTATAAAAATATTAATTGATTCTGGGTTAGAAACAAATAAAAGCAACATAATTTTTGAAAAAAATAAAATTAATTCAACTAGTCATGATAATTATAAAAAATATTATGACAATGAATCAATTGCATTAGTTAATAAAATATTTGAAGAAGATTTTATAAATTTTGAATATACAATGGTTAATAACATTGAAGAATTGTTAAAATTAGATTAAAAATAAGTAAGACAAAATTATAAATATTTTATATATTATATATTTTAATGAGCATTTGTAAGTGTAAGTGTAATTGCGTTGATAATATATTGCCTTATAATATATCAGTTAAATTTATATTTGTGGTGCTTGAAGATAATGGAGAATTAAAGAAATATTTAGGAGAAATTATGATTATTCCTATTTTTAATGGTTCGTTTGATTTTAAAATATTAAATATTGAAACAACAGAAATTATATTATTCAGAAATATAACTATTAGAACTTTAAAAACTGATAAGGGTTTTTTTGGAATAAATAATTTATATAAACTATCATATGACACTTTTTTAGGAATATTAAATTTATATGCAAATGATGGAAAATTAAATATTGTAGGTAAAAAATATATTAATAATGGAAATCCAATTGTATTTAATATTGAACCAAATAATTATATAAATTAATGCGTTTCATAATTTTTTTATTTGTATATTTTTTTTTATATTTTTAATATATAATGTCTGAAAGAGCACATGTTATGACTTATTCTGCTCCTGCTGCTCCTGCTGCTCCTGCTGCTATGGCCAGTAACCCTGCTTTTGCTACGGCTACTAATGTTCCTGCTGCTATGGCCAGTAACCCTGCTTTTGCTACGGCAACACGTATCCCACCAGCAATGGCATCAAAAACTGTAAATCTAAATGGTTCAAAGAAATCTGTATGGATTGCTAAAGATTATATTCCTGGTGAAATGGGATATACAGAAGCAAGTGAAAGAGTTCACGAAATATATGCATCACTTAAAGATGCTAAGAGTAAGGACATTAAAAAGTCTATCGGAAAGCTTCACGTTAGAATTGGTCATAAGGTTGTTATTAGACATGGTCATTGGAAACGTGTTCTACATATGTCATTTTTATTTCATGACAATACACATGTATTATTTTTACCAACTGTAGCAACTGTTGATGCAAGCAATCCATCTAAAACTTCAATGGTTGATTTTGAAAGTATCTCTACTGACCATCTTCATCATCTTGAAGCAATCCATGAACCAAGTGATAATCATATGGTTCAGCTAAGAATGTCAGAAAGGGCTGGTGTTATTTTTCAACCGCAAGCTGCACCACAACAAGTTCCAGTTGTAAAACCAGCCGCAAAACAATCTAGTAGTTTAATGGATGAACTTTTAAGTGCTGCATCTGAAAAATTATCTGAAAAAATTGGTAAAATGATTGCTGATTCTATGAAGTAAATAGAGCTATAGATTTATAAAATAAACTAACTATAAATACAATAATGCCTTCATTATATTGTATTTATAAATAACTTATTATGAAGTCCTAATACAAAATATTTTCATTTGTTGGAATAGACCAAAATAATATATTTGGTTCACTTCTGAAATAACCTACTCTGGCACCAGGTCCTTCTTCTGCTTCTGGTAAAGGGGTTATTATATTACTTTTAACTTTTGCATCATGATATAAAGCACCGCACATTTCTGGTCTAGTACATGTACCTATATCTGGGTTCTTAAAATATTTTAGATTGTTGGTTATTTGTTTAAAAGAAGGAAGCCCAAATGTTGGATAATGCCACCACATATTTGAAGCACTATCATGAGATACTTCGTTTTTTCCTATTAGTGGATAGTCGTCCAAAATAGCTTGACTAACAGATTTAGGAAAATCACCAGGGGTTTTTAAATCATTAGACAAATTTTTATATCCTTCATTTACATTTGGTATAAATCGTGCTAAATATAATGCTAGAATTAAAATTATTAATAAAAATAATATGCTTCCTTTAAAAGTATTTTTCATATAATATACTCTTATAAAATTATTTTAACTTCATAAAAAGTGACTTAAAAATATACTAACATATTACTATAATTAATATGGCTAACAACAATTCATTTGATATGCGTGTTACGAAAAGAAACGGAGAATACGAAGAAATAGCATTTGATAAGATTCTTAACAGGGTCAAAAAATTAGGACAAGAAGCTAACATTCATATTAATTATCAACAGCTTACAATGAAAGTAATTGACCAGTTATATGATACCATTTCTACCACTAAAATAGATGAACTTGCCGCCGAACAATGCGCATCTATGTCTACATTACACCCCGACTATGGCACATTATCTGGACGTATTGTTGTTTCAAATCATCAAAAAAATACAGACGAATCTTTTTCAAATGTAATGTCTAAATTATATAATTTTACTGATGTACATGGAAACCCTAATCCACTTGTATCCAATGAACTCTATCATTTTACTTTAAAACATAAAGAAACAATTGACTCTATGATACAACATAATCGTGACTACTTGATTGATTATTTTGGTTTTAAAACTTTAGAACGTGCTTATTTATTTAGAATTAATGGCAAAGTTGTTGAACGCATTCAACATATGTGGATGCGCGTTTCCATTGGTATTCATAGTTTATCAAGTCAGAATGAAAATGAATGTTTAACACTTATTAAAGAAACATATGACCTAATGTCCAATAAATTTTTTACACATGCAACACCCACATTATTCAATGCTGGCACTCCTAGACCACAATTATCAAGTTGTTACTTATTAGCAATGGAAGAAGACAGCATTGCTGGAATTTATGATACACTAAAGGATTGTGCATTAATTTCAAAATTTGCGGGTGGAATTGGTCTACATATTCATAATGTAAGAGCAAAAGGAACACATATTCAGGGCACTAATGGGACATCAAATGGAATTGTTCCGATGTTGCGTGTATTTAATAATACTGCACGGTATGTTGACCAATGTTTACATCCTGAAACAATTGTATATTCAAAAAGAGGTCCTATTGCTATTAAAAATATAGTTATAGGAGATAAGGTAATTACTGATGATGGTAATATGTATTTAATTCGTAAAGTATTAGATTATAACTATTTTGGAGATATTTACAAATTAAACATAAAACATACATTACAACCATTGATTGCTACCGATATGCATCCATTATGGGTTATTAAAAATGATTATTTTTGTCAAGTAAAATTTACAAATATTATAAATGACCTAGACAGAAATTTAATTAAACCTGAATTTATTGAAGTAAAAAATATAACAAAAAATGATTTTATTGGATTTCCAATACCTAAATATGAAAAAGATATATCACATTATACAGATGATGATTGTCGTATGTATGGAATATTATTGGGAGATGGAAATATTTCTTCAGTAAATAATTTAGCATATGTTTCGTTAAATAAAGAAACTAAAAAAGAAACAATAGCTTTTATAGAAAATTATTTGTCTAAATTAAATATTCATATAACATACAGTTATATTAACGATAAAAATATACGATTAGTATGGAGTAGAACAAATATGTTTAAATTTACTTATGATATGTTGTATGACCATAATAAAGAAAAGCATATAATGAATCAAATATTACATCTTTCTAAAAATAAAATATTAAATGTTATAAAAGGAATTCTTGAAACAGATGGACAAGTTACTAATCATCAAATCGTATTAGAAATTACATCCCAATCTATTGTTGAAGGTGTAAGATATATGCTATTAAGATTAGGTATTTTAACATCAGGAACAATCAGAAATAGAATAGGACAACAACACGAAACTAAATATGGTAAAATAATTAAAACTAAAAAAATTTCTTATGTTTTGATAGTACCAAAAAAACCTATTATTTGTAATTTATTTCAAGAAAAATGTTTAATACCCAGCGAAACATTTACATTTTTTGAATATAATAATTTTTTATACAGCATTGTAATAGAAAACGAACGTATTGAAAATTACTCAGGTAGAGTTATTGATATTGAAGTTGATAATGAAGAACACCATAATTTTTTAACACATAACGGATTAGTAAAAAATGGGGGAGGCAAACGCAACGGTTCATTTGCTATCTATTTAGAACCATGGCATTCCGACATTTTTGACTTCTTAGATTTAAAAAAGAATCATGGAGAAGAAGAGCTTAAAGCACGAGACCTTTTCTATGCACTATGGATTCCTGATTTATTTATGGAACGCGTTAAAAAACCTGGAGGACAATGGTCTTTAATGTGTCCACATGAATGTCCTGGATTAAGTGATGTCTACGGACAAGATTTTGTAGAATTATACGAAAAATACGAAGCAGAAGGCAAAGTAAGAAAAACTGTATCTGCACGGGACTTATGGTTTGCTATTTTGGACGCACAAATGGAGACAGGAACACCGTATTTGTGTTATAAAGATGCAGCAAATAAAAAATCAAATCAGAAGAACTTGGGAACCATAAAATCGTCAAATTTATGCTCAGAGATTAACTTATATTCAGACGATAAAGAAACAGCAGTATGTAATTTAGCTTCTATTGCATTGCCAGCATTTGTAAATCATTTAACAAAAGAGTTTGATTATGATAAGCTATTAGAAGTGACAAAAGTTATAACATACAATTTAAATAGAGTAATTGACATTAATTTTTATCCAACTGAAAAGACTAAACGCAGTAATTTACGTCATAGACCTATTGGCATTGGCATTCAAGGTTTAGCAGATACCTTTATTTTAATGGATATACCTTTCCATTCAGAAAAAGCAAAGGAAGTAAATAAATTAATATTTGAAACTATTTATTATGCTGCACTAACAAAAAGCAATCAAATGGCAATAGAATTAAGAAACCAAATTAAATCATGCAACAAAAACATTGAATTATTAGAGTTGTTAAATGAATATGATAAGCAGATTTCACGCGAATGTCCTGAATATGGTGGTTCATATAGTAGTTTTAAAGGATCACCTGCATCACAAGGAATTTTACAATTTGATATGTGGTCTGTAACTCCTTCGACTAAATATGATTGGAATAGCCTTAAACAATCCATTATTAAACATGGTTTAAGAAATTCTACACTGTTGGCTCCAATGCCTACAGCATCTACATCACAAATTTTAGGATATAACGAGTGTTTCGAACCACTAACAAGTAATATTTATAGTAGACGCACATTAGCTGGTGAGTTTGTGATAGTAAATAAATATTTAATGAAAGATTTAATTCAAATGGGATTATGGAATGAACAAATTAAAAATAACATAGTTACAAATAAAGGGTCTATACAACAACTAACAATATTGCCACAAGAATTGCGTGATAAATATAAAATTGTATGGGAAATACCTATGAAACACGTAATTGATATGGCTGCAGATAGAGGTGCATATGTTTGCCAAAGTCAGAGTTTAAATTTGTGGATGGAAGACCCAGTGTATAATAAACTAACATCAATGCATTTTTATGCTTGGGAAAAAGGACTAAAGACAGGTATATATTATTTAAGACGAAAAGCAAAGCATCAAGCACAACAGTTTACTATTGAACCAGAAAAAAAACAAAAAGAACACCAAATGCAAATACAAATAGATGATAAAGAAGAAGTATGTGAAATGTGCAGTGCATAACATAACATAACAATAACAAAATTATTATGCAAATTCTTTGCAAATGCCAAATGTTTTACGATGCCATTTAGTAATGCCGTGCATTTTAATTCCATCTAAGTGTTTTTTAGAACCATAACCTTTATTTGAATCTATACCATAATGTTCTGACAATTCTGGATTTTCTAAACATAATTCTTCAATATATTTATCACGTTCAACTTTAGCTAAAATAGATGCAGCAGCAATAGAACAAAATTTATTATCACCTCCTTCAACAAGTAAATGTTTCACTATTTCTAATTTTGTTTTTGATTTATTTAATGTTGAATAAGTCTTAAAATAATTACCATCAACTAACAACAGTATATTTTCTATTGCTAAATTTGCATTTGCATTTGCATTTGCATGCAATTTTATCAATACATTTTTTATTGCTTTATGCATTGCAGACTGAGTTGCTTGCAAAATATTTATTTCGTCTATTTTTTGTTCATCTTCAAATTCAACTGACCATGCAACACAATTTTGTTTAATATAGTCTGCTACTTCTTCAATCTTTTTTTTTGAATGAAACTTTTTACTATCTTTCATCCAATCAAATTTAAAATTTGGATTATCTTTAGGCAAAACAACTACACCAGCATACACTCTACCAAACATTGGTCCACGACCTGCTTCATCAATTCCTAGTTCTATTATATTTATACTTGGATTAAAACAATGCTTCAATATATTACTAGAACGCATTCTTATTGTTTTTTCTTTTGTTTGTGTTTCTTTTTCTTCTTCTTGTATTTGTGTTTGTTCTGTTTCCAATAATTCCACTTTTGGTCTTGCATTTACCTTTACTTTACGTTTTGGTTTATTTATAATAACTACTTCTGTTTTGTTTTTGTTATCAGTATCACTATCATCGTCTTCTATAATGGTGGCACTAATCCAATCACTATTATTACTCATCATATTATTTATAAAAATACATAAAATAATAAAACAAATCAATTATTTTTGTGAACTTTTTTCACTATATAAATTATACAATGTACAATAAATTCTTAATTGTTTTCCTTATTTTATTGGTAGGACTTATTTTATTCCAATTTTTAGGAAATAGTAAATATTTTACGGAGGGATTTTCAAGCATGACTAACTTTGTATCACCTGACGGTTCCAAAGCTGTTGTTTCTGATTCTGTTGCAGTTGTTACTAGTTCAGATGGAACCAAAACTACTTATAACAAATCTGATTCTAAAACTGGTCCTTATGGTGTTTCTACTATGTACACTGCATCAAATGGTAATACTGCATTAATGACAATCGGAAATACAGGGACAAATGTATTTTATACCAAGAATGCGGATGGTTCTGGACAGGTATCATTTACTGAAGATACTAGTTCAACATCTGAAGCAACATCTACTAGTACAACATCCAAGACATCATCATCATTTAGCGGAACAGATTATGATAATTATAATCATTATGACCAATCTTCTTTACCTTCTATATTTTATGGTCCAAATGGGGCTACTGCTAAGGTTATTGAAACACCCAATAATAATACTATTGTCATAACAAATAAAAACGGAACTACTGAAATTTATTACATTGATACTAACCAAACTCCAGATATATCAAGCGTAAAGAAATATTATGGGCCAAATGGTGGCATTGCAACTATAATTGAAGCTAATGGAAAGAAGGCTGTGCAAATTATTGGGCCAAATGGTAACAAGATTATTTATTACTCGGATAATGTTTACGCTTATTCTGACGCTGATAATACCATTAATCAATATGACCCTAGTTCCGTTTCAAAGGGGTCTGATTATGCTAGTGCTTTTACTTCTATAGCTTCTAGTGCTGCTAACATGATTCAAGGTCCTTCAGGCAATGTTGCAGCAACATATGATTCAAGTGCTTACTATAATTCATTGCCACAAGGAGTTCCTAAAAGTATGATACCATCAGGCCAAGAAGATTTATACATTTTGAAGTCAGAAGTTGTTCCTCCAGTATGTCCTGCGCCAACAGTGATTAAAGTACCTTATGGTGATAATTTTGATGTATCTAAATGTCCACCATGTGAACCATGTGCACGATGTCCAGAGCCCAGCTTTGAATGTAAAAAGGTGCCAACATATGGTGCATTTAATCCATCTACTATGCCTATTCCTGTTTTAAATGATTTTTCAACATTCGGAATGTAAACTGTAATAATTAGTTATAACTAACAAATAATATATTATTGTAATCAAAATAATATATTATAATTCTATATGGAAGAAAACATTAAAAATATAAATACAAAAATACCTATTGAACAAATAATAAATAATACATTAAATTCTCAACCAAAAACAGAATGTGAATTTAATAATTTGTTAGTTTATAATTTTGCAAAGATACTTTTGGAAGGTCAAGAATTTATTGGTGGAGGAAAAACAAATAAAAGATTTGTAAAAAGAAATAAAAACAAACTAACAAAATACAATAAATACAAAAAACAAAATAAAATGTTAAAAACGAAAACGAAAACATTAAAATTAAGACACATGCCAAAACAAAAAGGTGGAGCAAACTTACAATTAGTTTTATTTATAATGGCATTGTTAGTTACTTTTGCAAAAGGAATGAAAAATGTAACAGATAATGAAGTTATACAAAGAATAAAACAAGCAAATGAAGTATCTGACATATTTAGAAACTATTATGGAACATGTACATTAAACACTATGCTCTTTTTAAAAACTATTGATTTACCAACATTTGAAGAATTATCACTCAATATAATGACCAAAAAGTCTAAAGCATTAAATTCAGTTAAAATGTCAAACATTTTAAACAAAGAATTAAATGTAAATTCAAAATGGTATATGTTATCCGGTAGAAAACCAGACGAAGAGTTATCTGAAAAAGATATTTTAAACAGATTTATTGAAAGAATTAAAAATAAACTTATTTTACTAAGGACAGAATATAATTTTAATACAAATCAATCAATTATAACTGTAATGAATTATCCAAAGAAGGGCAAAGACGTTGGTCATTCAGTAATATTATGGTTAACAAGTTCCAATGAAATAATCATAATAGATCCACAAAAGTTTATTAATGATGGCATAATATTATACACAAGTGAACTAACAACTAAAAAATATATGAATAAAGACATAGACTTAAAATTAGATTCATTGCGAATTTATATAAGAAATAATATTGATATTTATGATGAAGGACGAGATAGTGATATCTTGGTATCTTTACATATAGAAATCAATGATATATATGGAAAGAGTGATTTATCAATTACAAATAAAAATCTAATTAATACAATATCAAGAATAAAACAAACAGAAGAAACTTTGAGAGGAGAACAATATGGTGAAATGCTTTAAGATTTCATGTTTCATTCTTTGCTTTTTATACATTTTTTATCAATTTGGATGGATGGTCCTTTTTCTTCATCAGGAACAATATTTAAAATGCAACGCGCTTTTTTACCATACAACGGTTCTGTACAGCCTTTTTCTTTTTTTGTCTTATTTTTATTTATTTTGTTAGTATTTTTTAACTGTGACATAGTAAACACTTTTGGTTTTGGGTCAGTACAACGAGACCGAAAATGTTCATATCTTTCTCTAACATCACAATAAGTTAAATTTGATTTTTTATTAAGCATTTTATTTATTAACTCATGTAAATTATAAATATATCGTGAAAATGTGTCTCGTGATTTCATACTTGACATTCTTAAAGGCAATTTTTTGAAATTGTTAGTTAAGTTTTTTCTGCATGCAGCACAAGGAAGAACTTTTTGTAAAGAAAGAATAAAATTTAAATATTGATGTTTTTGTTCTAATGTTGGATTTACTGGATAATTGAAACTAATGGTATGAAGCAAATGCCATGCAGCAGGTCCCCATAAACTTGTTACAAATCCATCACCAGAATAGAAGTCGTTTTTTTTAAATACTCTTTCTTTATTTTTCCTGGTTTTTTTTGTTGCATGGTTTCTTTTAGTGTTGTTCATATATAGTATTTAGAAAATAATAAATGCAAACTATATTAGTTATCATTATCACTGCAGTCATCACTAGATTCATCATTGTATTTTTGTTTTTTATTTGTATTATAATTTTGTTTTATATTTATAATTGATTTAGGGGGAACAATAAATGTAGAATTTGCAAATTTTTCTTTATATTGACTCATAATAGTATATATTTTTGTATTATAAAATAATTCATTTTTGCAATCTTTTCTAAAAATGATAATTATTTTACCAGTATCATCTCTAATTAGCATACTTTGTTAGTTAATTATACAAAATAAACTTTATATTCGTTTAAAAAACATTCTAAATTATTCTTATTTAGTATATATAATGCAATCTTCACAACACTTTACTTCTAAATTGAACCCTAGTTCATTGAACGCTGGGTCATCTTCTGCATCAATGATGCAGCGCGCACGCAATTTAACAAGTGGAATGTCTTGGATTACTATTGTTTTAGCGCTAATTGCAGTAATTTTGTTTTTATGGTTTGGGTATACTATTTATAAATCTTATACAGAATCTATGACAAGTTATAATGCAAATCGAGAAGGAAAACAAAGTGCAAATTCAAATAAAACTGCAAATTTGATGCTATTTTATGTGGATTGGTGTCCGCACTGCAAAACAGCAAAACCAGAATGGGAAGAGTTAAAATCAGAATATGAGGGTAAAAATATTAACGGTTACAACCTAGTATTTACAGAATATAATTGTACAAATGAAAATGCTGAAACAGATGAACTAATGGATAAATACAAG
>Ga0114966_10004862_pt1 | contig 11468 bp, 8 predicted proteins | sample M_130207_XF_Meta_FD_87029 | JGI IMG/M metagenome (GOLD analysis project Ga0114966, IMG submission 87029) | Freshwater microbial communities from Lake Montjoie, Canada to study carbon cycling - M_130207_XF_MetaG | ecosystem: Environmental > Aquatic > Freshwater > Lake | place: Lake Montjoie...
AAGCCGGCGCCACCAATCGGCACGACGATCGCGTCAAGATCAGGAACTTGCTCCAGAATCTCAAGCCCAATGGTGCCCTGCCCCGCAACAATTGCGGCGTCATTAAATCCATTGATGTACGTGAGATGCTCATCAGCACCAAGCGTGTCGGCACGGCTTCGCGCCTCAGCGATGTTGTCACCGTAGTTAAGAACCCGCGCGCCCAGTTCACGACAGCGGCGTTGCTTGACGAGCGGCGCATGCAGCGGCATCACCACAGTCACTGGAATACCCAAGCGTTTCCCGTGCAGCGCAAGCGCGAGCGCGTGATTGCCTGCACTTGCAGCAATGACCCCACGAGCGCGTTCTTCCGCGCTCAATAGAAGCAATGCGTTGCATGCACCACGCTCCTTGAAACTTCCAGCGCGTTGCTGGAACTCCAACTTGCAGAAGATGTGCGCGCCGGTGATTGCCGAAAGCGCAACGCTCTCAACGCACGGCGTCACCAATACTCCGCCAGCAATGCGGCGACGCGCCTCAACGATGTCTTCAAAGCGAACATCGGTGACGGCGTGCGCGGGCGCGTGAGTGGTTGCCATGTTCAAGGTCCTTGGGGCCAATTAGGCCTTCGGACCCGCCTTCCGCACGCCATCACTCAGGGTGTACTTGGCATCATTAGCGCGGAAACGCGTGGCAAGATCCTTTGCCATGGTGTCGTAGGCAGCCTTGTCCTTCCACGTGTTGCGCGGATCGAGCACCTCGGTCGGCACACCAGGAACAGCGGTCGGCATGTGCAGACCAAAGATTGGATGCTCAACGAACTTGGCATTCGCAAGTGAGCCGTCAAGCACTGCCGAAAGAATGGCGCGCGTGTAACTCAACTTGAAGCGACTTCCAACGCCGTACGGACCACCTGTCCATCCCGTATTCACGAGCCACACCGTGCTGCCGTGCTGCTTAATCTTCTCGGCAAGCATCGCGGCATATGCCATCGGCTCGCGCGGCATGAACGGGCCGCCGAAGCATGCGCTGAAGTTCGGGGTGGGCTCCTTCACGCCCGCCTCGGTGCCAGCAAGCTTCGATGTGTAACCATTCACAAAGTAATACTGCGCCTGCTCAGGGGTGAGCTTGGACACGGGCGGCAGAACGCCGAATGCATCAGCAGAGAGGAAGATCACATTCCTTGGGTGCGTGCCGATTGAAGGCATCACCGCGTCCGGAACAAAGTCGAGCGGATAGGTGACGCGGGTGTTCTCGGTACGCGCCGAGCTTTCATAATTCGGCACACGAGTCACCGGATCAACCACCACGTTCTCAATTACGCTGCCAAAGCGAATGGCGTTCCAGATCTGCGGCTCGCCTTCTTGGCTGAGATTGATGCATTTGGCGTAGCAGCCGCCCTCAAAGTTGAAGACGCCGCGGTCCGACCAGCCGTGCTCATCATCACCAATCAGTCGACGCTTCGGGTCGGCAGAGAGCGTGGTCTTGCCAGTGCCGGAGAGACCGAAGAAGACCGCAACATTCGAAGGATCATCCTTGGCCACGTTCGCAGAGCAGTGCATCGGGAACACGCCAACCTCAGGGAGGTCGTAGTTCATTGCATAGAAGATCGACTTCTTGATCTCGCCCGCGTACCGGGTTCCAACAATCAGAACCAACTTGCGCTCGAGGCTCTGCACAATGCACAGCTTGTTCTTGACGCCATACTTCGCTGGGTCTTCGAGTTCAAGTCGTGAGGCATCGATGATGGTCCAGTCATTCTGCCAAGTTGGCAGTTCATTGGGTTCAGCATTGATGAAGAGCGTCTTGGCGAACAGACTGTGCCATGCTTCTTCAGTGAAGACGGAAACCTTCAGGCGGTACTTGGTGTCCGCCCCGGCATAGCCATCGAAGCGGAACACGTCCTTCTTGGCACGCATGTACTCCATGACCTTCGTATGGATGAGGTCAAAGTGCGCAGGACTCACGGGCTGGTTGACCTTGCCCCAAGCGATGTTGCCGTGGATCTTGGCGGTGTCTTCGAGGTACTTGTCGTCCGGGCTGCGTCCCGTGCGCGCGCCGGTATCGCAGTTCAGGGCGCCGTTGGCGGCAAGCATCCCTTCGCCGCGGGCGATCGCCAATTCAACAAGGCGGGCCGCAGCAAGGTTGGCATGAATGGAGGCGGTGCCGAAGTCTTGCTTCTGGCGGGCAGCGGAGGGCGCAGCGATGGTCATGGTGGAGTGCTTTCCAAAAGAGGAGCGTAAAGGTCGAAGGATACCGACTTGTTCGTCCGGTTCGGTGCTCGGAATCCGAGGGGATTGACCCCCCTTCCTCGTCCGGATACCATAGTTTCCCTTCACTACGGCGGCCGTAGCTCAGTTGGTAGAGCATCGGGTTGTGATCCTGAAAGTCGCGGGTTCAAATCCCGTCGGTCGCCCCTTTAACAAACCATCCCCCGTTCTTATGCGGGGGTGGTTCGTTTTTGGGGCACCGAATGTCCGTGAACCGCTATGGTGCACGCCATGCGCATCGCCGCCCTGCAGTTTGATATCGCCTGGATGGACCCCGCACGTAACTGGACCACCATTGCGCACCTCGCTGCGTCCGCAAACCTTGCGCCCGGAGACTTTGTCCTCCTTCCTGAGTTGGCGGACACCGGTTTCTCCATGGATCCGCGGCCTGAGGGCAGCCCCGATCCGGTTACCGCCACTGCTGAGATCGCGCGGCGGCACGGAGTGTGGATCCAATCCGGGCACGCCGAGCGCGATGCAATTGACCGGCGTCTGCGCAACGCCGCGAGCATCATCCGCCCTGATGGATCGGTCGCGGGTACATATCGGAAGATGCATCTCTTCTCCCCCGCGCATGAGGATCGACACTACGCGCCCGGAGACAGCATCTCTGTGATTGACGTGCCACTTCCGGACGGAACATGGCGCGTGGCGCCGTTCATTTGTTATGACCTCCGATTTCCCGAACTCTTTCGCCTTGCAGCACTTGCGGGCGCTGAGGTCTTCACGATCGGCGCAAATTGGCCCGGCTCGCGCGCGGTACATCGTCGCGCACTTGCGGTTGCGCGTGCCATCGAGAACCAAGCATTTGTGATCGCATGCAACCGTATTGGTCACGACCCCAACGCCGCGTACCACGGCGACTCGTTCGTCGTTTCGCCAAGTGGCGAGATCATCGCAGAGGCTGGCGATGGTGAGTTAGCACTCATTGCAGAGCTCGATCGCACCGAGTTGTTGCGCTGGCGCGATAAGTTTCCGGCCCTTCGCGACCTGCGACGCTCGCTTCTTGGCAACGTCCGCATTGCATGAAATCGCCCGGGATTCCGCGCAAACCGATTGACGAGCCACTTCACAGCTCTACACTCCGCCCACGCAAGGAATGCATGGGTGCGGCGCGGTCATGAAGGCAGCGGCACTCGACACGGAATCGCAGGAGGCGAACACCGATGAAAGTAAACAGTTTAATGAACTCCACGGACGCAACGGGCACGCTGTGGGAGTCGCACTCACTTTGCACGATTGAATCGCGCCGAACTGCGCGCGTCATCGATGAATCAGTTGCAGCGGGCATTCGCTCTGCGTACTTCGCAGAATCAGGCGAATTGGCCGTTCGCTACGGAATTGGCGTGGGAGATGTGATCGAACACTTGGAAAATGCCGGACTTGGTCGCATGCCGCGACCAGAACGCGCCATTGAGAACATTAAATGTGCGGTGCATGCAGCCGCACTGACACGCGGTGTTGCACAGTCATGGGCTGATCTTCAGACCGTGCTCGCTCCTGGATTCGATCGCGCATGTGCCGCGCGCCTTGACGCGATGCGTGGCATCGCCTTCGCGCGCCGCTTCTGGATTGACCTGCGCGTTTCGACGCTTGGAGATGAAGAGCGCCCCGCGGCGGAGCGACGCAATGCTGCCGCCCGCCCAGTCCTCCGACGCCCGCGCGGAGTGCGCGCTCCCGACCTTCGAACCTTCGCAGCAACCCGCCCATTGCGGTATTGGCTCGCCGAACGGCTCCTTGGGAGCCTCGAAGTTGAGCTCGGACGGGCAGCAAGTGCCTCCGAGCGCCTTGACACCGTGGAAGAAGTGCGTACCCTTCGCATTCCTGCCCAAATGGCCGCGGGCGCAGAAACGCGCCCTGGATAAGAGGGCGACATCCAAATTACTGCTCGAAGCGCCCCTCACCGGTCGTAACGCGCGCGGCAACTTAGCTCAGTTGGTAGAGCAGCGCATTGAAAATGCGCGGGTCCGCGGTTCAAGTCCGCGAGTTGCCATTGAAACGCCGCCCGATCCTTCTCAGGATCAGGCGGCGTTTCTCAATTTTGTCCAAGTTTTGTCCACGTCGATCATTGCGCGCATTTCACTCCCCTGCCGCAGTGAAGCTACCCTTCCGTGCTTGGGCTCACCCATCGATGTTCGACGCCTGCGCGAGGAAATCCTCTCGTGGATGACCCCTCCCACCGCCGACCGCGGCGGACGAGTGGCTGCGCGACAGATTCGCCGCCTCGTGGAAGCGCTCGATGAACCGAGCGGACGCGAAGATCGATTTCTCAGCACTGTTGCAGAAGCGGTGTTGGCGCGTCGGCTCCTTGAAGCGGGATGCAGCATCGACATCGAACGCCTGACCGCTGGTGGCCGCCACGCGGATTTCTATGTGCGAGCCGCCACCGTTGAGTGTTGGGTCCATGTCAAGCGCGTCGGTGCGCCGCATGCGATTGAATCGACGGCCCCGCTACCGCCGATCTTGACCGGACTTTCCTTGATCAACCGCCCGGTGGCCATTGCTGTGCGGTGGGCACCAACCGCAGGCGAGGAGCAATTGCAGACTCTCCGCGTTGCGCTCGAACCATTCGTGCGTGAGGCAAGCGTCGGCGATGAAATCGTCGTTCGCGCTGAAGACGGTGCATGGCTCGGCGCCGCGCGGATCGTGGCCCCGACTGCTGACGGAACAGTCTCGGTCCGCACTGGCGTTGATGCTGGTTGGGAAGCGGCCATCCCGCGCGTGCAGCGGCTCCTTCGCAAGGCGTATTCGCAATTCATGCCGGGGGCAGTCAATGTCATTTGCATCGCCAGCGATTCGCCCGCGGCGTATGACGCAGTTGAAACCGCGCTCCTCGGAACAATCATCGAACGCTGGGATCGATTCCCACCGCGCGGCCATCGCGTGGCGCACGGTCGGGCCGAGGACGGCTTCTGGGCACGCGGTCAATATGAAATGAGTTCGCTGGTGGCGTGGTTCCCCGTCGATGGAAGCGCACCGGCACGCATCTGGGAACGCGCCCCGCACGGGACACCTCACGCCCGGGACGGAGCCGTTGCCTCACTGATGGCCCGCGTGCTTGACGCCATCAAAGAGCCGTGAGGAACGCACACGTCACTCATCTTCGACTTCTGGGCCGACCGCATAGGAGTCGTGCGGGCGCACCCGCGGCGCAACATCAGCCTTGATATCCGGCCACAAAGCGCGCAAACCCTCATGCGCCGGCAGACCATCCACCAACATGCGCACGCCACTTGAGAGCAATTGCTCAAGTTGCCGCCGGCCAATCTCTACTTTGAGTTGAACATGCGCATCGGTCCAGTCGCGACCAAGCACCGGAACGCGCTTCTCAACAAAGTCCACCGCACGACCATCTGTCAGCGGAACCGAAAGCGTGCAGGAACGGATGTCGCCCTTCATGAGTGCAAGCACGCGCTCGGAAAGTTCCGGGAGCCCTGCGCCGGTGAGCGCGGACATCGGCATTGCACCGGGAACACGCTCCATCCACTCAGCGAGTCGTGGATCAGGACCAATTCTCGTAGGCGGCAAACGGTCGGCCTTATTGAGAAGCAAGATGCGCGGCTGCTGATCCGCGCCGATCTCGTCGAGTACTGATTGCACCGTCTCATACTGCATCAGCGCGCTGCGGTCCGCCACATCAAGAACGATGAGAATCACATGGCTCGCAATGGCATCTTCAAGCGTTGCACGAAAGCTAGCCACCAAATGGTGGGGCAACCGCTGCACAAAGCCAACCGTGTCGGAGAGCATGGCGGCATTGCCACCAGCGAGGTTCCAACTTTCAACACGCGTTCCGAGTGTTGCAAATAGTTTGTCAGCCGCATACGCCCCGCCGCGCGTGAGCGCGTTGAAGATGCTTGATTTACCCGCATTGGTGTATCCAACCAATGCAGCAGTGAAATGTTCATCGCGGCGTTGTTTCACTTCGCGCGAGCGGCGCCCTTCGATTTCACCAAGCTCGCGACGGAGCTTGTCCAACTTTGCCTTGACGATGCGACGGTCAATTTCCAGTTGCTGCTCGCCCGGTCCACGCGTACCCACGCCGACTGGTGCGCCGCCGGTCACTTGACCTAAGTGAGACCACATGGCACGCAAGCGCGGCGCGGTGTATTCGAGCTGCGCGATTTCTACTTGTAGTTGCGCCTGCTTCGTGGTGGCTCGGTTTGCAAAGATGTCGAGGATCACCTCGCTGCGATCGATCACCTTCAGCTCAAGTGCCTTTTCCAATTCCGCGATCTGGCTCGGCGCGAGTTCGTTGTCGAAGATCACCACCTTGGCGCCGAGTTCCTTGCACATGACCGACAACTCCTCCACCTTGCCCTTGCCGATGTAGGTCTTGCCCCGCGGTGCAACGCGACGCTGTTCGAGGGTGCCGACCACCCGCACACCGGCCGTTTCTGCCAACGCCTGCAACTCCGCAAGCGAGTCATCAAAGGTGGTTTCATTCTCTCGAAGGCGGACGCCGACAAGGATCGCGGGCTCGGCCCGGATGTCGACTTCTGCGTGGCGTCCTGTTTCCATGTGGGAAGGATTGTAGGACGGGTTGGCGCGCCCCTATCATCGCCGCGTGGTCCGATTCACCATGTTCCTTGCTTCTTCTGTTCCCGCGATGCTCACGGCGTCCGCGCTGCAGGCAGGAATGCCACAATCGACCGATGACGGTAAGCGCGCCGTGCCCCCTGCCACCGAGGGCGCATATCGCTGGCTCGACCCGATCATCGATCTTCGGGCCCTGATCGTCGGCGGTTTCGTCGATCCGATCGATGCCGTCGCCATGCAGCGCGCTGCCATGGAAGCGATGACCAAGGCGCTTGGTGATCCGTACACCGTCTACATCCCACCTGCCGACGAGCGCGCTTTTCGCACGCAACTGTCGGGCACCTATGTGGGGATTGGCGTTGAACTCGACCTTGACGACGGCAGACCGCTCGTGATCACCGCTATCGACGGATCGCCGGCGATGGAAGCGGGCATCCTGCCGGGCGATGCCATTCTGTCGGTTGACGGAAAATCCACCGAAGGCGTCGGTGCGGCCACGCTCGAAACGCTGTTGCCGGGCGCGCCGGGAACCGTAGTGGCTTTGGTCATCCGCCGTGCAGATGGAAATGAACGAACGCTGAATGTGACACGACGCGTTGTCGAAACACCAAGCGTGAAGGGCATCCTCCGCGATGCAGATGGTTGGCGCTTCACGATCGACCCTGATCGGCGTGTGGCATACATTCGAATTGCACAATTCAATGACCGCACGCTTGCGGAACTCGATGCTGCACTTGCACGCATCCGGGCCGATGGCGTTTCTGGCATCGTTCTTGATCTGCGCGACAATGGCGGAGGCTCGCTCACCGCTGCTGTCGGCGTGGTCGATCGCTTCGTCTCCGAGGGTGCAATTGTCAGTATTCGCGGGCGCGGCGACATCGGTCGTACTTGGGATGCGACGGCATCACCGGAAGACCTGCGTATTCCGCTTGTTGTGCTCATCAACCAAGGAAGTGCGAGCGCAAGTGAAGTGGTCGCGGGCGCGCTACGCGACAACGGCTGCGCGAAGATCATTGGCACGCGTTCCTATGGCAAAGGAAGCGTGCAAGATGTCTTGCAACTTCCGGATGGCGCCGGCACCGTGAAGATCACCACCGCCCGCTATTACTTGCCGAGCGGCGCATCGCCCCATCGCGCAGCAGGAGCGGCGAAGTGGGGAGTCGAACCAGACACTGGCTTTCGCGTGCCCATGACGGAACAAGAGTCGATTGCAAGCGCAGCGGCGCGTCAGGCCCGCGAAACCGTCGGTGCGGTCGCTCCGCCGCCGGTCATGTGGAATTCGGCTGCTTCCATCCGCGCGGGCGCGCACGATCCGCAACTTGCAGCGGCGGTGGATGCCATCCAGGGCTACCTTGACGTAGTGGAGTGGCCCATCGTCGGTGATCTCTCCGGCGATGTCGGCGCGGGCAACGACGAATTGCGATCGAGCATCGAATACCGACGCCGATTGCTCGACGAGCTTCACAAGACGGATCAGACGATCAGCACGCTTCGCAGCACCGGCGCAGGAGTAGACGACCCGCTCCTTGGAAGCGACGCATCGCTCATCGATGGTGCAATGGAACTCCGTGACCGCGACGGCCATGTCATCGGACGCTGGATCATCAAGGATCCCGCCGCGCTGCGCACCGGAATCGGGGCGGCTGCCATTCCGGCTCCGGAGTACACGCCTGCGCGCGAGCCGGAGGGGAAATGAATCACCCGGTTCAGACGGACCCGATGAACGAACCTACCGCCGGCACTCTCATCCTTGGCATTGAGACAAGCTGCGACGAAACCGCTGCGAGCATCGTTGAGTGGCGCGACGGCGCACCACGCGTTTGCTCCAACGTGGTCAGCACGCAACATGAAATCCATGCGCGCTATTCAGGCGTGGTGCCGGAACTTGCAAGCCGCGCGCATCTCGAGCGGATCGTTCCGGTGGTTCGCGAGGCATTTCGCAGCGCAGACCTTCAGGGGCGACGCATCAGCGCGGTTGCCATCGGCAATCGACCCGGCTTGATTGGTTCACTTCTGGTCGGCAATGCTGCCGCCAAGGCATATGCCTGGTCTTTGGGTGTTCCGCTGATCGGTATCGACCACATCGCGGCACACTTAGTGGCCGGGATGATTGACACAGCGCCAGTTCGCTGGCCAGCGCTGGGGCTCGTGGCATCCGGAGGGCATACACATCTCTTTCGCATGAATGGACCGCGATCGATGAAGTTGCTCGGTCGAACCATTGACGACGCCATCGGCGAGGCGTTCGACAAAGCGGCCACCCTGCTTTCCCTCGGATATCCGGGCGGACCACTCTTAGATGCCCGTAGTTCTGCCGGTGATCCAACCGCCATGCGGTTCCCCACCCCGCGGCTCACCGCACGCAGCGTTCGCGAGGGCGGAACCTATGACAGTGGCCTCAGCGCAACACTCGGACGCACTCCCGGATCGACATCCGCGCAGGAAACGCCTGTGCAACCGTCCGCGCAAGCATCCGCGCAGACGCCAGCTTCAGCGCCGTCCAACGAACGCACGCTCGATTTCAGTTTCAGCGGCATGAAGACCGCCCTTCTCTATGCCGTGCGCGGTGTTCCACCGGTTGCCAACCGCCCCGCTCCGCGACCACCGCTCCCGCTCACTGAACAGCGCGTCTCCGACTTGTGCGCCAGTTTCCAAGCAGCGGCGGTGAACCAACTCACCGATGTACTCGGTCGCGCATTCGAAAGGCTCGCGGCGCAAGATGACCGCCCCGCAACGCTCCTCGTTGGCGGCGGCGTCACCGCCAATCGCCACCTTCGAGCCGAACTGACGAAATTTGGCACGGCGCACGGAATTGATGTCCGCTTGCCACCTCAAGAATTTTGCGTTGACAATGCGGCCATGATCGCCGCACTCGCGCACTGGAAGTTTGCAGCGGGCGAACACGACACCCTACGCCTCGCCCCGCGCCCGTCTTCCGCGCTCGGCCGCGGTTAATCACGATTGCAAAGAACACAACGAAGCACAGCGCCGGACGCCTCCGTCGTGGGGCGTCCGGCGCTGGAAATTCACTACCTCCGACAGCAGTGGAATCAATCATCCGCAGGTGCAGGGGGAGCCTTCGTCGGCGCCGATGGGTTCGCCAACCGCTTGGTCAACACCTCACGTCGGATCTCCTCCATCAGATTCGGGTTCTGGCGCAGGAACAACTTCGACGCCTCGCGACCCTGTCCAAGACGCACATCTCCGAAGCTGAACCAAGCACCCGCCTTGTCCACCACGCCATCGAGCACTGACAGATCGAGAATATCTCCCGACACCGAGATGCCCTCCTCGAACATGATGTCAAACTCAGCCTCACGGAATGGCGGAGCAACCTTGTTCTTCACCACCTTGGCACGAACGCGATTACCAACATTGCGATCGCCATCCTTGATGGCGCCAATACGGCGAATATCAATGCGAACCGATGCGTAGAACTTCAGCGCGCGGCCACCAGTGGTCGTCTCCGGCGAACCGAACATGACGCCGATCTTCTCGCGCAGCTGATTGATAAAGATAACGATGCACTCGCTCTTTGCGATGGCACCCGTCAGCTTGCGCAACGCCTGACTCATCAAGCGTGCTTGCAATCCAACGTGGCTATCACCCATATCGCCTTCGATTTCTGCGCGTGGGATCAACGCTGCAACCGAGTCAATCACGATGACATCCACCGCATTGGAGCGGACCAACATCTCGCAGATCTCGAGCGCCTGCTCGCCCGTATCTGGCTGCGAAACAAGGATCTCATCGAGGTTTACACCCAGACGCTTCGCCCACGAAGGATCGAGCGCATGCTCGGCGTCGATGAACGCGGCAACGCCGCCATTCTTCTGGCTATTCGCGATGACAGTCAGCGCGAGCGTCGTCTTGCCGGAACTTTCTGGCCCGAAGATCTCAACGACTCGACCGCGCGGCAGACCGCGCCCGCCGAGCGCAATGTCAAGACTGAGCGCACCGCTCGAGATCGACGGGATGACCGGCACCGACTCATTGTCGAGCCGCATGATCGATCCCTTGCCGAAGTTCTTCTCGATCTGGCCAACCGCAGCCTCAAGGGCCTTCGTCTTGGCAGTGCGAGCCGTGATTTCGGCGGGCGTCAACTTCGCCGCAGGCTTGGCAATGACGGCGGGCTTTGCGTCGTTGGCTTCGCTCTTAACGTCACTCTTGACATCAACGCGGGAGTCGGACGCCTTGCTGGGGGTCGTGGGCATGGAACCCATCTTCCCAAAGTTCTCGCGCCCTGCGGGGATCGCAACCGCCGCGCCTGGCGCGATGCTGGTGGTGCGAGCGGCCGAGGCCGGGGTTCCGTTCGTGGTGGTATTCGCCGTCGTGGTCGTCTGTGCCATCTGTTTCTTTCGCTCCGTCGGTTGGGGCAACCCGTCTGGGTCACCGTGCTGCGTTCCTTGCACACTCTGCATTCCGCGTACTTTGCGGGTCATGCGCGTTTCACTGTTTGAGTAAGCCGATGGTTGTTCGGTGTTTGGTAGGTTCTCCACATCCATCGGACTTGTCAAGGTCTGTTCGGTAAATTTTCGGGTATTCCGCCTCGCGGGAACCCACCACCAGGCCCGAACCGGACTGGCGATGAGGGAACAGTACGACCTCAAAGTGAAGTATCTGCGACATCAAGCCCTTTTTCTTTGGCGAAATTCTGGGCGGGGGATGCCCGGCGCCCCA
>Ga0114966_10004863_pt1 | contig 11467 bp, 9 predicted proteins | sample M_130207_XF_Meta_FD_87029 | JGI IMG/M metagenome (GOLD analysis project Ga0114966, IMG submission 87029) | Freshwater microbial communities from Lake Montjoie, Canada to study carbon cycling - M_130207_XF_MetaG | ecosystem: Environmental > Aquatic > Freshwater > Lake | place: Lake Montjoie...
TCACTCGGCGCTAGCCGCGCGGCTGGTCTCGGTTGCGGCGGCGGGCGTGACATTTTCGGGTTGGCCGCCCGCGCAGAGGTAGAGGACGGCCATCCGGACAGCGATGCCATTAGTGACTTGTTGGAGGATGACGCTGCGGTCGCCGTCGGCGAGTTCGCTGTCGATTTCGACGCCGCGGTTGATCGGGCCGGGGTGCATGATGATGGCTTTGGGATTGAGCCACGATGCGCGTGTTTTATTGAGACCAAACATACTCGTGTATTCGCCGATGGATGGGAACAGTCCGGCGGCTTGGCGCTCGTGTTGGATGCGGAGGAGCATCACCACTTCGGCATCGGCGAGCGCGCCGCGCAAATCGTGGGAGACGCGCACGCCCATCGCGGTAAACCATTGGGGCACCAGCGTGGATGGGCCGACGAGGGTGACGGCGGCGCCCATCTTGGTGAGGGCGTGAATATTCGAGCGAGCGACCCGGCTGAAGAGAATGTCGCCAAGAATCACCACCTTGCGCCCGCGCAGGCAGCCGAGGCGCTCCTTCATGGTAAAGGTATCAAGCAGACCCTGCGTCGGATGTTCATGAGCGCCATCGCCCGCGTTGATCACGGGAATGTTGAGGATGCGTGAAAGATACAGCGGAGAACCGGCGGCGGCGTGGCGGATGACGATCATATCGGCCTGCAGCGCCTGCAGATTTTGAGCGGTATCACGCAAGGTTTCGCCCTTGGTGGTGCTACTGCTGGAGCCGTCGAGGGAAATGACATCCGCGCTGAGTCGCTTGGCCGCCATGTCAAAAGCGAGGCGGGTGCGCGTGCTCGGCTCAAGGAAGAGGTTGACGATCGTCTTGCCGCGGAGGGCCGGAACTTTTTTGACGCTCCGCGTGAGCGTGCTTTTGAAGGCGACGGCGGTTGCATGGATTTGCTCGATCTCAGCGAGGGAAAGCTCCTCGATGGTGAGCAGATGGCGACGGGTCCAGGGCACAGGTGGAGGCGGTTTAAATTTTAGCTTGGGCTTTGGCAGGTGTGATCCAAATCGAGTCGCGGGTGGCGTCCGTGGCGTGAAGCGAGACGACGATTTTTTCTAGGCCGGGAGTCGGTAAGCTCAGTCCGAGGTAGTCGGCCGAGATGGGTAAACGACGGCCGCCGCGATCGACGAGGACGGCGAGTTCGACCGTGGCAGCGCGGCCGTGGTCGAAGAGCTCATCGAGTGCGGCCTTGACGGTCCGGCCAGAGAAAAGGACGTCGTCGACGAGAATAACGCAGGCGCCGTCGACGTCAGCGGGAATCTGCGTGGGAGCGAACTCCTTGGGGATGGGATGCCGACCGATGTCGTCGCGATGAAACGAAATATCGACGGTGCCGTGGCGAGCGCCGAGCTTTTGGGCGAGCCGGCGGGCGAGTTCGACGCCACCGTTGGCAATACCCAAGAGAAGCAGTTTCGCTGGGGCGGTGTGGCGATCGGCAATGGCGGCAGCGAGCCGCGCAATTGCCGCGTGAACCTCTGAAGAACCGATGATTTTAGATTGGGCCACTACGGGGGTTTGTGACGGCAGGTTTGAGTGGAGGGAAGTTTTTTTTGGGGCGGTTTCGACGCCTGGCTGCACGATCGTTGGTGGACGCGCCCGTAGCGAGGGCCGCCGTTCATGGTTAAATTTCTTTCTGCAAGAGTAAGCTGTCCAGGGTTTCTTCCGAATACGAATAGCGCTTTCACGAAAAGTGCCGGCCACCCGCAACGGGGCCGCCGATTCGTCCACGTGTTCCGGCTATACGCGTTCCGGCCAAGCCGCCCGTCGCTCCTCGGTGACGGCATGGGCAGTGGCTTTAGCCTCGTCGGCATGCTCCCGGGCCAACTCGACAGTCGGCGCAGGGCCAGTGCCTTTTTTAGCGTGAGACGGATTCCGTCGGGCGGGGCACTGCTCATGGCGTAACTGTAAAAGGCGTGGGGGAATCTGAGCGCTGCGTCCGCCTGCCCTAGTGGCGAACTTTCCCGTCGGCTCCGCGTCCCCGGTACGGGCGCGACTCTGGGCGTGCTTTTTTAAGCCAGGAACAATTTCTCAGGGCGCCCGCCGCGCCGCACGGTGGCTCGACTCAACCAAGGACCCCGGATCATGTGGCCCTTTTTTCATAGCAATTGCCCCGGTGGCGGCCCGCCGAAAAATCTTAGGGAATCCGCCCGTATCCTCGGCGATGGGACCCGGGGCCGTGCCAGGTTTCTCGGCGTCACCCGGAGCGAGCGAGGAGGGACCGCTTTTGTTTTGGAAATTAGGGTGTCGCGCCACGCTGGGTGCGGAGTCAGCCGCTGAACGTGAGCGGGCGGCGCCGGTCGCCATGGGCCAACCCCAAATGAAATATCCGGATGCGACGGCGGGGACTCGGCTGCTTCGGCTTGCGCCGTGCGCGATTAGCGGCACGGTTTTTACGTGCCCCTCTTTTTTAGTGAACTCATATTTTTGAGCAAACGACTTTATCCCATAGTGGTGACGGCTTTTTTCGGTGCTATGCTGGCGGGGTTGCCGGTGTTTGGGGCGTCGTCGGCGCTGGACTTTAATCGGGATATTCGGCCGATTTTGTCGGACAAGTGTTTTCGATGTCATGGACCGGATGAGGGCAATCGCAAGGGAGGAGAGCAGGGATTGCGTTTGGATACGAGGGAAGGTGCGCTGGCGGATCTGGGTGGAGGTGCTTTTGCGATTGTGCCGGGGCGGCCGGACCAGAGTGAATTGTTGGCGCGAATCACGACGGTGGATGCGGAGGAGCATATGCCGCCGGCGAAGACGGGGAAGACGCTGACGGCGCGGGAGGTGGAATTATTGCGGCAGTGGATCGGGGAAGGGGCGAGGTATGCGCCGCATTGGTCTTATGAGAAAGCGGTGCGCCCCGCGTTGCCGCCGGTGCAGGCGGCGGGGTGGGGGCGAGGTGCGGTGGACCGTTTTATTCTGGCGCGTTTGGAGCAGGCGGGCTTGCGACCGCAGGTGGAGGCGGAGCGATCGGCCCTCGTGCGGCGGGTGGCGTTGGATCTTACGGGGTTGCCGCCGACGCCTGAAGAAGTGAGGGCCTTTGAGCAGGACCGATCGGCGGATGCGTATGAGCGGCTGGTGGATCGTCAGTTGGCCAAGCCGGCGTATGGCGAGCATTGGGCGCGCCTCTGGCTGGATCTCGCGCGGTACGCGGATTCGAAAGGTTATGCGGATGATCAACCGCGCAGCATATGGCGTTACCGAGACTATGTGATCGATGCGATGAATCGGAACGTGCCCTTTGACCAGTTTAGTGTGGAGCAACTCGCTGGTGATTTGTTGCCGGAGGCGACGGCCGAGCAGATTTTTGCAACGGGGTTTCATCGCAACACGATGAACAACACGGAAGGCGGCACCCAGGATGAGGAATTTCGAGTAGCGGCGGTGGTGGATCGGGTGAACACAACGATGGCGGTGTGGATGGGAACCTCGATCGCCTGCGCCCAGTGTCACACGCACAAGTACGATCCGCTCACGCATCGGGAATATTTTCAGCTCTACGCGATCTTCAACCAGACGGCGGACGCAGACCGGAACGACGAGAGCCCGGTGATGGAATTTTACAGTGAAGAGCAGCTGCAAGAACGGTTGGTGGCGACGGAAGAAATCGCGGGGCTGCAGCGAAAGATGCGCGAGGCGATTCCGAGGCACGTGATGGCGGCGCAGCAATGGGCGCGGGACTTTCCGCTGGCGTTGCCGTGGCGATGGGCACGGCCGGAGCGGGTGACCTCGGCGCGGGGCGCGGAAATCACGGCGATGGAAGATGGTCGCGTGCTGGTGGCGGCAGGCCAGAAGACCGACACCTCCACGTTGGAGATTCCGGTGAGTGGGCCGGAGAGCCTCACGTCATTGCGGCTGGAGTCGCTGCCGCTGGCAACCCTGCCCGGTGGCGGGGCCGGCGGTGCGGTGGACGGGAACTTTGTGGTGACGCGGCTACGTGCGGCGATCAAGCCGGCGGAACCGGTGCGGGTGGCGCGTTTTGTGCGGGTGGAATTGCCGGGGGCAAACCGCGTGTTGCCGTTGGCCGAGGTAGAAGTTTTTAGTGCGGGGCAAAACGTGGCGCCGCGAGGTGTGGCGTCGCAAAGCTCGACGGCGGAAGGGGCGGTGGCGGCGCGGGCGGTGGACGGGCGGACGGACGGGGAGATGGCGAAAAACTCGGTCAGCGTGACCGAGGCGAGTGAAAATCCCTGGTGGGAAGTGGACCTGGGATCGGCGCAGCGGCTGGAGCGGGTGGTGGTGTGGGGGCGGACAGGTTTGGAGCCGACGCTGGGCGGCTTGCGGGTGACGTTGTATGACGAACGGCGTCAGGTGGTGTGGTCGCAAGTGGGCCGAGATGCGCCGAAGCCGAGTCGGGTGTTCTCACTGGGAGAGCCGGTCGAAGTGAAGCTTGGGCGAGTGGCGACGGACTTTGCGCAGAGTAATTTTGATGAGGATCTGGTGGTGAGCGAAGGGGAGACCAAGGCGGTGAGTCGGAAGAGAAAGAGTGGGCCGAAGCGCGGTTGGGGGGTCGCGGGAGCGGCGGAGCGGGGCCACGCCCTATCAGTGGAGCTAGAGAAACCGCTGATGCTGGTGGCGGGCGAGACTTTGGTGGTGACAATTGAGCAGCAGTCGGACGTGGCGAACGCGACGCTGAATCATTTTCGCCTTGGGCTCACGGGTGATAGCCTGGTGGGGGAGCACCTGCGGTTGCCGGTGGAGATGCGGATGATCTTGGAGCAACCGGAGGCGGGGCGGACGGAGGTGCAGCGGACGCAGTTGCTGGAGTATTATGGAATGCAGAAAGCGCCGGAGTTCAAGGGTGAGCGGCAACGTGAAATGACCCGGCAACGACAGCTCGACGAGATGCCGCTGCAAACGTCGCCGGTGATGCGCGAGTTGCCGATGGCGCAGCAAAGAAAGAGCCACGTGCAACTGCGCGGGAATTATTTAGCGTTGGGGGAAGAGGTGTCGGGAGGGGTGCCGGCGGTATTTCCCCCGCTGCCGGCGGGAGAGAAGGTGGACCGCCTGACGTTGGCGCGGTGGTTGGTCGCGCCGGAGAATCCGTTGACGGCTCGGGTGCAGGCGAACCGCCTGTGGGAGTCGATTTTTGGGGTTGGGCTGGTCCGGACCTCGGAAGAGTTTGGGTCGCAAGGCGAGCCGCCCTCGCACCCGGAGCTGCTGGATTGGCTGGCGGTTGAATTGGTGGAGCGAGGTTGGAATATGAAAGAGTTTGTGAAGATGTTGGTGCTGTCGTCGGCGTATCGGCAGAGCACGCGCGTGACGCGGGAGGCGCTGGAGATGGATCCGGAGAATCGCTGGCTCTCGCGGGGGCCGCGTTTCCGCTTGGGGGCGGAGACCGTGAGAGACCAAGCGCTGGCGGTGAGTGGGTTGTTGAATCCGCGGATGCACGGGCCGTCTTCGCAACCGTTTCAGCCGGCGTTTGGCTTGAGTGCGGCCTTTGGCTCGGCGTTGGATTGGAAGACGAGCGTGGGGGTGGACCGGCTGAGGCGCGGGGTTTATACGGAGTGGCGCCGGAGCAGTCCGTACCCCTCGATGGTGACCTTTGATGCGCCCAATCGCGAAGTCTGCACGCTGCGCCGCAATCGCAGTAACACGCCGTTGCAGGCGCTGGTGATGTTGAATGATCCGGTCTATGTGGAGGCGGCGCAGGCGTTGGCGCGCCTGGTCATGATGGAAGGCGCGACGCCGGTGGAAAAGGTTCGTGCCGGATTCCGGCGCGTGCTGCTGCGAGAACCGGAGTCGATGGAGAGTGCGCCGCTGCAGCAACTGTACGACGCGGCACGGGCGGTATTCGCGGCTGCGCCGGAGCGGGCGGCGGCGATGATCGCGAACAGGGAGAACCCGCCGTCGGCTTCTTTGGTTCCGGCTGAGTTGGCGGCGTGGACGGTGGTGGCGAATGTGTTGCTCAATCTTGATGAGACGCTGATGAAGCGTTGATCCCCATGAACCTCTCTTTACAAAAACTTCGACACCAGACGCGGCGGCAATTTTTGCGGAACGCTGGGCAATTCAGTCTTGGCGCGATCGCGATGGAATCGCTGATGGGAGGCTCGCTGCGGGCGGCACCGGGAGCCGCGGCTAATCCGCTGGCACCACGCGCACCGCATTTTCCTGCGAAAGTGAAACGCGTGATTTATCTGCATATGTCGGGTGGGCCGCCGCATCTTGATCTTTTCGATTATAAACCGGAGTTGGTGAAGCGAGATGGCCAGAATGCGCCGGATGCCTTCGTGAAGGGCAAGACGTTTGCCTTCACTTCGGGCACGCCGAAGTTGATGGGCACGCCCAGGACCTTTTCTCAGCACGGACCAGGTGGGGTCTGGATGTCAGATGCGATCCCGCATTTTCAGGGGATTGCGGACGAGCTGTGCGTGATCAAGTCGATGCACAGCGATCAGTTTAATCATACGCCGGCGGAGTTGTTGTTATTTACGGGATCGCCGCGAGGCGGGCGGCCCTCGATGGGCTCGTGGGTGACGTATGGGCTGGGTTCGGAGAATGAAAACCTGCCGGGCTTTGTGGTGTTGATCAGCAGTGGGGTGCAGCCGAGCGCGGGCCAGAGCGCGTGGGGCACGGGCTTTTTGCCCTCGGTGTATCAAGGGGTGCAATGTCGGTCGAAGGGTGATCCGGTCTTATATGTGGGGGATCCGCCGGGCATGGACCGAGCGATGCGGCGGCAGACGCTGGATGCGCTGCGTGAGTTGAACGAATTACAAGCGGCGGAACTGGGGCATCCGGAGACGGCGACGCGAATCGCGCAGTACGAGTTGGCGTTTCGCATGCAGGCGAGCGTGCCTGAGGTAATGGATATTGCGCGTGAGCCGGCGGCGGTATTAGAGGCCTACGGGGCTAAGCCGGGGGAGGCGAGTTTCGCGAATAATTGCTTGTTGGGCCGGCGCCTGTTGGAGCAAGGCGTGCGCTTTGTGCAGCTCTTTGATTGGGGTTGGGATTTTCACGGGACAAGTCCGAAGGAAGACATTCGTGATGGCCTGACGGCGAAGATGGCGCGGACGGATAAGCCGGTGGCGGCGTTGATTCGCGATTTGCGTCAGCGTGGGCTCCTCGATGATACGCTCGTGGTGTGGGGCGGTGAGTTTGGGCGCACGCCTTTTCGAGAGGGCCGGACCGCGGGAGGGGCGGTGCTGGGCCGCGATCATTTTCCGGACGCCTTTTCGCTCTTTCTGGCGGGAGGGGGCGTAAAGCACGGGATGAGTTATGGTGCGACTGACGAACTGGGGTTTGGGATTACGGAGAACCCAGTGCACGTGCACGATCTGCAGGCGACGATTCTGCATCTCCTCGGTTACGACCACACGCGGCTCTCGTTTCGTTTTCAGGGCCGTGATTTCCGGTTGACGGACGTGCATGGTGAAGTGGTCAAAGGAATCCTCGCGTGAGTGCGGTGGGGCCGGGTGGCAGGTGGCCGCGTGGACGGTGGGCGTGGTTTGCTGGCGTGGGTGGCGGGCGTGGGTGGCGGGCGTGGGTGGTGGGGTGGCTGGCCTGGCGCGAAGTGAGGGTGCGGGGCTACTCCGACCTTGCGCGGTGGCGGGGAAAGCCTCCTCTGTTGTGGTATGAAGGTCACGTTTACGCAGAAAGAGTACACCCGTTTGCTGGAACTTGCGCATCTTGGGCTCTGGGTGGCGGGGGGGCGCCCGGAGGATCCTGCGACGATGCCGGAGCGTTACGCGGGGATTGCCCAAAAAATATTTGCGCTGGCGGAACCGCTCGGTTGCGCCGATCTCGTGGAAGTCGATGTGAATGGCCAGTATTTTCCCAACGAGAAATTAACGGGTGGCCCGGCCGGCGATAAACTGGATCAATTTGTGGAAGATACTTTTTGGGGTGAGTTGGTGGGGCGTTTGGCGGAGCGTGATCTCCGGGTTGAGAATGGGCCGGAGAAAATTGGCGAGGAGCTGAGTGAGGATGAGGACGAGCAGTTGGTCGTTTTGGAGGACAGCTATTGGCGTGAGTTTGAGACTAAAGGCGTGGATAATCTTATCGTTTTGCGTGGCGGTAAGGGCTGAGGGCCCGGGTGCGCGGGGGCGCGCGAGGCTGGACTGAGCGATGCGCGGACCAAGGGTTGGGGTGACCCGGTAAATCCGTGAACTCGGCGTTGACCCGATTGCGCGGCCCTTGCACATTCTTGGCGTCTCTTCGGTTGTTCCCCCTATTTATTTTATGCCTCATCTCGCTGCTGCCTCCACCGTCTGCGCCTCGCGTCGTCGTTTTATTTCTCAACTTGCCACGGCGGGTGCGAGCCTGCCGCTGGCGGTGCTGGCGGCGCGCGCGACGGCGGCGGAGCCCAAGCGCGCGACGGCGCCGGTCGCGATGGGAGGCGCGGGGACGATTCATGCTTTTTCGAAACCCCTGCAGTGGCTTGATTACGCGGGCACGGCATCGCTTTTGGCGCAAGCGGGCTTTGGCGGGATTGATTACGCGGTGCGTCCGGGTGGTCACGTGCTACCGGAGAAAGTCACGGAGGATTTACCGCGAGCGGTGGAGGCGGCGGCCAAAGCGGGCCTGAAGGTGGAGATGATCACGACGGCGATTGTGGACGCGAGAGATCCGGAGACGGAACCGTTGTTGCGGACCGCGGCGAAGCTGGGAATAAAATATTATCGTTTTGGCAATTGGAACTACGACGAGAAGCTTGGGGTGATGGGTACGCTGCAAAAGCTGAAACCCGCGATGAAGGAACTCGCGGCGCTCAACCAAAGTTTGGGTATTCACGGTGCGATTCAAAATCATGCGGGCACGCGAATTGGAAGCAGCCTCTGGGATCTGCACGAGTTGGTGCGGGACGTCGACCCGCGGTGGTTGGGGGTGCAGTATGATATTCGACACGCGGTGGCGGAAGGTGGGCTCTCGTGGCCGTTGCCGCTGAAGTTGCTGGCGCCGTGGATCCGTTGCACGGACTTGAAGGATTTCAAATGGGAGCAGGGGCCGGGCAAGGCGGTGATTGAGAACGTGCCGATCGGCGAGGGCATCGTTAATTTTGACGCGTATTTCAAGCTGGTCGCGGCGTTGAAAATATCGGGTCCGATGTCGGTGCACCTTGAATATCCGCCGTTTGAGCGCGCGAAAATTTCAGAGGCGGAGAAGCGGGCGACGTTCCCCGCTTTGATGAAAAAGGACCTCGCGGTCATCAAAGGTTATCTCGCCAAGTATAAAATTAACTGAGGGGCCCGCCCCGGGCGCGGCGATGGCCAGGACGTGAAGGCGGGGATCGAGGTGTCCCGTCCGTTTAAGATCGCCGCGCTCATGGATCCACGTTTTGAGGTCAGGTGATTTTTCGTTTTGGTAAAATAAATCTTCCTTTCGTATGACTGCTGTTTCCTCGATTACGGTAGAACGGGTGAGCGCTAATTTTGAACGCGAGCCGCTGGTGCGGCCCTTTGGCTTCAAGGGCGGGTATCAGTCGGAGATCTGGCAGAGTGTGGCGCGCTTGGAAAGCGGGCGGGGGCGCAGTGGTCTTGGACTCTGTACGCAGGGGGTTTTATGGAGTGATGCGCAGGTGTTCGCCGGGCATTCCGAGAGTGGCGGCAACGCGCTGATGTATGCGGTGACGGAATGGGCGGTGCAGCAGCTGAAAGGGCAGGCCTTTGCCAATCCGATCGATCTGCTGGAAGGGATTCGGCACGACGTTTACGCGTATGCGAAGAAGATCACGGGTCAGCCGGGCCTGCGGGAGACTTTTGCCCTGAACGCGCTGGTGGGGGTGGATTTTGCGGCTTGGCTGCTCTACGCCGCGGAGAACGAGATCACGAATTTCGATGATTTGATCCCGTTGGCCTATCGCTCGGCTTTGGCGACGAAACACGCGAAGGTGGCGAGTATTCCGTTGATGGCTTATGCGGTGCCGATCGCGGAGTTGAAGACGGCAGTCGATCAGGGGTATTTTTTTATGAAGATTAAAATCGGCCAGCCGGGGACGCAGGTCGAAATGCTCGAGAAAGACAAGGCGCGGATGAGTGCGATTCACGCAGCGATTGGCGATGCGCGGACGCCGTACACGGCGAGCGGGAAGCTGCCTTACTACTTTGATGCGAATGGGCGCTATGAAAGCAAAGAGACGCTGCTGCGGTTGCTCGATCATGCGAAAGCGATCGGTGCGTTTGAGCAGATTGCATTGATTGAGGAGCCGTTTCCGGAGGAGCTGGAGATTGATATCACCGATATTCCTGCCCGAGTGGCGGCGGATGAGAGCGCGCACACGGACAAGGATGCGCTGAAGCGAATTGAGATGGGTTACACCGCGATCGCGCTGAAGCCGATTGCGAAAACGCTCAGCATGTCGTTGAAAATTGCGCAGATCGCCCACGAGCGTGGCGTGCCTTGTTTTTGCGCGGATCTGACGGTGAATCCGATTCTGGTTGAGTGGAACAAAAACGTCGCCGCCCGCCTCGCGCCTTTTCCGGGCCTCGGATTGGGTCTCCTCGAGACAAACGGCCATCAAAATTATCGTAACTGGGAGACGATGCGCAGTTACCATCCGGCGCCGGCGGCGGCGTGGGCGCAGACGGCTGGTGGGGTCTTTGCGCTCGATGCTGATTTTTATGCGCGGAGTGGAGGTATTTTTTCCGCGCAGCCTCATTACGAGGCGATGTTTGCAGCGCCCGTCTAGGCACAGGACGGCCTTCGCGCGCAGGGCGAGCGGTGGTTACCGGCTCAGGTATTTCTGGATGAGCGCGCCGACGATTTGGTCACAGGCGGCGGCGACGCCAGTTCCGGCGACGTTAGTAGCGACCATGACTCCGAAATCTTTTTTTGGGGCGATCCAGATGGAGGTGTAATTTTGGGTATTGGAGCCGTCGTGATGGATGACCTGGCCGCCGCCCCACGGTCGTTCGACGACGTTCCAGCCGAGTGCGTAACCGGAAGCGGCGACGGGGGTGTGCAGGCGTAGGCGCGACGATTCCAGGAGGAGATGGGGATTTCCGTGGGCGTGGAGGGCGACGTACTTGGCGAGATCGACAATGGAGCAGTGGACGGTACCGGCGGGGGCGATGGCTGGCGGGTTATCGCTCATCGGGCCAGGGGCGCGGGAAGTGAGCACGTCCTGGGTGCGGGTGTGGCCCCACGGCTGGTCTTCCTGATCCGCGGTGCCGGGTGCGCCGAAGCCGGCGGATGTCATGTCGAGCGGGGTGAAGAGCTGGGTCGTGATGAGGAGCTCCCAATCCTGCTGGGCGACTTTTTCCAGCATGGCTCCAGCGAGAGCGACGCCCGCGTTGGCGTAGGTGAACGTGGTTCCTGGGGCGGTGGTGGGTGGCCGAGCGGTGACGCTCCGGAGCAGCCGGAGTCGCTGTTCGCGGGGCGTGCCCTCGCGGCGCCAGAGCGTGGCCCAGAGGCCGTTTGGTTGGAGGTCGGAAGGCACGCCCCCCCGATGAGAGAGCAATTGCTCCAAGGTGACGCCGTGGTAGTCCGCGTGCATCTCGGTCCGCCACTCGGGAAACA
>Ga0114966_10004867_pt1 | contig 11462 bp, 6 predicted proteins | sample M_130207_XF_Meta_FD_87029 | JGI IMG/M metagenome (GOLD analysis project Ga0114966, IMG submission 87029) | Freshwater microbial communities from Lake Montjoie, Canada to study carbon cycling - M_130207_XF_MetaG | ecosystem: Environmental > Aquatic > Freshwater > Lake | place: Lake Montjoie...
CATGCCAAAGGTCAGAATAGCCTCGAACGCAACCGACTGATAAATCATCCCGGCTGCAGGCACTGTAGCGGCCAGGTTACCTCCGGTGCCAAAGAGCATAGCAGCGACGCATGAGCCCGTTGCTGCAGCAATCATTTGCACAATGATGTAGCAACCGGCCATCGGAAAACCCATGTCACCACGCATTGCGAAGGCGAGTGTCATGGCGGGATTGAAATGCGAAGAGATATCACCCAGAAAGAAAACCGCAGCGACCAACCAGAGTGCTGCACAAGCCGAGAGAATGAAGGCGAACTGATAGGGCGCAAGGGTCGCGCCCCCGTACCCCGCTAAGATTGCCGCACCGCCTGACAAGACAAATGTCAGACCTGAGGTACCAATGAACTCGGCGACGAGTCGCCGAGCGCGGTGATCATTACTTTTCCAGTCGGCGTTGAAGCGATCGCCAACCTGTTGGCGTAAGGCCTGTTGCCCAGAAAGGGTCGAGTTAAGGTTGGCGCTCATCAATCGTCTCCTGGTTATGCTTTAGCAGCAGGTACGTCTGCAGAGCCTGGCCGAGTCATGTTGATAGGCACCACGACACGGTCGAACACAGCTTCGTCGACACCTTTGGCAAGAGCAGCTTGCTTAAGTGTCGTGTTGTTATCGATCGCATAGTGTGCAATCTCTGAAGCTTTGTCGTAACCAATCACAGGCGACAGGGCAGTCACCATCATGACCGAGCGATCAATATTCGATTTGAGTTGCGCTTCATTGACAACAGCACCTTCGATCATGAACTCGCGGAAGTGATCACACATATCCGCCATAATCAAGGCTGAGTGTAAATAGTTACTGATGAGAACGGGTCGAAAGGCGTTGAGCTCAAAATTGCCCTCTGAACCACCCATTTGCACAGCAACGTCTGAACCCATAATCTGAATACAAACCATGAGCATGGCTTCGGCTTGCGTGGGGTTGACTTTGCCGGGCATGATCGACGAGCCTGGTTCGTTCGACGGAAAGGTCATTTCCATTAAACCAGTGCGTGGGCCAGAACCGAGCCAGCGCATATCGTTCGCGATTTTAAACAGGGATACGGCGGCGCACTTGAGTGCAGCGTGGGCACGGACCATACGATCGAGTGTGCCTTGGGCTGTAAATTTATTTGTGGCGGTCTTGATGGCAAAGCCGGTCATCTTAGTCAACTCAGCCGCAACTTCATCACCAAAACCAACAGGTGAATTGAGTCCGGTGCCAACCGCGGTGCCGCCCATTGCCACTTGCAGAAGCCCTTGAGTGGCATAGGTCACATCAGCGATCGCATCATCCAGCGCACCAACATAGCCAGACCATTCTTGTCCAACCGTCAACGGCGTCGCATCTTCAAGATGGGTACGGCCGATCTTGACAATGGTTGACCATTGTTGCGATTTAACATTCAAGGCATCACGAAGCCGTTGTAACGCCGGGATTGTTTTCTCTATTGCCATTTTGTAGGCAGCAATATGCATGGCTGTCGGAAAGGTGTCGTTGCTCGATTGACCCATATTGACATGATCATTGGGGTGAATAGGCTCTTGCGCGCCTAAGGTGCCACCCACGAGTTGAATGCAGCGGTTTGAAATCACCTCGTTCAAATTCATATTTGATTGTGTGCCCGAACCTGTTTGCCAGACGTAAAGCGGAAACTCGCTGTCGAGCTTGCCACTGATGACTTCGTCGGCAACTTTCTGAATTAAGTTTCCTTTCCAGGCGGGAAGACGCCCGGCCTTAGTGTTAACTACCGCAGCAGCTTTTTTCACATAGCCGTAGGCGTGATACACCTCTTTGGGCATCTTGTCGTGACCGATATTGAAGTGGATCAAGCTGCGTTGTGTTTGAGCACCCCAATAGTGATCTGCTGGGACTTGAACTTTACCAATGCTATCGAACTCTTCGCGGAGGCCAGTTACTGTTAAGCCGATGGGCAAATCAAGTATTTTTGGAGCGACTTCGTTTGTCATGGATTTCCTAAAGAGGATACATCGTTAAACTACTTTTTTACACTTAACGTCTACTGTTGCTGCTGGTCACACAGGTAAAGTTAGACTAAAACTGATGCCGAAGTCCGACCCCGACAACGGTACTTTGTGCTGCTCGAACGGCTGCGTAATTGTTTCCGTATGACGCATAGGTATAGAGGTTTGTGCGTCGTGAAAAGCTATATAGGTAAGCAGCGCTGTAGACCATTTGTGGCCCTGTTAGCGTACTGGGCACTGCATCGCCCTGCTGTTGTAAACGCTGGACTGATGCCAGAATACTTGCTTCGCCAATCGGCACCGTCATGCCTAACATCATTGAACTGGCAGCGGCCCCAGCCAAAAAGAGTGCCCCCGACCCTAGCGAGCCATCTGAAAGCGGGCTGGTGGGAGTTGTACCTGCGCCCACGGGTTGACCATTCCAAGTGCCGTTTCGTGTTTGGCCGTAGGCGAATGATATTTTGATAACCCTGAAGTCGTAGGCTCCGCCCGCCAGCCAGGCCGTGGGGTTTGGCTTAGGTGGGCCATTCGGAATATTGTCAGGACCCCATAGTTGATCGTAGGCAACGGCCAGAAGAAGCGGCCCGTTAGCGTATTTTGCACCCAGTGTGAGGGCGCGTAGGTTGTTGTTCGTTTGAAATTGAGAATTTTGATTGATCGCTTGGCATATACCGCTCGAGCAGAGGCCGTTGTTCGCGTAGATGCCTGTCAGCTCGGTCGCAAAGGAGTAGCCCGCGCCGATGGTTAAGGATTTGGTCGCTTGAGCTTGCAGCATCAGCATGTTGCTATAGCGCACAGTGTTCGCTGAACCAAACGAGGCGCCTATGTTGGCTTGCCCAAAGCCTTCGATGAAGGGGTCGATCGGTAAAAAATAATTAGAGGCTAGGTTGATCTGACGGCCTACATCTAGTTGCCCAATATCGTTGTGTTTAATGCCAACGGTCGATTGGCGTCCGAATAATTTCCCTCCTTGTTGAGCTTCTCCGGTGCCGGCGTTAAAGCCATTCTCTAAAGTGAAGACCGTTTCAAAACCACCACCCATTGAATGGGTACCACGCAGACCAAAACGCGAGCCGCTTTGCACGCCGCTAGAGACCCCGACAAAATGATTGCGTTCAAAGACCTTGTTTCTTGTTTGATTGACCGTTGCGTATTGAAGGCCAAGATCAATGATCCCGTAGACAGTGAGGTTGTCTTGGGCCTGTGCACTCGTAAAGTGACAAATGAGCAAAGAGAAAATGGCAATGAATTTTTTCATAGATGTTCAGGTGCGGATGTGACCTTTGTAAAGCGAACGACTATTGAGCCTTGTACAACTGTTTACCATGCTTAATGGTCTGCACCACACGGATATTTTTTATTTCGTCTGCAGCGACCTTTAAAGGGTTGCGATCAAGCTCAACTAAATCGGCCAACATCCCTTTTGCAAGCAAACCTTTAGACGTCTCTTCTTTGTATTGATAGGCAGCATTCACCGTAAAGCCCTGCAGTGCTTTATAGGCATCAATTCTTTGCTCTTCACCGAGTGTTTTGCCGCTGAAGGTTTTACGATTGACTGCACTCCAGACCGAAAATAAAACATTTGGACCAGAAGAGGGCATGTCATTGTGAATGCCAATCTTAACGCCTAGTTTGATGGCCGAGTTCAAAGGACTAATATTTTTAGCCCGCTCTTCGCCTAGTATTTTTAGATAGACGTCACCATACAGCCAAGTGTGATTCGACAGTGTAATCAGATCAAGTGAAATCACTTTCTGCTCGACTGCTGTACGCATCTTATTCATATCATCGATAGTCGCTTCATAGCTTTGTGCAGTGGTAAAGCCATTTGAAAGATAGACGTGCTCGGCCTTGCGGTAGGTGTCAAAGGTGATATCTTGAGAGTATGTCCCGACCGCACGCACCACCGCATCCATGAAGGGAGAGCCCACGAGTTCTCCGGTGAGCGCTCCTGTTTTGGGGTCTTTGGGTATGAACCCTCCGACTGCCTGAGTGGCAGGGGTGATCGCAAGTTTTTTCAGGCCGGCTGTATTGACTAGGCCTGTCAGGGTTGAAATATTTTGGATGAGTAGTGGTTGGTCTGGGAAAGCTTTGTCTAAATCTGCTAAAGACAGGCCTCCGTCAGATAACATGGCTTCTGAGTAGCCAGACCCAACAATCCAGCCATTAAATAGCTTGCCCTCGGTGAGCAGTTTTTGAATCGCTTGAGCTTTTGTGTTGGGCGGATTTTGCGCAAAATAACCTAAGTTCACGCCAAGTGTATTTTGGGCAATCAGTGAAAAATGCCCCCAGCTATCAATAAAGCCCGGCATTAACGTGCGACCGTTCAGGTCATACAGCGTCGGGTTAGCGCCCGCCTGGGCCAACGCTTGCACCTTGTCACCGGCAAACAAAATTTTGTCATTCTGCACGACAAGCGCTTCGACGTAGTTAGGGCTGTCGCCTTGCATGGTGAGAATGTCGCCATTGACATACACCGTTGAAGGATTTGCAAAAGCTGCCACGCAAAAAAAGAGAAAAAAACAGTTAAGAATTTGTTGTGCGAGTCGCATAATTTTTGCAGGAAAATGGAAGAGTGGAAGAGCTCACACTAGGCAAACTAGGCAAGTGTGAAAAGAAGAGGCTGTGCCGACTCTCAATGCCAGCACCCAAAAAATTAACTGGTTTAAACGGCGGCGATTAGCTCTTTACTCAGGAAAAACAAACGTGAGTGTTGCCCGTGCGCCCCAGCCCTGTGGCCCTTCGGGTGTTGAGCTTAGGTAATAAGTTGCCCCCAGACTGAACTGCACAGGTTGCTTGCCAAAGACCTCTAGCTTAGATACGCCGACATAAAGCGGATTCGTGGTTCGGCCGGTGTCGTAGTTGTAGAGCGCTTGCATGTTGGTGGAATACGTCCAGGCACTCTTGGTGGTGTACGCAAGAAATGGCTGTCCGTACAGATTGTTTTGTGTGCCGTATGTTGCGTTGCCGCCTGTACTCCACGACCGATAACCCAAGATGCCGTACGTCCAAGGGCCGTCTCGATTTAAAACGACTCCGGTTACGCCCACGCCAGTTTGTAGTGAGCCAAAATTACCAGTCTGATTAAGCGGCGCAGTGGCGTACGGCCCGACACCCCAAATCCAGGAGGATCCTGTTTTAGGGGCATAGAAAGACTCTAGGGTGATGTTGGCGACGGCGCTGCCAGAAAACCCGTTGATGTCATTCATTGCCACCGACGCGAGAATCGGCCGAACAATGAAAAGGTCTCCGCCACCTAGATTAATGGGGGCCACAGGTTGAAGCAAGAGTGTTTGATTGCTACCTTTCTGGTCGGCACCCATCTTGCCACCATACGACCACTGAATAGGCATCGAAATCAAATTCGCGATGGGATTGGCCAACTGCTTAGCCATCTCTTCTTTATCTAAAGGTGCAGAGGCTGCTGCCTTGTTTGCATCAGCGACTTGCGCGCGGGCCGCGGGGTCGGCAGCGAAACATGAATTGGCGAAAGCCATGCTCAAACAGGTGGCTACGATTGCTTTTATACGGGTCATTTGTGAAATCTCGTCGTGATTAAAAAATCATTGACTGATCTAAACAAGCATGTGCAGTCAAAAGAACGTTTTTTGCTACGCCGAAAAAGAACGTTTTTTGCTACGCCGAAAGGCTAACATAAACTTGTCAAAAGTTGATGTAATTCTACTTAGAGATCAAGGTTAAAGATTTCAATGAATCGGGTCAGTTTCAACCTCAAGCAGGGGGCAAAATAGTCTGGTTCCCCCTGAGCTGCGCCAGGTTTGATATTTGCATTTTTAAGCTAGCTTTAGTCCTGAGCCGGCCCTCGAGCGTTAAGAGTATCTTGTGTGCAGCCGTTTGAAACCCCTCGAAATCAGCTGAAATATTTTCTAACAATGGGCTGCTTGAGTGTTAGATTCACCGGCGCCATACTAGCCCTACAGCAAACATCAATCACGATGCCTGCTTTTGAGGAGATCTCCTATGAACATCTGTCTGAAAGATACATACTTCAGTTGGGCCGAGCAAGAGTCGTTTGGCTGATGTAGTATTTACCCTATAGAGGTTGTATCGCTGTCGAGACAGCAGCTTAACAAGCGACCCTTTCCACACAAGCGATGCCCGCTGGGCCATGGATTGCGGTTTTCTCTTTTGGCATACAGCGCTCGCGAGTGTTTCGAAACCCTTAATCTGGTTAGGATCGCGATGCTCAAAGCCACTGCTGTCTCTTCAAAAATTCGATCGCGCGATAACGAGCGCCCACTCGTTGAAGATATTCGCCTGCTTGGGCGTTTGCTCGGCGATGTCATTCGTGAACAAGAGGGTCTAGAGATCTACGAACTGATCGAGAATATTCGTCAACTCTCGGTCTCGTTTAGGCTTGACGCAAACGATGAGGCAGATAAAAAGCTAAAAAAACTTTTGAAAGCTTTGCCAAGCGATCGTGCTGTGAGCGTGATTCGTGGATTTACCTTTTTCAGTCACCTGGCGAACCTTGCCGAAGATCGGCACCATATCCGGCGGCGAATGATTCACGAGCGCGCGGGTAACGCCCAAGAAGGGAGCATCGAGGTCGCGCTGCAACGGCTGCGTACCGCGGGCATCACAAACAAAGTCATTTCTCAAACACTGGCGAGCAGCTTTGTGTCGCCTGTGTTAACGGCTCATCCGACTGAAGTTCAGCGTCAAAGTATCTTAAGTGCCGAGCGCAGCCTGGCTCAATTATTAAATGAACGCGATGACATCAAGGCGCGTGGTTCTGATCCTCATGCATCCAAAGATGCGCTGCTGCCGCGCGAATTGGCGGCGAATGAAGCGCGCATGCGCGCACGTGTGATGCAGCTCTGGCAGACGCGTTTGCTGCGGCTCTCGAAGCTAACCGTCTCAGATGAAATTGAAAATTCACTGAGCTATTACGAATCCACGTTTTTGCCTGAAATTCCCAAAATTTATGCGTCGCTTGAAGAGTCGCTTGGGCAGCAACCAGTCGCGCCGTTTTTGCGTATGGGCCAGTGGATAGGTGGTGACCGAGATGGCAATCCAAACGTCAACGCGCAAACACTCAACGAGGCGTTGAGGCGGCAGGCAGAAATGGTCTTGCGCTATTACTTGACTGAAGTGCATTATCTTGGCGGCGAGTTATCGCTTTCGGCCATGCTGGTTGAGTTTCCGGCCGAGATGCAGGCCTTGGCAGAAAGCTCGCCCGATGCCAGTGTTCATCGCCTCGATGAGCCATACCGACGTGCGTTGACCGGAATGTATGCTCGCTTGGCGGCCACCTTAAAATATTTGACCGGTGGTGATGCCGCACGACATGCGGTGGATCCGCAAAATCCTTATCCAAACGCGCAAACGTTTTTGAGTGATCTGCAGGTGATTCAAGCATCGCTGCATAGCCAAAGCGCACAAGCGCTGTCTGCGCAGCGCCTGCGTCCTCTGATCCGAGCCGTAGAGGTGTTTGGTTTTCACCTGGCCTCTGTTGACTTACGTCAAAGTTCAGATCAACACGAGAAAGTCGTTGCTGAGTTGCTTGACCAGGCGCGCCTTGAGAAAACCTATTCAAGTTTGAATGAAGTCGACAAACGCGCCGCGCTCTTGAGAGTTTTGCAAGACCCTAGGCCTTTGCGTATTCATGGCTTCGCGTATTCTGACCACACGCAGGCTGAATTGGCGATTTTTGAAGAGGCCTTCAAGTCGCGAAGAATCTACGGGGTAGAGGCGATTCGACACTACATCATCAGTCACACAGAGGATGTGAGTGATTTGCTTGAGGTGTTGGTGCTGCAGAAAGAAGTTGGGTTGTTGCGACGCACCCTTGACGACCAAGCCGTTGTTGATTTAATTACAGTTCCGTTGTTTGAAACAATTGCAGACTTGCGCAACTCTGCTCGTATCATGCGTGAGTTTTATGCTTTGCCTGGCGTCGCAGACATGATGCAACGGTCTGGCGCCGAGCAAGACATCATGTTGGGGTATTCGGATAGCAATAAAGACGGCGGAATTTTTACCAGTAACTGGGAGCTTTACCAAGCCGAGGTGGCGTTGGTCGAAGACTTTGAGCGCTTAGCGACAACGCACAATATTCAGTTGCGGATGTTTCATGGGCGCGGTGGTACGGTCGGCCGTGGTGGTGGGCCAAGCTATCAAGCGATTCTGGCGCAACCGCCCGGTACGGTGCGCGGTCAGATCCGCTTAACCGAACAGGGTGAGGTCATCGGCTCAAAGTACGCCAACCCAGAAATCGGACGCCGTAATCTTGAAACACTTGTAGCGGCCACCTTAGAAGCTACCTTGTTGCAGCCGACCAAGAGCGCACCGACTAATTTCTTAGAGACTGCAGCTCAGTTGTCTCAAGCCAGTATGGATGCCTATCGGCGCTTGGTCTACGAGACGCCTGGGTTTGAAGAGTTTTTCTTTGCTGCAACCCCGATCAGAGAAATTGCCGAACTGAATATTGGCTCACGTCCCGCTTCGCGAAAAGCCACTCAAAAAATTGAAGATTTGCGAGCGATTCCGTGGGGCTTTAGTTGGGGTCAAAGTCGTTTGACTTTGCCAGGTTGGTTTGGCTTTGGCTCTGCTGTACAAGAGTTTTTGAACCGCTCGAACATCAAAGAGCGCAAAGCAGCGATCGCGTTGTTGCAAAAAATGGTGAAGCAGTGGCCCTTCTTTAAAACTCTTTTATCTAATATCGATATGGTGATAGCGAAAAGCGACTTGGCGTTGGCATCGCGATACAGTGAATTGGTACCAGACATCAAATTGCGTAAAAAGATTTTTTCTATCCTTGAGGCAGAATGGCTGAAAACCGCTGAAGTGATCTCATTGATCACCGGTGAAAAGCACCGGCTGGCCAATAACCCGACGCTAGCCCGCTCGATTCGTCATCGCTTTCCGTATATTGATCCCTTACATCATCTGCAAGTTGAGCTGATCCGGCGCTACCGCGAAGGTAAATCTGACGAGAGGGTACGGCTTGGCATCCACCTGTCGATCAATGGCATTTCAGCGGGTTTAAGAAATACGGGTTAAGACAACGTGCCTGCGTATAGACTAAGATCGGTTTGATATTCTTTCCGGAGACAAAAGATGATAAGCCTAATCCGTAGACTCAGTACCTTGATCGCCTTTGGTTGCTTGGCACTAGCGACAGCCCATGCCCAAGACTTGGCAAAGTCGTGGCCCAGTAAACCGCTTCGCATTGTGGTTGGGTTTCCAGCGGGTTCGGTGACTGACACTGTGGCGCGAGTGATGGCTGAGCAATTGGCAAAATCGTTAGGACAGCCGGTTGTGGTCGAGAACAAGCCGGGCGCGAATGGTGCCATTGGCGTGGGCGAAGTTGCACGGGCAACACCCGACGGCTATACCTTGCTTGTCACGAATTCGAGCAGCATCACTATCAACCCACAACTGTACAAACAGATCACCTACAAAGCGTCAGATTTTGCACCAATTACGATGATCATCGAGGCGCCGTTCATTTTGGCGGTGAATCCAGAGTGGGCACAAAAAAATGCAGTGAATAACACCCAAGATCTAATCCGTTACGCTCAGGCACAGCCCGAAAAATTGACTTACGGCTCAGGTGGGCAAGGCAATATGGCGCATCTCATTTTTGTGTCTCTCAGCAACCGTGTCAACATCAAAACGACGCACGTGCCCTACAAAAGCGGCGCGTTGGCTGGCATGGCGATCATCAGTGGAGAACTGAGCGCCGGCTTTGATACCTTAAGCACGGTGCCGAATGTTCAGGCGGGCAAGCTCAAGGCGTTGGCGGTTACTTCGTCAAAGCGTATTGCTCAACTGCCTGACGTGCCCACAATGGCTGAGGCGGGCTTTGCTAATTTTGAGGTGCTTTTTTGGATGGGTTTGTTGGCGCCTGCAGGGACACCCGAACCTATCATTACAAGACTCTTTGAGGCAGCTCGGTTGATTACAACAAACCCGAAAGCTGAGGCTGTTTTAAAAAGTAATGGTGATCCGGTTATGCTGGATCCGAAGAGCTTTGCCAGCCTCATCAGCAAAGAGGTGCCGGCGTGGGGTGAGGTGATTCGTCGAGAGGCCCTGGCGCTTGATTGAGCTGCGATGCAGCCAGCATGATTGATGGTGGTGTTGGCTTGATCCGCATTAAAAAATTGAGCGACGAGCAAGCCTTTTGTGCTGAAGTCTTTAGCCTTTCAAAAAAGCTTGTCGCTCAAGCGCAACCTTTTTGATCAACTCAATCGGGCGAAGTAAACCATAGTAGGCCGGAATATTGAGTTTGGGAATCCAATCTTCAATCTCACGCTGTAGTTGCAGAAAATCCTGCATGATGTGGTCAAACTCTTCTTGAGTTTGCGCTTGCGCAAACCGCAATTGAGTGGCGTGCAGCATATCGTAGGCATCGTTGACTTTAAGTTGTCCAAGCGTCGTTCGATAGTTTGGAATCAATCGATATAACGGGTAGATGACTGCCAGACTGCCGAGAACAAAAAACCAAATTCGATCGATAAAGCTTGCGGCCCAAAAAGGAAGGTACTGCAGGCTTGTTGGTGGCCCATTCGAAAAATATTGTTTGGCTAGTGGAGCGAGCGGGATACTGGGGTCTTTGTAAGAGGGAAATTCATCGGGTTTAGCAAAAAATTGATCACGTGAATCGCCCAGGTGATCGGTTGCCATCAAAAACAATAGTTGCAGCGCGGGGTGAAGACTCTTTTCAACGACTAGGTTCAAACTCGTGGCGACCATGTTGACGTCGATTGCCGGGTACGCAGGCGCAGTCATAAACGAGCCTCTAGGGACCGAGACAAGGTCTAAATGCGGAAGACGCTTAACGAAGGCAGGAGCGAACGAGAAATTAGCGATCTTAATGTTTGAGTCTGCTAAGAGCCTTTTGATGATTGGCGAGTCAATGCCATCGACTGTAGCTAACGCATTGATTTCACCGGCCAAGAGTGCATCGACTGCCTTTAAATATGGCAACTCAAAAAACTTGACTTTAGTATCCGTTTCCTTGCGTCCACTAGCGAGGATCTGGTGAACAATCATGTTTGATCCGGAGTGTGGCTCACCGATCGCGATGCCAGTTGTTGCAAAATGAACAAGTGGTTCGTCGATGGTGTGGGAGCCTGTCCGATAAAAAACCCACAAAGGTTCATACTGAGAGCTGCCTAAAGACCACAAGTGGTCGAGTTCGTGTTTTTTGTGCAGACCGCCTAAAACTAGGGCACTTTGAATTGAGTTTTCGCGTTGCATAACCGCGATGGGTTGCTTGCCGCCCTCTGTGTATGTGACGTTCAGTTTGACACCGTGGTCGGCAAAAAAAGACACTAATTTTTCGCCGTAAACGCCATCTGAGGTCCCTTCGCGGCCCAAGGCGATACCTAGAGTTTTAGGGGGAAGAGGTTGCCAAAAAAATATCAATGAGACGACGCCCATGACGAGCATTAGCAGGTAGATCCATTCGTAACGCAGGACGTGATACCACGC
>Ga0114966_10004868_pt1 | contig 11461 bp, 17 predicted proteins | sample M_130207_XF_Meta_FD_87029 | JGI IMG/M metagenome (GOLD analysis project Ga0114966, IMG submission 87029) | Freshwater microbial communities from Lake Montjoie, Canada to study carbon cycling - M_130207_XF_MetaG | ecosystem: Environmental > Aquatic > Freshwater > Lake | place: Lake Montjoie...
TTTTGTCCACCTGGTATATCTATACCTTGATTACGAGTTGCCATTAAATTTTCTAAACTTAAATTTTTATTTGAATTATCTTGGACACTAGTCATTCTTGTTGGATCTGCTTTAGCATTTTCACAATTCATTCCATGTGATCCATTTTGTTGATCTAGAAGTGAATATGTTCCAAATATTTGTTCCTCTTGACCATCAACAAATGAATACATTAATCCATCATTTGCTGCACCTAAAAATTCTGACATTTTTTCATTTAACCATTCAAATGCTTTTTTACCTTTGTAAAGTGCTTTTCCATCATATAAACATGGAACTTCGTCAACTTCATTAGGAATTGCAGGTACCCTGTCAATATCAACTATATTTACCTTTTTCATAAGATCTGGTTTTGTTTTAAGTTTATTTATAAAATTTATACAAAAACGATCATTGCTTACAATAAAAAGTACAAATTCTGGTTTATCTGCTTGTGTTGACATATTAAATTTACTTTATAATCCCATTTTAATTTAAATTTAATTAAAAAACGAAAATAAAAAAATTAAAATTAAAATTAAAAATTAAAAATAAAAATTAAAAATATAGTTTCTTATTAAGAGAAACCTTTAAAGTTAAAAATGATGTCTTTTTTACTTCAGGAAGGTGTTATAACAATAGGTACAATTTCAGGTATATTTACAGCATTACTTTTGAATTCAGTAAAAAATAATATCATAGATCCATGTGTTGAAAAAATAGCACCAATAGGTAGCCTAATAAGTAGACCTGTTACTCATATTATAGATGATATCAAAGATGATGGTAAATTAAATAATTCAAATAAACCACTGTCACCACAACCACCAAAACCCCCACCACCACCACCACAAAATAATCAAAATGACCAAAATAAAGGTAATGGTATTTTTAATAGTTTTAGTCCTAATACACCTAATTATGGAAACCAATTTGGTGGACAAGGAAAAAATGAAATAAAATGGAAAATATTTATGAGAGACTTGATAACATGGTTAATAATAATGTTTATACTCTATTTTGCATGGAAACATATATTACATCCAATTAAAAGTAAAAATGGAGTTAATGTTCCATCTACTAATACTCAATTTATTCATATGAATGCAGGAATGGGTAAAAAAAAATAAATTAAATTAAATAAAAATTTTTGTTTGATAAAAATATATTAGTATCTTATAAAAAATGAATGCTAAACAATTTGTTGCACCATCAGGTTATATTGAACTTGATAACGATTGTGAATTTAGTCTAGATCGTAAATCAACTAGAAGTCGTGAATCAGTTGATCCAAAAACAGATCTTGCTTTTTATTTTAATACATACATTGTTCCCAAATATGGTCTTGATAATATTAATGTAAATAATGTTGCTTCTTTTATGAAAGACCTTGAAATGAATTGGAGTAAAATATCACCTGACATGAAAGGAAAGGTAATGAATATAATGGTTGATGGTATTTTAAATAATAATGGTCAGTTTAGAAATGATCTTTTACAAAAATTAAATATACCAACTGTTATAACACCTGTAACACAAAATAGAAGTACATTTGGTAAAAGTAAATCAATGTTTGGTGCAGTAAGTGGTGGTAATAATACTTTGCTTATTGTTATTATTGTATGTGTTGTTCTTTATTTTCTTTTTAAAAATAATAAATCAAGTGTTATGACATTTGGTCGCTTAAGTTAATTTTTTTACAAATTTACAAAACACTTAAGAAATAAAGAATTAAAAAATTAAACTAAAAGTTCAAAAAATGCAAGAATATTTGCTTTTACCGTTTGTTGAAATTGAAATACGCCTTGGAACGTTATCTAAGTCATTTGATTCATCAATTGATAAAAAGTATTTCCATGAAATTAAAAAAGATCTTGAAAATGCAAAAAATAATTTTAAAAATATTGAAATAAAAAATACAACTGAATACATTAATAAAAATATAAAATTAATATCTCAAAATGGAACATCTAAAGAAGTTGCAGTTTGTAAAGATTCTCTTATGATGAAAGAAAACGTTATAAACAAAACATTTAGTTTAAGTAACAGTCCTTTTGATGTAAGATTAAGTATTAATCAAGAATTTTCACTTAATTCTTATTTATACTCCTTTTCTAAAAATAATAATCTTGTAAGAAAAAAGGAGCGTACTAGTTTTATTGATACAAATTATAGATATGATTTAACCATTGTAACAGAAACAAGCAATGGTATATCAAAACAAAAATATGAAATTGAAATTGAAATTTTAGTTAATAAAGAAACATTAACATGGTCAAATGACTATATTAATGATTTTATTGAATGTAAAATATATGATCTTATAAATATAGTTGAACCTATAGAAAGAGAATCATTTAAAATAAAATTATTTTAAGGTGCTGAAACTTCATTTGTTGCTGTTTCTGGAGGTGTTACTAATGTATATCCTAATATTGTTGCCATAAGATCAATTATATAAGCGTCATTGTTATTCCAATCAAGGTATTGTTGATTGGTAATTGAAATAACTTGTCTTGAAATTAAATTATTATTAATGTCAAATGAGTCAACTGTAAAAGTTGCATTATTAAATAAATCAAGTGACCTACAACTTACATTAAAACTAGTAACTACTTGGGTAGTTACTTGTGTGTATGGTTCAATTGGTGTGTTATTAGACATTTTAAAGTTCGTTTAATAAATAATAATATTTTTATTTACTAAATTAACTTAATTAAAATATATGGATCATAAATTATATTTATCTGATAAAGGAATATTTAAAAAGAATTCTTCTTTTTATTATCACACAAAGAAATCATTAGATGAATTCAATAATGGTGTGAAATTAACTGATACTTTAAAAAAAGTAACTGATGAAACTACCTTAGAACGTTTAAATAAACTTTATGTTCCACCTGCATGGAAATGTGTTTGGTATGCTTCAAATAAAAATTGTCATGTACAAGTAAGAGGTGTTGATGTATCTGGAAAGAAGCAATATATCCTTTCTGAAAAATGGGTAAGTAATGCACGATATACTAAGTATAAAAGAATGAAACGTTTTGTAAAAGATCTTAAAATATTTAAAAAAAAAATAAAAATACAAAATTATAATCCATCAAAAGAATTTTTATTATATTTACTTTTTAATCTTCTTATAGATCTCCATATAAGGGTTGGAAATGAAATATATGCAGAAACAAATGGAAGTTATGGATTAACTACATTACGTCAAAAACACCTTCAGGGTAACAAACTTTCTTTTTTAGGTAAAAGTAATATAAATCATACTATAGATATCCCTGAAAAATATCAAAATTATTTTAAACAATTTAAATTAAATAATGGAAATGGTCTTTTATTCTTTTATACAATAAATGGAAAAAGAAAAAGTATTAGTTCAGATGAATTAAACAATTATCTTAAAGAACATATGGGAAAAGATTATACATGTAAAGATTTTCGTACATATTCTGCAAATATACTATTTATAAAAGCATTCTTAAAAAATGCGCGAGGACAACAAAAAAGCAAAAAGGTGATACTCAAAAGTATAGATTCAACTGCTGAACAATTAGGACATACCAGAAATATTTCTCGTAAGAGTTACATTTCTAATAATTTATTAGATTACTGTTATGATTCTTTTGAAATTGCTTGTGAACTTTCACCCGATGAATTGCTTTCTAAAGTTTGGGAAGAAGTCTGACCAATCTGAGAATGCAACCTTTCCATAATTTCCGGATTTGCCATCAATGAATTTACACAACTACTTACCTTAGATACCATTTCTGGATTATTTTTTAAAATAGATTGTACTTGACTGATCATACTAAAAATATCGGTGTCATTGTCAGGTAAACTTGTGCTTTCAGTTTCACCACCACCAGTTCTCTGTGCTTTCTTTTCTTTTAATTTTTTCTTTAATTTATCTCGTGAACTCTTTGGACGTTCCATTTTTAATTACACAACCTTTTTATTTTTAAGTTAATTTTATTTTTAACAGAATTTCCAACGATTTGAACAAGTTAAACAAGTAACAAATGTTGTCATAGGTTCATCTGCCGAACGTGTCTGCATTTGAAAGTATGTACAATTCCTTTCCTTACACTTTCCACACTTAAACATATCAGTACCTTTCATATTATTTTCCTTTGAAAGAAGATCCATTTTACGAGCATTTTTAATAATAATTTCTTCCCAGATGTCTGGATATAACTCCTGTGGTGTCATGGATACTATCTTTTCAGGTTCCCATAATCCATATTTAATTTTTCCTAAAACAAAATCTGAATTTTTATTTGTGTGTACATTTGAATACACTTTATTATAATTTTTTTTATATAACCATTTAAAAAGATTTGAACTCCATGATCGTTCTATATTTTTTAAACGTGCTTCTTTAATTGTTGTGTTGTAAATACTCTTTTCCATTTTTTCAGGAAAGGTTGTTAATTTTTTTACCCATTCATCTGATAAAATAGTATCAATACGTTCAGGGTCTGTTTCCCGTTTTTCCAATAATTCATTTTTTTCTATTTCTGTAAATGTTTTAATTTCTTTTTGTTCAAAAATTTCATTTAATTTAGAAAGAACGTGTGCGCGTATTTGTTCTCCCATTTTTACTTTTTAAATTATTATTTTGTTAAATTATTATTTTGTTAAGTAAGTTACAATTTTGTTAAAAATAAAATTTTACCTTTTTGATTGTGGAAGATAAATGTCTTCTTCACTTTCTAAACTATTTCCTATAAATCGTGAAAGTACAAAAAAGAAATCAGAAAGTCTATTTAATATCATTTCAACGTTATTAAATTGTGTATCTACGTTATCATACACACCGTAACAAAGTAAATTAGAACCTAATAATTCAAGATATCTTCTTTCACATCTTCTTGCAACTGCACGACAAATATGGATACTTGAAACAAGACTACTATTTCCTGGAATAACAAAATTTTTAATTGGTGGAATAAGAGAATCTAAACGATCAATTAATTTTTCAATATCCACAATTTTATTAGGATTTATTGAATATTTTGATATCCATACTTCTATAGAATCATTCGTATCTCCTTTTAAAGGTTTTAATTCATGCCATGGTGGAGTTGCTATAAAAGTTGAAATATCCATAATTATACATTGCACTTCTTTTAATATATCAACATTGTACCATTCGTAATAAAGATGTGTATCAACACTTTTTTCAGTACGATAATACATAGGACCTGCTCCAGGTGCACTGTATACCTTTACATCTTGTTTATCAATAGTTTCTTTCCATAAAGATTTTGCCATACCAATATGACAATTTAGTTCATCAAGGTCACCTAATAAATTAAAATAAATACTTGTTTTTGAAAGACGAACTCCATTATATAAACTTGAAATACCTTTATCACCTGTTTTTGTATACAATTTCATTTTTACTTTTAAAGGTTTAATCTTTAAACTTTTAAGTTAATTTAAAAAAAGAGACACTTTTATAATAAACATTTTATGAAATTATACTCTTTTTATAATTTAGGAAATACATGTTATTTAAATTCAGTGTTACAATGTTTTATTACAATACCAAATTTTAAAAAACTTTTAAAAAAAAATAATGAAATAAGTGAGATATTAAAACAAGATATCCATGTTGATCTATCAGATGACAATACATTTATTAATCACAAACATAACCCTGAAAAAATAACGGGGTATTTTAGTAAAAAGTTTAGACTTTTTCAACAACATGATGCGCATGAATTTTTACTTGATTTTTTAGAAACGTTGGATATTAAAGAATTTTATGGAAAAATAAAAATGAATATAACTTGTTCATGTTGTAAAAATGTTTCTTCAACATTTGAAGAATTTACAACAATAAATTTACCATGTAATGATGAAAAAGATCTTGTAGATATTTTTATAAAATATTTAGAAAAAGAAGATATCCATGATTATCATTGTGAAAAATGTAAAAAAAATATATTGGCAGAAAAGAAATTGTATCTTTTTAATCTTCCTTTGTTTTTAATTATTGTTTTAAAAACATATACTTTTAATGGTAAGATCCATACTGATATAAAATATCCTTTTGAAAATATGAAAATACGTGAAACAGAATCAGGTAAAATATTTAATTATAAATTATATTCAGTTGTACATCATCATGGTAACAGTGAAAGAGGACATTATAATTGTACAGTTAATGTAAATAATAATTGGTATTTTATAGATGATGATTCTATTTATATTGATGCGAATTCAAAATGTAAAATAAATAATGCAAATAGTTATATTCTATTTTATAAAAAAATAAATGAATAACGGTAATTCATTAATTATACTTTATAACACGCTTATGGATTCTGAAAAAAACATAAGAATTATAATAAAAACAAAAACAAAAAATTTTTTAATTAAAAAAATAAATAACAATTTATATAATTTTTATGAAGATATAGAATCAAGTATTATTACATTGAAATTATTATTAAATATTATAAGTGTTTATAAAATAGTAAGTATGTATATTTTATTAAATTATAATAAAAAATGTATGATTTATCCTATAAAAAATAAAAGATCATGTTCTATTTAGATTTCAAAAATTTTAATTCCAAATTGATAAATCCTTTTCTTTTTATTTAAATAATCCATGTCTACACCTATTGCCGAATTTAATTTAAATTTTTTATATTGATCAGGCATTTGTTTTCTATTTATAGTTTCAAATGATGTTGGATCAGCACCTTCTATAACATTTCCTTTATAAAAAACACATTTATTTGTTTTTGCATAAGAGTATTTTAATTTTTCAAAAGAAGATAATTCTTTTTTTGAAAGTTTTAAAGAAACACCTGCGTAAAATACACCTTTTTTATTTTTATAATATCCATCTCTAACATCTATTATTTCATTTTCCTTTTGTTCAACTTTGTATACACTTGTTTTTCCAAATTGTGGTGTTGAGTTATTAGCACCCATAACGTTATCATTTACAAAGAATTTAAATTAAAATTTAAAAAAGAAATATAAAAGAATACTTTATTTTAATAAGAAAAAGTATGGAAATAATAATATTAAAAAAGAATGAAGTGTGTAGTACAAATTTTGAAAATCAAAGAATTATGACATATGAACAAATTGAAAAAAATAAAGAATATGGTAATTTTACAGATCTTGATGAAACAAAATGTAAAATAGATACACTTGATAAAAATTCAGAAAAAAATAGGAGAGCAGCAGCAAAGTATCTCCATGAATATGAATTAGTAAAAGTACTTTGTAAAAAAAATGTAATTAGTCGTGCATATTTTAAATTATATGAAATACTGTACAATGACCCTTTAGTTTATTCTGAAAATCTTGATTGTTTTTTCATTTGTGAAGCACCAGGTGGATTCATTGAATGTTTAACAGACATTCGGCGTAAAAAAAATTTAAAAACTGATTATATAAGTATATCAAAATATGATACATCCATAAAATATGATCGTTATCTTGAAGAAAATAATTTAATGTATGGCGATATTACTCAAATGGAAACAATAAATAACACTATAACGTGTGTTTTAAACCGTTTTGAGAAAGGTATGGATATTATAACAGCAGATGGTGGTTTTGATGTTAAGTTTTATAATAATCAAGAAATTGTTACAAGTAAACTGATATTATGTGAAATTTATATTGCATTAAAAACACAAAAAGCAGGTGGTACATTTGTAATTAAATTTTTTGATATGTTTACACATAACAGTATTATGTACTATCTTATACTTTCTTCTTTTTATGAATACAGCCGTATCATAAAACCAAAAACATCAAGAAATTGTAATTCAGAAAGATATCTTGTTTGTCATAATTTTCACAATGAATCAAAATGGAAATTATCTAATGAAATGCTTATAGAAAAAATAAAGTATATACTTATTCATTTTAAAATTGGAACAACTATTATTTTTCCAGATTTTCTTATAATTCCAGAAATAAAAAATAAAATAAAGACATTTAATAATTTAATTGTCCATGAACAGATAAAAACCATTAACGAGTCCATAAAAATGGTACACGGTAAAAATTTTTATTTTCAAAATTTGTTATTGAAAATTTTTTTAGAAAATAAAGTAGACCATCTAAAAAATATCATACTTTATAAAAATATTCTTCAAAATAGAATAAATAAATGTATAACATTCTTAAAAAATTATAATATCAATATACATCTTTTCCTTTAATTGATAACTTTTAGTCTACACATTGGACAAAAATCATTATCTTTTCTAAACCATCTATCTATACATTTTTTATGAAACGAGTGTTTACATTCTAGTGTTTTTTCATATTCTCCTTTATTTACACATTCTAGACATATTGGACACTCTGATCCATGTTCTTCTTTTATTTTATGATATTTAATTTTTTTAATTTTTTCTTTTCTAATATTTTTTATTTGTACATCAGTAATAGGACTTGCAAAACGTGTTGTTATATCTAAAAATATAAGAGCATTAAGATCATCGTAATCAATATTATATTCATGTTCTTCATTAAGTTGGTATCCACCTGTTGGAGGTGTATTATAATATCTACTACTTATTGTTGAATGTAAATGTGGAGGAATTCTGTTAGGATTACGTGTTGTCCTTTCACGACCATGATACAAATTTAATATATTATTCCGAAGCGAATCGTAAATTGCTTCATTTAAAAGTGTATCTAAAACATCTGTTGTTGTCATCTTTTTCTTATACAACACTTTTATTTTTTTAAATAACTTATTTTTAACTTAACGTTAACATTTTGTGATGAAAAATAGTTACAAAAAAATGGGATATCGCATGGAAATAAACTTTGCCAGTTGCCTTTGAAAGTAAATAAAAAGATACTGCAAGATAAAGAATGTAAAGGTACTCTACTTGGTAAAGTGTATAAATAACAAACCCTGCACGCATTGCATTACGGTCAAGTGTTCTAAAAAATTGTTTGTAAAAAGTATTTTCTGTTAAAGAATGATTTAATACACTTGTTGTTATTCCACATAAACATATACACTTAAATGGATTTGTACAAAGTATTATATCATATCCATTTATTATAAACATTATACAACTTGTATAAAAAAGTAATTTCATAATTGTTATTCAAAATAAACATACATTTAACTTTTTTTAAATGTATTTTTATTTTTAAGTAATTTAATTTATTTTAATTTTGGTATTTTAATTTATTTTATTGTTCTTTTTCTTCTACTTGTACAGGTGGTGGTGGTGGTGGTTGTTGTACATTTGTAAATCCTGATTTAAATAATCCAACCATTAATAATATGAATCCTATTGTTCCAACTAACAGTATAAGAGGTAAACCGAATACATGTAAAAACTTTTTAATTAAAAAGCAGAATACAAACATTACAATTGCTGCAATAATTAAAGATAGCTGCATTATTTGATACTATTTGATATTATTTTATTTTTATTCATTTTATTATTTTATTTTTATTCATTTTATTATTTTATTTATTATTTTATTTTTTATTGATTTTTATTATTTTATTTTAAGCATCCACTTCAACTTCAACTTCCTCAGTTTCCTCCTCAGATTCTTCAACCTCAATTTCCTCCTCATCATCAGCAACATCGGGTACATCATCATTTGTTTTTACAAATAAAGATCCTTTATTACGTTGCTGCTTGTGAACACGTATCTGAGTACATACCCAACTTATACCAAATTGCTTACTAGCAACCCAGAACATCTGAGGTTTGATTAAAGCAGTGATACTGTCACCCTTATCAAGATGGTTTTCATTTTTCTCAACACCTTTAAGGTCCCAGAAACTGGTAAGATACTTACCATTGATAAGACCCTTGTCAGGGTTTGGTTTCAAGTACTGTAACTTGAAACGGAAGGTATCAGCATACTCTTCTTTCTTGGATTTCTTAATACTAGAATAATAATATTCTTCAATAATATCACGAGTAAGTTCTTTCTTACTGTTAAAAAATGTCTTGGAATTCTTGAGTGCATAATCAATAGCAATGTTATCCATCTGCTCCATAATAGAGCGGAATGCCTTGATAGAATCAGATGTCTCCTGTCCTGAAAAAGAAATATCAATGGACTTCTTGAAAGGATTGGTCTTATCAGTACCAATCCCGAATGGAGCACGCATCTTTGGAGTCTGGATAAGTGTCTCGTTGGTGCTATCACCAATAGTTAAATCAATATTGTATCCACCATTTGTGTTTGGTTTATGTTTGCCGAAGTTTACAGATTTGACATCAAAGTTAGTCGCAGTGAGTACGGAAGGCATTTTGTTTGTTTGTTTGTTTTATGTGCTTGATCGCTTGATACATCTATTATACCCGTTTCTTTAAACCAGTTTATTTTTCCTTTTTTTATTTTTACTTTTTTTATTTTTTTTACTTTTCTTTCCAAAAGAAGTACGGTTTCCACCACGAATCATATTAAAATTTGTAACTAAAAAGTTTATATCAACTAAATTATCCGGATCACGTGGGTCATCTCGTACATGTAAAAGTGTAAAGGTTGGAATTGTTGGATATCCTGGGGTTCTAAAATGTATACTCATAACTTCAAAATCCATGTTTCTATACCAATTATAATATAGTCCTGCACGATTTGTAAAAAAAATAGTACTATCAAGGTATTTAGTTACAATTCTTTGTTGTTCTTGATGTATATCCATTTCTTGTTGAAGTATTTGATTTAAGTGCGGATTGCTACTAATATTATTCATTGTATTTTGTACTTCTTGGTTAACCCATCCAAAATTATTTTTACGCATTAATTAATAATAATAATAATTATAATAATATTAATTATTATTATTATTAATATGAGTAGATCTTCTTCATCTTCAAGTGGAATTATAATAAAATATAATAATTTACATGACATGGAGCAATTGTCACGTGATATTGCTAGTTCCATGCCAATGAGAAGAAGGAGATTTATACGTTTAATTCAACTTATAAAATTTACACATCAGGCATTAACCCGTCTTATTAATGGAATTCAACAAGGAACTACAGTGCGTAATCTTCAAAAACTTTTAAATGAATTTATGGATGCCGGAGAAAAAATGGAACAAAATATAAGTAGAATACTTCCATTAGAAGGACGATTTACAAGAGAAATGGAAGAAGATATTGTAGAACTTCGTAATGTTGGAACAAATATTGCACATCAAGCAAATATAATTATACAAAATGCTGGTCAACAACAATTTGGTCGTCGTTTACGTTTTGGTGGTCAAACATTTAGGCGTATTACTGGAAATAGACTTGCTGCACCTTATGAAAGGATAACCGGAATGGAATATCCATGGTATTACTACCAACCTGAAACGTACCAAGAACGTCAAGAAAGGATGAGGGAAGTTCAACGAGTACCTCAACAGAGAGAGGCATATTTACAACTTCTTGATGAAATTGAATATGAAAAA
>Ga0114966_10004871_pt1 | contig 11459 bp, 14 predicted proteins | sample M_130207_XF_Meta_FD_87029 | JGI IMG/M metagenome (GOLD analysis project Ga0114966, IMG submission 87029) | Freshwater microbial communities from Lake Montjoie, Canada to study carbon cycling - M_130207_XF_MetaG | ecosystem: Environmental > Aquatic > Freshwater > Lake | place: Lake Montjoie...
CACGGCCAGACCCGCCCGCTGAAGGAAGGCATGGTATTCGCCCTCGAGACCTGGTGCGGCGCAGAGGACGGCTCGGGTGCAGCGCGCATCGAGGAAGAAGTCGTCGTCACCAAGGACAGCTGCCAGATCATCACCAACTTCCCGTCCGACCGGCTGATTTCCTGCGGCCTGCCGGGCTGCGAAGTGTTCTGACCGGCGCGTCGTCCGGCGTCGACGTCATGCCGCGCTTCCCGTCCCTGTCATTTACGTTTGGACAGGGAACGGGCAGCGGCGAGATTGCAGCCAACGCCGAGGACGAAGAACGGGATCAACGCATAGAGCGCAATACGCAACGACTCATTGCCGTACTCGGCAAGCGCCCAGTCGCTCACTGCTCCGACGTACAGCGGCCCGCAGCCGACGGCCAGCAGGTTCAGCACGAACAGCAGCATGGCCGATGCCGTACTGCGCCGCTCCGGGGGAACCAGGTTCTGGATAACTGCGACGGCCGGGGCGAGATACATGAACGTCAGTCCCTGTGGAATGGCGAGCAGCAGCACGGAGGTGTGCCAGTCCTTGGCCGAGACCGCCGCGAGGTAGAGGGGAAAGGCGAGCACAAACGCGACAGCGGGCACGAGCGGATAAGCGCGGGGATTCGAAGCGCCAAGCTTGTCGACGATGTAACCGCTGCCCACGATCCCGATGGCAACGCTGATGCCGATCAGCGGACTGTAGAGCGAGCCGATGTCGGCAAGCGTGGCGCCTTGCACCCGCATCAGGAAGGCGGGCGACCAGCTCATCAGGCTGTAGCCGACGACTGCCGAGAGACTGCAGCCGAGCGCCACCAGCACGAGCGACGCGGACTTGACGAAGTCGCCCACTGCGGTGCCGAGCTTGACCGGCTCGACCGGCGGCACGGCGCCTTCGTCGAGTCCGCCGCGCTTGGGTTCGCGCACGAGGAGGGGCAGCAGGATGGCGATCAGCACGCCGGGGATCGCGAGACCGAAGAACGCGACGCGCCAGCCGTAGTGCTGCGCCGCCCACGTGCCATACATCCCGCCGGCAAACGTGCCGAGCGGAATGCCGAGCGAATAGAGGCCCATTGCGAGGCCGCGCTTCTTGGGCGGGAAGTAGTCGGACAGGATCGTGTACGACGGGGGAACGCCGCCTGCCTCGCCAACGCCGACGCCCACGCGCGCGAGTGCAAGCTGGATGAAGTTGCCGGCAAAACCGCAGCAGGCCGTGAAAACGCTCCACAGGCCACAGGCCACTGCAACGATCGTCGTGCGGCGCCTGCGGTCCGCAAGCCAGGCCACCGGCACGCCGAACGTCGTGTAGAACAGCGCGAACACGAAGCCGGTGACCATCCCGAGCTGCGTGTCGGACAGCCCGAGATCGTGCTTGATCGGCTCGGCAAGGATCGACACGAGCTGGCGATCGAGATAGTTGAACAGGTAGACAACCAGCAGGACGGCAAGGACAAGGTACTTGTACGCGCGGCCGGGATCGCGTGGAGTGTCATTGCCGTTCATTGTTGTTGTCCGTGAACTTGAAGACCGGATTTTTCGTTAAAGCCAACCCCTGCAGAGCATACCGATCGTGAACCAACCGAGCGCTTCTGACAATCTCGATCTCGTCGTCGTGGGCTCAGGCCCCGGCGGTTATGTTGCCGCCATCCGCGCCTCGCAGCTCGGCCTCAAGACGGCCATCATCGAGCGAGAAAGCTTAGGCGGCATCTGCCTCAACTGGGGCTGCATTCCGACGAAGGCCCTGCTCAAGTCGGCGGAGGTCTACGAGCAGCTCTCGCACCTCGGCGATTACGGCCTGTCTTGCTCGGGCACCAGTTTCGACTTCCCCAAGGTGATCCAGCGCTCGCGCACTGTTGCGAAGCAGCTCAACACCGGCGTCAGCTTCCTGATGAAGAAGAATCGCATTGAAGTCATCGAGGGCACCGCACGACTGACCAAGGGGACGAAAACGCCGACTGTCGTTGTCGATCTCAAGGCGGGCGGCTCGCGCACGCTGACAGCCAAGTCCGTGATCCTCGCGACCGGCGCGCGTGCGCGAGTCATCCCGGCGGCCGGCATGGTCCCCGACGGTGAGCGCATCTGGACCTACCGAGAGGCGATGACACCGAAGGTCCTGCCGAAGTCCCTCATTGTCATTGGCTCCGGCGCCATCGGCATCGAATTCGCCAGTTTCTATCGCGCCTTCGGTGCTGACGTCACCGTCATCGAGTCGCTCGACCGGATTCTCCCAGTCGAGGACGCCGAGATTTCAGCAGCTGCGCAGAAGAGCTTCGAGAAGCGGGGGTTCAAGTTCCGCATCGGCGCGAAGGTCGGGAAGGTGGCCAAGGATGCCGTGGGGGTCACTGTCCAGCTTGACGTGGGCGGCAAGGCGGAGACCCTGAAGGCGGACGTGGCCCTGATCGCGGTCGGCATTGAAGGCAACGTCGAAAACTTGGGTCTCGAGGCACTCGGCGTCAAGCTCGACCGCGGCCATGTGGTGACCGACGCCCATTGCGAGACGAACGTTTCCGGCCTGTATGCCATCGGCGATGTCGCTGGAGCGCCGTGGCTTGCCCACAAGGCCAGTCATGAAGGCGTGCATTGTGTGGAACACATTGCCGGCCTGAAGGCCTCCTCCCTAAAGTCGCCCATTCCAGGCTGCACCTACGCCCACCCGCAGGTCGCCTCGGTCGGCCTCACCGAAGCCCAGGCGAAGCAGGCAGGCCACGACGTGAAGGTCGGCCGGTTCCCGCTCAAGGCCAACGGCAAGGCGATTGCGGCCGGCGAGACGGATGGCTTCGTCAAGACGGTATTTTCCGCAAAGACGGGCCAGCTGCTTGGCGCGCACATGATCGGCGCCGAAGTGACGGAAATGATCCAGGGCTATGTCACCGCCATGACGCTGGAAGCGACGGAAGCGGAGCTGATGGGCACCGTGTTCCCGCACCCGACGATTTCCGAATCCATGCATGAGTCTGTCCTTGACGCATACGGACGGGTGTTGCACATTTAAAGAGTTAAGCGGGCAACCCGTTTCCGATCGTAAAAACGTCTTCCAATAACAGAGGGGAATCAGTGATGTTCAATTTCGACTTAAGCAACGGTTATGTCCTGCTCAGGCTCATTGTCGGCCTGTTCCTGATTCCGCATGGCGTCGCGAAGATCACCTTCCGTCCCGGCCCTCTGGGCTTCTTCACCGCGGCGGGCTATCCAAACCCCGGCCTGTTCGTGAACTTCGGCATCGTGTTCGAGTTCGTGGTAGGCCTTGCCCTGATTCTCGGCATCTACACCGCACCCGCTGCCTGGCTGACGTTTGCATTCATGCTGGTCGCCTCGGCGTCCGTCTTCAAGGTCACCAAAGGCAAGTGGCTGTGGAACCTGGGCGGCTGCGAATACCCGCTTTTCTGGGCGCTCTGCGCGGCCATCGTCGCGATGAACCCGACGTGATTACAGCGCACTCAGCCGGGGCACTCCGTTGAAGGTTGCCTTTATCGGTCTCGGCCGCATGGGGCAGGCGATGGTGCATCGCCTGCTCGATGCGGGCCATCAAGTGGTGGTCTACAACCGCTCCGTCGACAAGCTGCAGGCGGTACTCGATCGCGGCGCCGTCCATGCTCCGTCGATCAAGAGCGCCGCAGCTGAGTCTGATGGACTGGTGCTGTCGATGCTCGCGGATGACAAGGCGTTGAATGCAGTGGCGGACGGGCCTGCCGGCCTGATCGCCAACCTGCCTGCGAATGGCGTGCACGTCGCCATGGGCACTCATGCCGTGGGGACCATCCGGGCCCTTGCGGCGAGACATGCGCAAGCCGGCCAGTCGCTGGTCGCAGGACCGGTACTCGGTCGCCCCGAAGCTGTCACGGCCGGCAAGCTTGGCATCATCGTGGCGGGGCCGGCGGCGGCCACCGAGAAGGCACGTCCGGCGCTGGAATCCATTGGTCGCAGGCTGTTTGCGGCAGGCGAGGAGCCGGGAGCCGCATCGGCCGTCAAGCTGGCCAACAACATGTTGCTCGCGTGCGCCATCGAAGCCATGGGAGAGGCGTTCTCTCTGGTGGAAAAGTCGGGCGCCCCCGGAGCGCTGTTCCGCGAAATCCTCGTCGATGGCATGTTCGCGAGCCCAGCCTATAACGCGTACTCGACGATCATTGCCGACAAGTCTTACGACAAGGTCGGTTTCACGGCTACGCTCGCACTCAAGGACGTGAGCCTGGCGCTCGCCGCCGGCGAAATGGCTGCCGTGCCATTGCCGAGCGTCGCCGTGTGCCGCGACCGCCTGCTGAGCGCCATTGCTCGTGGCGACGCCGAAAAGGATTGGGCCATCATGGCCCACGAGCAGGCAATCGCGAGCGGCCTCAAGGGCTGAGTGGCAAGGAACCAGCCCCCGCCAGCCGCGGGGGCTGGTGACGGATCGCCAGCCGCTTTCCGCGGCTTTGCAGGCGCTATCGTTGCCTGGAACCCGCTCTCGACACACTCTCGGTGATGACTGCTCCCACTCCAGCCTGAACCCCAATCGAAAGAAGTTGATCGTGACGCCTGCAGACACCCAAGCCCCAGCGCCCTCCTCCGCACGGACACCTACCGACGCGCGGACGCCAGTGACCGTGCTCACGGGCTTTCTCGGGAGCGGCAAGACAACGCTGCTCAACCGTGCCCTGCGCTCCCCGGCCATGGCGAACACGGCCGTGGTGATCAATGAATTCGGCGAAGTCGGACTCGATCACCTGCTCACCGAGACGAGCAACGACCAGATCACGCTGCTCGAAAACGGCTGCCTGTGCTGTACCGTATTCGGCGATCTGATCGGCACATTGAACAAGCTTTATCACTCGCGCGCAGCCGGGGAGATCATCCCGTTCGACCACGTCGTGATCGAGACATCCGGACTCGCGGATCCGCGGCCGGTCCTGCAGGCATTCCTCTCTGATCCCACGCTCGAGGGGTTGTATCGCCTCGGCTCCGTCGTTGCCATTGTGGATGCCGTGAACTACCTCAATACGTTTGAACGACACGATGAGGCGGTGCGGCAGGTGGCGCTGGCCGACCAGATCCTCATCAGCAAGCTGGATCTCATGGAAGCCTCCGAGGCGGCTGCGCGGGAAGTGGAGCTCCGCCTGCGACTCAATCTGCTCAACCCGGCGGCGCGGGTGCATCGCGTAGACGATCCCGCGATTGATCCCATCAAGATGTTGCGCGCGACGGGGTTCACGCTGGAGCGCGGTCAGGCCGATGCCACTGCGTGGCTGAATGAGACCGCCTATTTTCCCGCGAGCGAGGAAGACCGCACCAAGGCGCCGCTGCTTGAGCAGGGCCCTGCACACACCCATTCGCACGCAAAGATCGCGTCTTTCTGCCTTACGCGTGACGAACCGACCACGCTCTATGGTCTTGAGCTGTTGCTGGCCGCGGTGGAAAACAACCTGGGTCCGGGACTACTTCGACTGAAGGGCCTGGTGCACGTGGCAGAGGAGCCCGACCGGCCGGCCGTCATTCACGGGGCCCAGCACCTGTTGCACAACCTGGTATGGCTCGACCGATGGCCTGACGCAGATCGCAGGACTCGGATCGTGTTCATCACCGAGGGCATGAAGCGCCAGGATCTGGAAGAAATGGTCTCGCTGCTCGACCGGGTTGCGCAGCGCACTGCAGCAGCGCGGCTGCGAGCACAGCGCCCTCCATCGACCGACCAGTAGGCCTGCCCTCGCACCGGCCGGTATGGCTAGATAGAGCAACGCCAAACCAACTAGCGCGGTGGAGCGACTCATGGGAAGGGATCGACATCGCTGCAACGGGATGCGTCTTGGTTTGCTGGTCGCCGGGCTCATCGCCAGCCTCAACGCCTTTGCCGAGATCGACTTGACGGGCATGTGGATGGCCCGCATCCACGAAGACGAGCCGGAGCGCGGCACGGCAACTACCTGACCTTCGTCATGGTGCTGAGCGATCCCGCCTTCCTGACCGAGCCGCTGATTCGCAGTTCCGACTACGAGCTGGACACCAAACAGGGGGGCACTTTTTATCCATGCGATATCGTCGTGGAAATCTCGGGCCGGCCAAAAGGCTTTGTCCCGCATTACCTGGCGGGCAAGAACCCGTTCAAGCTGGAGTTCCCGGCAATCCACCACCTGAGCGAAGACGCGGTCCTCGGTGGCGCCAACACGATGTACCCCGAATACATCGAAAAGGGCCGCGGTGGATCGGTAGCCGCGCGATAGAATCCGCACCCTCCACAGGCCGCTCTGAATCCCAAGGCCCCGTGAGGGGCCTTGTTTGTTTCACAGGAAAGATCTCCCTTGAACGCCCCCGACTCGCCGGAACGCCCGCATCGTCGCATTCGCAGCTTCGTGCTTCGCGAGGGACGACTGACCGCCGCGCAGGAGCGTGCGCTCTCGGAGCTCTGGGCCGCCTTTGGTATCGACTATTCGCCCACCCCGATCGATCTCGATACCGTCTTCGGCCGCAGCGCAGATCGGTTGCTTGAAATCGGCTGCGGGACCGGCGATGCACTCGCGGCCTATGCCAGCGCCCATCCGGATGTCGATTGCATTGGGGCGGAAGTCCACCGTTCCGGCGTGGGCCATCTCCTGCTCAAGGCCCAAGCCGAAAACCTGAGGAACGTGAAAGTCATCTGTCACGACGCCGTCGAAGTGCTCGAGCGCCAGCTGCCCGCAGGCAGCCTGACTGCGATCCACATCTTCTTCCCCGACCCGTGGCCGAAGAAGCGCCACCACAAGCGGCGATTGATCCAGCCTGCTTTTGTCGACCGTCTATTGCGCGCGCTCAAGCCCGGAGGCGAACTGCGCCTGGCAACAGACTGGCAACCGTATGCCGAGCACATGCTCGCCGTCCTGCAGACGTTCCCCGCGCTGAAGAACCTCGCAGGGGGAAACCACTATGTAGATCGCCACAGTGAACGCCCCATCACTCGCTTCGAGCGCCGCGGCCAGCGGCTCGGCCATGGGGTGTGGGATCTTGCATTCAGGAAGGAATCGATTGGCTGAACCCGCCTCATCGCCTGAAACACGATGGGCTCTGCAAAGATGATGCCCTGCGGAAAAACTTTCACTTGAATCCGCACACCTCGAGGACTACAAGTAGTTCAACAGAACATCTGATTAACCAGTCCGTGTTCGCGATCTCGGTGGGCATGGAGGGGCATCATGGCTGCACTGGCTCCCGTCATCGGCGAATGGTACCAACGACGAGGTGGTACGCTGCTGGAGGTTGTCGCCATCGATCGAGATGACGGCACGATTGAAGTGCAGCACTTCGACGGCACCCTCGAAGAGTTCGATGCGGAATCGTGGGATGACCAGGATTTCATCGCCGCCGAGGCACCGGAAGACTGGACGGGCTCCGTCGACATCGAGCCCGAGGATTTCGAACCGCAAAGCGATTCACAGTCGCAGACGCAGTGGGCGGGTCCGCTCGAGTTCCTGGATCGCAATGAGGCGGGCGGCTATTCGGAATGGCCGCACCTGCCGGAAGACCGATCGCACTGAACCCAAGGAAACACTGATTGGCCGGTCCGTCAGGCGAACCGCTGCACCAGCGCATCCCGATCTTCTGTCAGCACCACATTGCCCGTGACCACGTGCACGGCAATCGCCATCAGGCTCTTGCCTGCACAAGGCCCGACGATGCAGTGGCCGCTTTCAAGCGTAAACAGTGCGCCGTGCGAAGCGCACTGAATCAGCGTTTCATCCCCATTCAGGAAACGATTCGGCAACCAGTCGAGCGGATGACCCGCGTGCGGGCATCGATTCACATAGGCGAAGACCTGCTCTCCCCGCCTCACCACAAAGGCCCGCAGCGGCCAGTTTTCCGTGCCGATCGAGACTGCGAGAGAGCCCGGATCGGCGAGGTCCTCGAACCGACATAGAACATGGCTGCCGTCGCTCATCAGTGCTTGCCCGATCAGTGTCCCTTGTCAGCATTCGACGACGCGGTCGCCGCCGTGCCTACGGATGCATCGATGAGCCCGGCCCGCATCATCAGCCAGAACAGCACGATCCCAGGCAGCGCCACCACCGTGGTGAACAGATAGAAATTCACATAGCCGAACTGCTCGACCAACGCTCCCGCCGATGTTCCGGTGACGAGTCGGCCGACGATACTGGTCGCTGCAGAGATGAGCGCGTACTGGCTCGCCGTGTAGCGCAGGTCGCATAGCGCGGAGAAATACGCCACGACGGTCACGCCGCCGATACCGCTCGACAGGTTTTCGAAACCAATCGCACCCGCCATGCCCCAGTTTGAATGGCCGGCAGCCGCCAACCACGCGAAGCTCAGATTGGAAACGGCCATCAGGATGAGGCTCACGAGCACAGAGTTCTTGAGTCCCGCACGTGCATAGAGCAGGCCTCCCAGGAAGATGCCCACGAGGTAGCCCCAGAATCCGAAACCTACGTCGAAGAGCGCAATCTCGTCGTTGGTGAAGTTCAGGTCTTCGAACAACAGCCTCACGGTGAGCTGCGACAGGGTATCGCCTATCTTGTGCAGCAGGATGAAGAGCAGGACCAGCAGCGCGCCCTTGCGACGCAGAAACTCCGCGAGCGGCTCGACGATGGAATACCACACGGCTTTCATCCCCTGCCGGGTCGTCGGCTCGCGATGCCTTGCCGGCTCTCCGAAAATCAACCCCACCGCCATGCCAGGCAGCGCCAGGGCTGCGCAGGCGAGATACGCAATGTGCCAGTCAAAGCGGGAGGCCACCACCAGTGCGAGCGAAGCTGCCACCACGGACCCGATACGCCAGCCGTACTGCGACATGCCGGAGCCCGCGCCAAGCTGTCGAGGCTCGAGCGATTCAATGCGGTAGGCGTCAATGACGATGTCATAGGTTGCGCCGGCCACCGCCACGAGGATGGCTGCCCATACGGTCGCCAACAGGTGCGCCTTCGGATCGACGAAGGCAAGGTTCACCACGGCCGCGATGACCAGCACGCCCGCGAACAAGAGCCACGACACGCGCTGGCCGAGACGGCCGATGATCGGCAGACGCACGCCATCGACAACCCACGCCCACAGCCATTTGAAGTTGTAGACCAGGAAGGCAAGCGAGAACGCGGTGATGGTCCGCTTTTCGATGCCGTCCTGCGCGAGGCGCGACGTCAGCGTCGCCGCGATCATCGCGAACGGAAAGCCCGAGGAGATCCCGAGGAACAGTGCGCCGAGCGGAGCGGCCTCGACGTACGGTCGGGCGGGTGCAGGCACAAAGCGTCGCCACCCGGCGGATTCCAGCAACCGGTCTTCGGCACTCAACGGTCTGACGTCCTTCTGTTCTGTTAAAAGTGGCTTGAGGCACGGCAGTATAACGGTCGTCAGCAGCATGCTGTGCGCATTGCCCTTGGAGCCGGGCCTGCGCCACGCTAAAGTGCGCGCCGTCCCGATCCGTAGAGACACGGCCCCCACATGCCCAACGCCCAAGCCTTCATTTCCCTCTGCCTGGATCTCGGTGTCTTGCGCTTTGGCGAGTTCAAGCTGAAATCCGGCCGGCAGAGTCCCTACTTCTTCAATGCCGGCCTGTTCAGCACGGGCCGAGCCATTGCCGAGCTCGGACGCTTCTACGCAGGTGCGATAGCGAACAGTGGCATTGCCTTCGACATGCTGTTTGGCCCGGCTTACAAGGGCATCCCTCTGGTGACGGTCACCGCTGCCTCGCTCGCCGACGGCCACGGACGCAGCCTGCCCTGGGCCTTCAACCGCAAGGAGGCCAAGGACCACGGGGAAGGCGGCAGCATCGTCGGTGCCCCCCTGTCCGGCCGCGTCCTGATCATCGACGACGTGATGACCGCCGGCACCGCGATTCGTGAATCAGTCGAGATCATTGCCAGCGCCGGGGCAACCCCCGCCGGGGTGGTCATTGCCCTGGATCGCCAGGAACGGGGACAGGGTCCCAGATCGGCTGTCCAGGAGGTCGAGGAGCTGTTCGGCCTGCCGGTCGTCAGCATCCTGAAACTGGCCGACCTGATTTCCTTCCTGGAGGCGACCGGAAATTCTGCGCAACTTGCGGCAGTTCGAAGTTATCGTGAGCAATATGGGATAACGTCCGAGTCTTGAAGGCACCGACAAGCTGGCTCAAGGATGGCTGGAAGACCCGGGCGATACTGCGGCCGTCGGCCGCGGGATGCTAACGAGGTGGGAATGAGTCTGATGCGCTCGACAACGTTGCTGATCGCCGCCGTGCTCGTGAGCACTGCGGCGCTGCCGCAAACTCGCCAGTCGTCCGGCTCGAAGAAATCATCGGGCGCTGAGGCTGTGTTCCGCTGTGTCGATACCAATGGCCAGGCCCATTTCGGCGACAGCCAGCCCCCGGAGTGCGCAGGCCGCGACACCCAAGTCCTGAACGACCGTGGCACCGTGTTGCGAGTCATCGAAGGCGAGCAGTCCCGGACGACCAGACTGAAGGCCGAAGCTGTGGACGCGATCGCCCGCAAGCAACGCGACGAGCGCGCCCTCCGCGACCGCATGCTGATCGATACGTACCTGTCGGTGGAGGACATCGAGCGCCTGCGCAATCAGCGGCTCGAATTGCTTGAAGCCCAGGTCAACGTAACCAAGCAGAACATGGTCGCGATGCGCGACCGCCAGGTGAAGCTGCAGGATCAGGTCACCCGGTTCCGTCCCTACAGTGACGACCCGGAAGCGCCACCCCTGCCGGATCACCTCGCTGAAGACATGGTGAACACGGTCCGCAGTCTCCAGACCTACCAGAAGAGCATCGTGTCGAAACTGGCCGAGCAGGAACAGCTGAAGGCCGAATTCACGCGGGACATCGCCCGGTTCAAACAGCTGAAAGGCCTGTACTAGAAAGCAGCCAGCGGCGTACCACGCCGGATCAAGTTCGCCCGGAACTCCCGAATCCGCCTGCCCCCCGTTCGGACGTCGTGAAGGCGTCCACTACATCAAATTCGACCTGGACCACGGGGACGATCACGAGCTGCGCAATGCGCTCGCCGGGTTCGATCGTGAATGCTGTCTGGCCTCGATTCCAGCAGGATACGAACAGCTGGCCCTGATAGTCGGAATCGATCAGGCCGACGAGGTTGCCGAGCACGATGCCGTGCTTGTGCCCGAGGCCGGAGCGCGGCAGCACGACGGCGGCGAGGCCCGGATCCGCAATGTGAATGGCGAGACCCGTCGGGATCAGTTGCGTGGCGCCAGGAGTCAGGACCAGCGGAGCGTCGATGCAGGCGCGCAAATCGAGCCCGGCTGATCCTTCGGTCGCGTAGGCCGGCAAGGGCAGGGATTGGCCGATTCGGGGATCGAGAATCCGGACTTCTAGCCGACGCCTCTTCCGGCGGTCGGCCGGATCCGCGCTCGTATCAACTACCGACATGGCTGACCGAATCCGCTGTCTCGCCCGCTACTGCGCGCGCGGCATAATGCGCGGCAACCACCGCAATCAGCTGGCGGGCCAGATCGGCCTTCGACGTCAACGCGAGTTCCTGCTTGCCGCCCTGCCAGTAGACA
>Ga0114966_10004872_pt1 | contig 11458 bp, 7 predicted proteins | sample M_130207_XF_Meta_FD_87029 | JGI IMG/M metagenome (GOLD analysis project Ga0114966, IMG submission 87029) | Freshwater microbial communities from Lake Montjoie, Canada to study carbon cycling - M_130207_XF_MetaG | ecosystem: Environmental > Aquatic > Freshwater > Lake | place: Lake Montjoie...
GGCCGAGGTCAACGTCGTGCTGTCCAGCAGAGGCGTCACATTGACCGACACCGCTTGGCTACTTCCACCCGCTGCCCAAATACCCGACAAGGAGTAAGGACTGCTGACTGTGCTGTTCGCCAAAGTTACTGCTCCATCCCCATCCGAGGACGCAGCATCCAGCGAAGCGGTCATGCTGAGATCGTCAATCGCTAGTCCGGCATTGTACCCACCATCCTTAAAATCCTGCCAACGGACGAAGGCAGTTTCTCCTGGTGCTAACTGGACCGGAAGCATCACATTGCTGAACGTTGTCCGGTTCGGGGCAACATTTCCGTCAAGGGCAACACCATTTGCAGCTACTGGTAAAGGGCCAATAATATTTACACCTACTAAAGGTATAGCTGAAGCAACGGTGAGAAAGTTCTCGTTGGTGATCGAGGCGCCATCCACCTTACCCACCGCACAAGTCAGGACATTTTGAGTTGAAGAACTCCCACCTGAACCTCTCCAGAACTCCGCCGTGAAGCTTACTTTAATGCTGTTGATCGTCTGTCCAGTTTCATTTTTGATCAAAGCCCCGATGGCCATTGTGCTTGTATTAGAGGCCAGAACCCCCAAGGCCCTATCCGTTGCACTGGCCGTTCCATAATTATAAACCAGCCCACTGGTTCCAGAACCGGCATCTACCGTGATCGCTGTGGGAGTAGCAGCGGTTCCAACTATCTTGGTCGCATACCAACCATTCAGCGTGCTCGATCCAGCATACGCTCCAATGCTGGATTGCGCACCCACTGTGCTCGAGATCGCTCCCTCAATACTGACTGTTCCCAGCGCATCAAAGTTCTGCGTGTAGCTGTTCGGATTCAGCGAAGTCAGTGAAATATAACTTATCGGCATCGTATCCGTATTGGTCACCGTGACCGATACCGTTCCCGCCACCGACCAGTCGGGAGCCGTTGCAATAATCACAATCGTCTGATTCGGATCAAATATGCTATCGGTCTTTGGAGTTAAGGTAACCGTCTTGGTTGTCTCGCCCGCGGCAAAGACTACCGATGTCGTCGAAAGACCTAGCTCACTACTATCCGTATCGGTTGTCGTCAGCGTGACAGTCGTGCCACCCGCCGGAGCCACTGCACTTAAGGTTACATCCAATGTTAAATTCGCCGCACCTTCCGCCACAGTTGCCGTGTTTAATCCAGCAATTGCCATCGTCACCCCGCCGTACACCACCACTCCCGACACCTGAACCGTCTTGTCAGCCGCACCAGGAGAGGTGATTGTAACCAAGTTCGTACCCAAACTCCCTACTGGCGCATTAGGGGCGATTCGGAACAGAACCGCATTCGTCAGCCCTCCGGCCGTTGGATTCAAAGTCAATGTGTTCGTGTAAGTCGATCCTGCGTCGGAGCTGAGCTGGAAATAATTCGTTGCAACCATGGTTACATTGCCCGCCAGATTCGTTCCGGTAATTGTGTTTGTTTTGGCTGCAGAACCGACCCCGTTTGTTCCGATAAAGCTCCCCAGATTAGTCGTGGTAACGGAAATGACTGGCACCGTCACCGACCCACTCGCGGTGAACGAAGAAGTGGCCCCACCACCGCTGATTCCAATAATCTCTGCGTTATAGGAGCCTGCCGCCAACCCAGCCTTCAACCGAACCCATACCGTGCTCGATCCTAGAGTGCTCCCGTCAGAATAAGACAAAGTAGCAGAGGAGCCGAATCCGGTGGTCGAACTGGTGGTCGAAACCTCGTAGCTCGTCGATCCGCTGATCGTGACCGATCCAGGAAAACCGGTGAGATTCGCCACCGAGAGGGTGAGCGATTGGGCGGTCGAAGGGCCTGCCCCGTTGTAGCTCAAGCCGGTCAAACTGGCGGTCGATGGATTGATCGAAGGAGCCGCGGCCGATGTGGTTAGCGCAACCTGCGGCTGAGAACTTGCACTTGTTCCCGCGGAATTGTTCGCACGGACGCGATAGTAGTATGTCGTTCCCGCATCAAGACCCGTCACTGCCGAAAAAATCACATTTCCCACATCCTTGTCTTGATAACCACTAACGTAGTTAGCGAAGTCAACCACCTTCGAGACATCCAGGAAATATTTCGTTGCGCCCGAGGAGGCCGCCCAGTTAGCCGTGAAAGCAGTGGTGGTATTTCCAGTTGCTGCAGCGACAACAGGTGCGGCAGGAGTGGTTGCTGTTCCGTTCACAGTTCCAGAAAAAGTTAGCGCTGTTTGTAGACCAGCAGTTCCTGCTGTGCCCTCGCTATTGTAAGAATATAGCCTGAAAGATATTGACGTTAGACCAACAAAAGGTGCCCCAGAAAATTGTATAATGTTGCCAGTCCAACTGGAATTTGAATCGGGATTCGTGATTACGCCGGAGCTTTGCGTTAAACCCGTGGCCAGTGTTGCAACTGAAATCGGAGCCGAATAGTTATCAGCACTAGAACGCCATTGCCATTGCCGAGTGCCAGTCGCACTTCTGCCAATACCGAAATTCAGGGATGCCATATCAATTGTTTTTCCAGAATCCGCGGTTATAGAAAATTGATAGTATTTCGTAGTATCAATCGATCCCGTAAAAACATCACTGCCAGTGGTTGCCCCGACAGGGTAACCAGACGACCTCATGTTTCCAGAGCTGCTGGAAGGGGTAAGGTTAACTTGCGTTAAGGGACTTATAGTTACTCCAGAAATTGCACTTCCATTGTAAGCAAAAGAATTCGTAAAAGCCGTTGTGCCAGTAAATGTATAAACTCCAGAAAAGGACTGTGCGTTGATTTGCGTCGCCCCCACCCAACCTGCAGCGATTAGCGCGACACACCATTTTGTGAAACCAAAGTTTGAGTTGCGGAGGATGTTTTTCATATTTTTAGTTTCCTATTTTTTATCACCGGATGCAGACGACTCTGGCCACCGCCATTGAAACGGCAGTAGCACAACTCCAGTTGCCTAGAATTCATTCCCACAATGACAACCTGCTCCTCTTTCTCCAGAAAGCTAGGACTATTTTGTGACAATATCATGACACTTATTTTGTCATAAAAACACAATTTAAATACTATACATCAACACTTTATACTCGGTTTTTAATGGTTATTTCTATCACCTAGTTAGCAAATATTTTTACCCGCAACCGCGGGGCGCGAGCAATCCGTTCCCCAATCTCCAATAACCAATCCCCCTTTGCGACCTTTGCGTGAGATAAAATTCATCACGCTAAGGCCGCTACGAATAATCACTCCCCATCTCTACCATCCTCTAAAAATCAAATATCAAACATTAAGAATCAAAAATCATTCCCTCTCCGACCCGCGTCTGCGCCCCCGCACCCGCCCCGCACGCCGCGGGCGCCCTTCGGAGCTCCTCCGCGAAGCGGGTTAGGAGCATAGTAGGGATTCCGTCCTTCTCTTTTCTCAAATTCCGAATTCCGCGCGTAAGCGCGTCCCGCAACCGCGGGGCGCATTTCGCATTCCCAAATCAAATCCCCCCCCTTTCCGACCTTGGCGACCTTGGCGTGAGCAATCCCGCGTATGCGGGACGCAGCAGGGCCTACTTAAACGTTCCAACCGCCTTTTTATTCGTCGTAGGATCCACTACCCACACCGCCACCGAGCTCGCCACATTCGCGTTGGTTAACGTAGTCGAAACCAATTTCGGATTTACATAACCCAAGCCCCCCGTATCGATCAGAATACAAAAATTACTCTGCTTCGTTCCCGAATAAAAACCTTTGGGGGTAACAATCCCGCTCGCGTTCGTAAACTTCGGCGGCACTTCTAAAAATGCTATCCCACGAGAGTTTGCCACACTGACTCCCGTGCTATTTGTCGTGCTGATTAGCGTTAAAAAATCTTTGCTAGTATTGGTAAAAGATTTGCCACTGCCGTCGGTGGGATACGCCGAATACTCCGCATAAAATGCGTTGACCGCTGTTTTGATCGATTCCGCCATCGCCGACACCTCCGCTTTCTTCCCCGCTTGAATCGCCCCGTTAATCGCTGGCAAACCCAACCCCGCCAGCAGTCCAATGATCGAGATCACCACCAGTAACTCCACCAACGTGAACGAACTGCTTTTTGCCTTTGGAAATTGGCGAGATGAAGTTAAGGTCATATCTATGACTACACCCACTCTCACCCCTTTCCACCAGAAAATATTTACTCACGCCAAGTCCGCCACGGATTCTACGTACCAACTTCCAAGCACGCTTCGCACATTCAAACCTTTCCACATTAAAACCCTGCGAAGCTCAGCAAGGTTTACCGAGACTGAGCGAAGCAGGGCTGCCTTCACCTTGATCGAACTCCTTGCCGTCATCACCATCATCGGCATCCTCGCAGGCCTCACCCTCGGTGCCGCGGGCGCTGTTCGCCGTCACGGCGCCACCTCCACCGCCAAAGCCGAAGTCGCCGCCCTCCAAGCCGCCTGCGACCGTTACTACGCCGACTACAACCTTTACCCCACCACCAACTCGATGCCCGATCCGAGCTCAAGTTCAGATGTTAACCCAAGCCCCAGCAGCAAGTATGCAAAAGCTGGTCCATCCCTTTTCAACTCACTTTTCGGCACCAATCAGTATAATCTTCCACCCTCCACCAAGCGCTACTTCGAGCCAAAACCTGCTATGGCGAGCAGCACCACCACCGCGAACCCATACTTCATCGACCCTTGGGGATATGCCTACGGCTACAACTCCGACGGCACCAACGCTCCTCTAATCTGGTCCACCGCTGGACAAACCAATCAAGCAGGAACAAATAAGTGGATCACCAGCTGGCCAAAGATGTAATTAGTTGTCTTTTAGTATTTTAAAGATTTATCGGCATTTTCTAATATTTACTTTGTAAGCTAGTGTTGACAATGTAAATCAAAGGCATATATACCTTTATCGTGACCGACTTTACTACCTTGACCGCGTCTGTGCCCCGCATCCTTGCCTTGGCTCCGCATGAGCCAATCTCCTCCGCCAATCCAAAATTCAAAATTAAAAATCAAAAATTGCAACATCCTCGCCGCCCGGCGGCGGCCTTCACCCTCGTCGAACTCCTCGCCGTCGTTGGAATCATGGGCCTCTTGGCCGCCGTCGGTGTCCCCGCCCTCAAAGGCCTCACTGGAAGCGGTGGCCGCAAACAAGCCCTCAGCCAAGTAATGGGCGCTATCGAAATCGCCCGGAATACCGCCATCTCCACCGGCACCAACGCCGCTGTTATCTTTCCTGATCTAAGTTTTGCCAGCCAGCCCTACCGCTATCGCTCCATGGCGGTGATCTCGTGGGATCCAACGAATTCGGCAAACGGAACCAACTCAATGCTCGGCTCATGGATCACACTCCCCCAAGGCGTTGTCCTGCATGACACACAGATCAATCAACTGCCCCGCCTAATAAATAAAACTGCCCTGCTAATCCCTCCCAGCACCAGCAACAGTATTGTTTTCAATCTCCGAGCCATCGTCTTCCAATCGGACGGAGGACTCGAAGAGTCTTACTACACCAACACTCTCACAACAGACGGCATCGCTTTCTATGAGGGCGCGGTCGTAAATAACACCACAACAACCAATACCTCAAAACAGCAGACCAACGTCGAAACCATCACCATCACCCGCTACACAGGGCGAACTATACCCACCCTAGCCAAACCCCGATGAAACCCTGCGAATACCCCCGTCCCATAAGCATTTTTCCCCAGCCCTGCCTAGCTCCTCCTGAGTCGCCGAAATTAAGAGCGAAGCAGGGTCACGCTAAGTCCGCTACGTTCGCGAAGGATTTTTCTGACCAAAAAAACAACCCATTCCGAACTTTGCCTGAGCAATCCGTTTCCCAATCTCCAATAACCAATCTTCCTTTCCGTCCTTGGCGACCTTGGCGTGAGCAATCCGTTTCCCAATCTCTAATAACCAATCTTCCTTTCCGTCCTTGGCGACCTTGGCGTGAGTCATCTGGATTTAGCCTCACCGAAGTCGTCATCGCTATGGGCGTAGCCGCCGTCGCCTTCACCTCCATCATCGCCCTCTTCCCCCTCGGCCTCAATATGAGCAAGGAAAGTTACGAAACCACTCAAGCCGCCTTTATTACGAAATCGCTTATGAACCAGATCACCGATGCTCAGGGGGGCAATACCTTAACGGGTTTTCGGCGGATTATCAAAACGGCAGACAACGACCCCAACAAAGGTGGCTTGGAATCGATCAACGTTGGCACATACCCATCCTCGACCAATGTCTACCTCGCCTACACCAACTATGTTAATACCAATGGTGAAGTCTTCTGGAAACCCGTTTCCACAATAACCGTGGCCGACTGGAAAAGCGGCAAACTAAATTCCCCCGCCCTTGTCCGAGTCACCCTCAACCGCATTTTCACAGGCGGTAAAGCATACGATATTCACGGTGTCGAGATCCAAGTCGACTACCCAGGAAACCTTGCGCTGACAAACCTCGCTAGAAAACACGAAATCTTCTCTAGGATATGTCATTGAAATCTATCCCTATGCAATCCAACACCCATCCCTGCATAGCTCCTCCCTCATCCTCCAAGCTAAGAGCGAAGCAGGATCACGCCACGTCCGCTAAGGTCGCTACGAATAATCACTTCTTATCTCTTAAATCGTCTCAAAATCAAATATCAAACATACAAAATCAAAAATCATTCCCTTCCCGTCCCGCGTCTGCGCCCCGTACTCTTGTCGGGGCTTTGCGTCCTTTGCGCGCGACAGCGCGTCCCGGGAATGCGGGACGTGAGCAATCCGTTCTCCAGTCTCCAATAACCAATCTTCCTTTCCGACCTTTGCGTGAGATTTCTGGTTTTACGCTCATCGAACTCATGGCCGCCACCACCGTCCTTTCCGTGGTTCTTCTCATGATGGTGGGCATGCAGGATCAGATGTCCAAAGCTTGGGCCAATGCCAACCGTCGCACCGAATCAACTCGCGAAGCTCGGGCAGGCCTACGCATGCTCACAGAGGATTTCACCCACTACTACATCCGGAGTGACTTATCTAAGGGGTACTGGTCACGGGCGAACTATAATCCAATCACCGACAAGATTCCCATCGTCTATTTTAGCGATGCCTCCAGTGCCGTGGGCAAACTAACCATTTCCAATGCGCAACCGAAATCCCAAGCTCTCTTTTTCCTGTCCCAACGTAGGCCCGGCACGAACAAAGAAAGCGACCAGCTTACCGCTGTTGGATACTATATCGCCTGGGAAACAAACATGAGCATCAGCGGATTTACCAGCACCAGCTACAATCTGTACCGCTATGTCAATACGAACACCGTAAGTGCATTACGTAACTTTACCAATGCCACCGATGTGACGCCTCTTTTCCCAAAGGTCGGTGTCGGTGCCACTTTCAAAACGAATAACGAGATTTTAGCCAGAAATGCGGTCAACCTTCGCATTTATTTTTACCCTACCAGCAGTGTCAACAGCACTGTCAACAGTGGTGGTCTGATTTATGGAATCAGAGAACCCACGAACCAAACACAAACCTACTCGGGCAACCGCTGCGTTTTTGAGGTCACCACCTATCCAGATTCTATCGCTAACTCACTTCTCCAAGGCAATCTAACCAGCTGGACCAGCTCCAATAACATTAAGCGCTACGGCCGCACTTTCGAGGTCACCATGGATCTCGAAAGGTGGCTCCCAGATGAAAAATGAAGTCGACCCCTCCGCTTCTCCCTACCACCCAAGATAGCCGTGGCTTTGCTCTGATCAGCGTCCTCGCCCTCGTCTCCTTGGCCGCCCTCACCGCCACCGCCTTTCTGGCCTCAGCTCGCTTAGAAAAAACCGCCGCCATGACCACGGGCGATCAAACTCGCCTCACCCTAGCCCTTGATAGTGGCTACCATTTGGCCTCCTACCCTTATACACGGGGAGACGATACCTGGAACTGGGCCGACTTCTTGGTCGGCGAAGATGCGGACGGAGTAGGTTATCTATACCACGCCGTGCCTAAGACGAATACAACCACCGGGGAATGGACTAACTATGCGCTCTTTAGCTGCGCAACCATGAGCAACATTGGCCTCACTCTATTCAATCCATCGAACTGGGCCGCCGCCACAGTCCAACAAGGTGGTTTTGCTTCGAGTCGCCTAAACTCCACTTCTCAACTTTACAAAATGACCAATTTCAGCACAACCAACGTGACCTCTAGCGGACCCGTAACACGTATCCCTCTGCTTTTCAGCAGGACCTCTCCCATCGTCAATTGGATCACTAACTATGTCACCAATCCTTCCACTGGCATCCTCACCCCCACTTTCCGCTTTGCCTATTTTACCGAGGATCCCAGCGGTCTTATCGATGTGGATCGAATGGGCGGCTCAACCTCACGCGACACTGGCACCAATCCCACCGAAATCGCCCTAGGAGAGGTGGGTATTACGAACTTCGGTACCTTCACCAGCCTTCGCAGGCTATTTCTAACCCCAGGAATGATCGAAGATGTCCTGCGAACAAGTAATGTTACCAACGGTTCCACTACTAATTTAGGTTCCGTTACCAACCCATGGCGCTACTTATCCAGCAGTTTGTACTCCATGAACGGTTTATTGAGCACATCGGGTAGCCAGCTTCAAGCCTACCATAGAATTCCCGCGGGACTAGGCTACAACGAGGCGGATACTAATGCGGGATCCACAAACAAGTATATACTCAATACTTATTTCACAAACGGGAACGCAAAAGGCAGTGCCTTTGCTGCCATTTCCAAGGCGATCACAAACAATCTACCCCAGTTCGGCGCGACTCGGTCGGGCGCTATGAGTTCGAGCAACTATATCTCCAACATCGTCGCAAACATCATCGACTATGCGGATAAAGATGCAAACCCTACTGTCAGCGGTAGCGGTGCCACTGTGGGATATGACAACTATCCGCTGCCAGTCGTTTTTTCCGATAAAATCGCATGGAATAAGGCTGCAATTCTCTCCAATTCAACCATCACCGTCACCACCTATATTCAATTTTGGAACTGCTCCACCCTCACATCACCAGCCGTCACGTACACCTTAATAAACAACTTCCAGGACAAACACTTGAAGTCTAATGGTACTATCTCACCAGTAAGAATTTTTTCTAACAGTCTAAGCAATTCACTCAGCGTGCCCGCGTTGGGCCCAAACCAAATTATTATTCTCGCCAGGACAAACCAAACCAATGTTGGCGCTAACGCTACCTACCCTGGTGGCCTCCAGATAACAAACACCCTTGGCATCAATGACAATTCACCCACTGGATACGCCACTAATACGAATCTTTTCGAACTACGCTTAACGAATGGGACAATCATCTCACAACATAATGGGTACTACACAAGACTTGGCCAAAAGATCACAAATGGAAGCTGGGATTTTGAGGGGACTTGCTTGACAATGAGTAGACCCGATGGAATCGCACCAATCGGAGACCCGCGAATGTTACGGTTTATAACAAATTCCTCAACAAATACGCTCGACTACCGCAGTAGCTCCAGCGGAAATCTTAAATGGGGTGGTTATGCAAATTTCAAGGATAAACCGTCTGCAGCAAATAAGTGGAACGGCCATCCAGATAATTGGCCAGATGGTAGAAAGAGCGGGGCCGCATCCCCTTCTGGCAGTGGTCAAACAACTGGTGCTGGCGGTTCATTACCAGTTAACACCGATACCCTAATCACTTTGCCTGGAACTGCTCCAGCGATTCTCTCAACGAACGGAACGTTTCTGACAATATGGGAGCTCGGTAATGTATTTGACCCCATGCAGTGGAAGCCACCAGCCACATTTACTGCTAACACCAATTACTACAACTGTAGTATTGATCAGACTTGGACAAATACTGGAGGAGAGTTGCACGGTGGTGGAAACACTCTTCGCATCGGGCGCCCCGAGCACTCCCGTTTCGCTTGGACCAATGTATCTGGTCAGGTCCAGCCCAATATGCAGTCTAGCGCCGTCGCCCTCCTCGACATCTTTTGCGTCGATACCAACACCGATGCCAATATTATAGGAAGATTTGACGACGGGAACCAGATCAACATTAACACTGCCCCCCCACGCGTCCTTCGAGCGTTGGCCTCTGGGGTTATTTTAACAAACGACCCGGCGACCAATATCAAAATCCCGACTACTGCGATCGATGCCTTCGTTAAGGGAGTGACCAACTTCCGCGCTAAGTATCCTTTCTACTCCGCCAGTCAACTCATGTTTATCGGGACCGATAATAATTGGCCCAACACCAACACCTGGCCTGCAGGAGCGGTTTTTTCAGCCGATGTGGTTAGAGGCACAACTTCAAGCGCTAACTTTCAATGGAGCGACGCTGCCGCGGAGGAATGGTTCAGCAAAATTTACGCCCTAAGCAAGGTTCAAAGTCGGAACTATCGTATCTACGTACAAGCCCAACTCATTCGCACAAAAGGAACAAACACCAATGTTTCCGCCCTTTCCTTCGGCACCGTCGCGCGACGCTACTATGATGTTTTAAACCAACAGAACAACGGAAATCCTCCAAATTGCAGTATGTATCTTCTGCGTAAGGTCGACTACTAAAGTCGTCGTCATTTGGCTGGTCACCTCCCGAATTTCACTCCATCCCGCCCCCACTCCATGATGCAAAACTGCACTAACGTGACAGACCTACAGAACCACCGTTTTCCCAAAACCGCCCACTTAACCCCAACCAGAAATCAAACCTTCAACTTTACTACGTGGAACACTTTAAGTAAGACTCCCTTTTCTGCTAAAAATCCGCGTTTGCACTCGAAGTCGCGCCGCCAGATTTCGCACCCCAAACACCTCCGTCTCTCGATGCCCGCCTAAAATCAGGTTGATTCCAAGCTCTCGCGCCTTTACCTCCGCCGGGTAATCCGCCTCGCCCGTGACCAGAGTGTCCAGCCCCGCCCTCACCACCTGATCTAGATCCCCAAATCCCCCCGTAACAATTCCAATCCTCCGACAAATTTCTGGTCCACTTCCGATCACTTTCACCCGGCTTGCCAACCCTTCGGAGCCCCCCCCCCGACTCTGTCGGGGCTCGCAGCGAATTAGGGTCATCCGCTTCACCAAATCCCATAACCTCATCCTCCCGCCTCCCACTCTGTATCCAATCTCCCTCCCCATCGCCTTTCCGAATCTGCTTTTTTTCCACTTCTCTAACCCCAAGGCCCTGAGAAGCCCGATCGAATTTCCCAACTCAGGATGTGCATCCAAGGGCAGATGCGACGAGTAGATTGCGATGCCCAATCTCTTGGCCTCCCGAATCCTTTTTGCTCGTATCTTTCGGTCCAAAGCCGAACTCCCCCAAAACAGCCCGTGATGCACGATTAGGAAATCCACCTTCTCCTTCCCCGCCTTCTGAATCGATTCAAGATCCGCATCCACCGCCCACCCAATCTTTTTGACCTGGCGACCATGGGTCACCTGTAACCCATTTCTCGCCCCTGGATAGTCTCGAAACTTCTTTGTCTTTAGGATCTGA
>Ga0114966_10004876_pt1 | contig 11454 bp, 8 predicted proteins | sample M_130207_XF_Meta_FD_87029 | JGI IMG/M metagenome (GOLD analysis project Ga0114966, IMG submission 87029) | Freshwater microbial communities from Lake Montjoie, Canada to study carbon cycling - M_130207_XF_MetaG | ecosystem: Environmental > Aquatic > Freshwater > Lake | place: Lake Montjoie...
CTGCTTGGCAATCTGCTTCGACCGCAGCACGATCTCACCATCACGCTCTTCGAGAACCACGCCCTCATCGAGCTGATGCTTGCGGATCATCGCCGCCGGGAGGCAGATGCCACGACCCTTACCAATCTGCAACAGTTTGGCTTCGAGTGGTTTCATGGTGGGGCCACCGTAATCACGTTGTGCAGGACCGTCAAGCAGTTAGTCCTCAGCTCTCGATAAACTATTCCCCACGCAGCGTGGTGACGATCGGTAGCCGAACAGCCGCGCGGACGGCGGCGGTGGCGGCGAGCATACCAGTCGCGAAGACGAGGGTTAGCAGCATGGCGAGCGAGCCGAGTGGAACGTCTCCTCCGCGCGAGGTGAGGTTCGGGGCGACAGCGATCACGGCCGAAAGACTTCCGGCGGTGAGGCCCCAGAGGAGGACGAAGGCGTTTTCCCAGAGGACGAGCGACGCGACTTGGCCTGCGCGGTAGCCGACCGCTCGCAGGAGAGCCAGTTCGCGCTGGCGTTCGAGGACGTTGCGGAGCATCACCGTCGCGAGGCCGAACGTCCCGAGCAGCAGTCCCAAGCCGCCGAGCGTTTGGAACGTCGAGAGGTATGTGTTCTGAACCGACAGGAATCGTGCGAGGCGATCGCCAACGGGTTCGGCATCAAAGCCATACGCGGAGAGTTCTGTTTCAAGCAGCGTGGTCGCGGCGTCGGCGAGTTCGGGCGGGACTTCGATCAGGAAGTAACGAAAGCCCTTCTGCTCGGGGAAGACTCGCAGGAAGTCGTCTTCGCTCATCACGAGGACGCCTTGGAAGACGCTGTCTTGGAAGAGGCCGCTCACCAGCAGTTGATGCTGCGGGTTTTCTTCATTCGGGATCGCGATGGTCTGCCCCGGCTGCTTGTGGAGCGAGAACATCAGGGTGTTGAGGTCCCCGAGGACGGGGACAGGTTGAGGGTTGAGGGTTGAGGGTTGAGGGGCAGAAGAAGAGTTGGCGGTGGCCGCTTTTGTTTGCGGATCCTCAACCAGCTTCTGCCACGAACCGCCGCCCATGAACGACGGTGCGAACGCGAAGCGGTTTTCGTTGATGAGCGAACGAGGGACTCCGAGAATCGTCGGGACGCGCGTTTGGTAGACGTTCAGGCAGCTTGCCTCTTCGCCCGGTTTGACTCGAAACGGGACGACCTTCATGTCGCCTCGTTCCAATGCCGCGAGAGCCTTCGCGGCGGGCGAGTTCGGCGCGGCTTCGATCTGCAATTTTTTGCGGCCTTCCGCCGTGTTGAGGTCGTACAGGATCGGGCTGCTCGATTCGGCGACCAGTGTGAAGCCGCCGTTGCCCGACTTCTTGTCGAGTTTTTCTCCTGTCGGATCGCGACGGAAGGCGGCGACGGTCACGATCAGGAACGTGGCGGTCGCGATCAGCCCGGCGGTCATCACGCTCCGCAGTCGTTGGCGCGAGGCGTTGCGCAGACCGAGGCGGCTGAATACAACAGTACCGCGTCCGCGAAGTCCAAACGCAGCAACTAGCCCGACGCGCAAGCGAGGGCTGGCCGTTCGATTCGCGCGAAGCCCTCGCTCGCACGTCGGGCTAGTGTGTTGAGGATCACTGTTGATCGCGAGGCCTCCATTGCCCGACAACCACGCCGACAGGAACGACAGCGACGCGACTAGCAGCAGGATGCCGACGCCGAAAAAGGCTCCCGTCGCGGGGAGGACTCCGGCCATGATGGCTGCTGTCAGCGCGAGAGCCAGCGCGGTGCAGACTGTGGCGCGGCGAGATGACTTGCTCGCGCGGACGTGCTGCGTCGCGAGATCGACTTCTTTCTCGGTGACGCCCGCGAGTTGTTCGCGGAGGCTGAGTCCCTTCAGTTGTCGCAGCGCCCACCAGATCGCGAACAGTGCGGTTGCGACGGTAATGGCGAAGCCCGCGATGAGGCTGAGCGGTTGGACCGAGAGAATCAGGCTCGTCGTCCCGATCGCGCCGACCCACCAGTGCGTCAGGCCGTAGATCATCAGCTTGGCGTACACGACGGCGGCGGCTGTCCCGAGGATCGCTCCCGCCACCACGACGACCAGCCCTTCGAGCAGCATCTGTCGCTGAACCTGCTTGGGCGTGAAGCCGACCGCGCCGAGCAGTCCAAGATCGCGGACTCGTTGCTCGATCCCTAATCGAAACAGCAACCCAATCAGGATCATCGCTGCCGCGATCAAGAACAGACTGAAGCCGATGAACAGCCCACTGAAGTCGTTCGAGCCTTTTGCAGCCATGAGGCCGATCGCTTTGACCGATTGAAACGCGAGACCGAGTTCGGCGGGGTTGAGGTGCTTGAGGATCGCGGTGGCGAGTTGAGGGTTGAGGGTTGAGGGTTGAAGGTCAGAAGAAGAGTTCGCACCTGTCGCCGGAGCGGAGGGTGGCTGCGGCTGGACCAACGGGAAGCCCCGGTTTTCGGGCACGCCATCTCCGGGGCTTCCCGAAGCCGCTCCAGCCGCGGCCACCCCACCGCTCATTTGATTCCCGATTCGTAACGACGTGAGCGATCCATACCGGCTCGGCCACAGCTTTTGAGCTTGCTTGAGCGGGAGGAACATTTTGGGGACGGCGCGATAGCTGTCCCAATACTCGTCGTCGCGCGGCGTCACGTCGTCGAGCTTCATCTCGAACGGCTGGTCCCAGTCGGAGAGCGAGTCCACGTCGGTGATCCCCTTTACGACGGGAGTCAGCGTGCGGTCGATGGCCGCTCCAGTCATCTTCACGATGCCGCGCACGGTGACGGACTGTTCGAGTTCGGGTAGCTCACCGCGCGAGCCGATCGTGTGGTACGAGAACTTGATCGGATCGCCCACCTTCACACCGAGATCGGTCGCGAGGAACTCGTTAATGATGACTTCGTCGTCGCCGAGTGATGCCGGTCGTTCGCCGAGAAACTCGAACGATCCAAACGGCTCGCCTCTCTTATGAGCCTCTTCCGTGAGCGGCACGGCGCTAGCCGCCGGTGTATTGGTCGCGTCGTTGTCAGAACCGGCGGCTAGCGCCGTGCCGCTCAGTTTGGAGATGGCCATCCGTTCCAGACTCAACACATCCAGCCCCGCCGCCGTCGAGTACATCGAGTAGCCGCCGCTGACGCGACCGGGGTTCGGGTGATGCGGATTCCAAATCTTGTTGGCGAGGTAGACCATCACCGGTGATGTGACCAGCCCCAACTCGCCCGCCGCCTTCCGAGCCGCCTCCGCCAACTTGTCCTCCAAAATCATCTGCTCGGATTCGAGGACGACGAAGTTCTGCGCTGTGTTCTCGACGATACGCAGGTTGAGGTCGGCGAGGGTGATCTGCTGTCGTAGTGCTGCGTCTGGCGTCGAAATCAATTCTTGGTAAGCCGGGCGGCGTAAGCCCTCAGACTGTTCTGATCGGCTCGCGCCGCCAAGAGTCCGGGGGCTGCCGCCACCCGGCTCACCCCAAGCCGTTGCCAGCAGCGCGTTCACACGCGCGGGCTTTGCTGTCGGATCGCGTTTCGTCGGCCTGGTCTCTTCCAACCCGAGTCGTTCCTGCAAGACGTGCAGATCAACAAAGGCGTTCAGCGGGAGAGCCTGTGTTGGATGGAGGCCGAGCCGCGACAGACCACTCTCGTCCGGTGAGATGGCACTCACCTTGAGCGTGATCTCCTGCGAGTCGTTGTCCTTCTTGCCGAGCAACGTGTCGCGCGGGACCGCGCTGGGGAGTTCGATCCAGATCGTGACCTCATCGCCGACCGTCGCGCCGACCGCCGCCGCCGCACGCGCGTTGAGGACGACACTGTTGCCGCTCGGTCTCTCAACTGAAGACGTGTCGATCAACGACCAAGCTCGTTCGTCGAAGCCGTAGACGTTGACCTGTCCCGCGCGGCGCATCGACTCACCATGTTTGGCCTGAAGTCCCGCGACCATGATGATGGCCGGAGCCACCGTCGTCGCGTTGCGAGCTTTCTTTTGAAGCTCCGCCGCCAGCTCTTCGCGCACGAATCTTGGGCCACTCATCACGAAGTCGATCCGGCCGAGCCGGTCGTGCGTCATCTTCACGAGGCTCGCCCGAACCGAATCACCGACGATCAATGCCCCGCCAATGACAGCCGTTCCGGAAATCACGCCCAGCAACACGGCAAAGTTGGTGCGCCAGTGGTGACTCACACTGCGCAGGACAAGTTGGAAGCGGTTCATGCAAGGAGGCTCGTGAGAAGGAGAGGCTGTTGATCTGAACGTATTCGTGACAATGGCCATCATGAAGATGTCGTCATGCTCACGGTCGTTGTCGCTCAAAACTGAACGCCATTTTGGGATTGGGCGGGCGAAGCGGCCTCATTCGAGCGGTTCCTCAGCGTTGCATTTCAACAGCGCAAGCTCGCGAGCGATGGTCTCCAAATCGTCCGGTAGCCATTGGTGACGCTCGACCGAGTAGTCTCCGTGACCCGATTCAAACTGCTGGAGGAAACGGATCATGCCGACCGGGCCAAGCTGCTGGGCCAATGCCGCGATTCCCTGCTGTCTGATTTCTTCTTGTGTCATCGTTGCTGCATTCATGTTGCCTGCACCTCTCGAACCCAATCGACCGGGTTTTCCACTCGAACGAATAACTGACTCGCGACGCGACGACTCAGTCGGAGCAGACGATCGTCAGTTGTTAGAAAGACAACGCACTTGGACGGCTCGGCACATGCGAGATGTAGACCATCAAACGCTTTGAAACCCAATTGTTGCAACTGCGCCGCTCGATCCAGCATCGCGTCCGTCGTGGATCCGACAGTTGTGACGATCCCAAACAACGGAAGGACTCGCTCTCGTCGCGGCACGCTTGGCGTTTGTGAGATCTCCCACTCCAACACTTGGCTCCTAGTCCAACTCCAATGACCAAGCTGAACGTTGTTCAGCAACCACAAGATCGATTCGGACTCCAGACGAACTCGAAGTTGAAGCTGGTCATCAAACGGCCGATTCAAGCAACAGGCATCGAGATAGACGTTCGCATCAGCCAATGGTTCGTCGGCCATAAAGCTCCTCTCGTTTCAGCTTGCCCTCAAATGTCGGATTGGTCGCGCGAACTGTCCTGCGCAAGCGAATCAAATCGACCAGCGGGCCTGATCGTAGCGAGCGAATCCACGGGCGAACAACAATCGTGACTACTCGCGCAATTGGTGGATCGATTCACGGACTGGCAGCCGCCTCAAACGGTGACGTGTCACACGATGGACTCCGCCTGCGGTGTCGGCTTACAACGGCGAGTGATCTGACGGACCCGCAACTCGAATCGGGAGCGACCTGCCATGACGATGAACTTCGTGGATCGTGATTCCTCGCGACGTGACTTTCTCAGGGAGACCGTGCTGACGACGGCGGCCGGTTGGTCGTTGTCGGTGGGTTCGTCGCTCTCGGTTGATCAAGCCCTGCACGCGGCGGAGGCGAGTGGCGGGAGTTTGCACGTTGCGCCGTTTCGGTTCGACGTGACGCCGCCGATCGGGCACTCGTGCTGCGGCGGGTGGATCAAGCCGATTGAGGTCGTCGATGATGCGCTCGAAGCGATTGGTGTGGTGTTGCTCGGTGCCGGGAAGCCGATTGTGTTGTGTGCGGTCGATTGGACGGGGCTGCTCAATGAGGCTCACGTCGAATGGCGGACGGCTCTCGCGCAGGCAGCGGGAACGACGGCCGATCGCGTTGCGGTCCATTGCGTCCATCAGCACAACGCGCCGTTCGCGTGCCTCGAAGCCGAACGGATCGTGCTGGCTGAAGGAGACCTGCCGCACATCGTGGACTTGGAGTTCTTCCAGCGGTGCTTGGATGCGGGGCGGAAGTCTGTCGAGCAGGCGATGAAGCAGGCTCGCCCCGTGACGCACGTCGGCTGGGGACAAGGCAAGGTGGACCGCATCGCATCGAACCGTCGCGTTCATCGTGATGAGTCCGGCAAGATTTTGGCGATGCGCGGAAGTTCGTGTGCCGACGAGAAGCTGATCGCGCTGCCTGAAGGGACCATCGACCCGTTCCTCAAGACGGTCGCGTTCTTCGACGGCGCGAAGAAGATCGCGTCGCTCCATTACTACGCCACGCACCCGATGAGCTACTACGCCGACGGTCGCGCGACGAGCGATTTCGCGGGGCTGGCGCGCAAGCAGCGGCAGCAGGACGAACCCGATTGCACGCACATCTACTTCACCGGCTGTGCCGGGAACATTTCGGCAGGCAAGTACAACAACGGCTCGAAGGAGGTCCGGCCGGTCCTGACGCAGCGGCTGTACGACGGGATCGTCGCGTCCGAGGCAAAGCTCGAACGGGCCGAGGTCAAGTCGTTCGCGTGGAAGACCGCCGAAGTGTTGCCTCCGCCCCGCTCGTCTCTCCACGCCGAGATAATCGCGCAACAGATCGCCACCAAAACGAACACGGTCGTGAACCGCAATCGCCCGTCGTACATGCTCTCGTGGCTGCGACGTGTCGAGAAGAAAATCCCGATCGTGCTGAGTTCCTTGCACATCGGTCCCGTCGCGCTGCTGCATCTCCCCGCTGAGTCCTTCATCGAATACCAGCTCCGGGCGCAGAGTCTCGCGAAGGAGAGCTTCGTCTGCACGGCGGCATATGGCGACGGCGGCCCGTGGTACATCCCGGTGAAAGAGGAGTACCCGAACGGCGGCTACGAAGTGAGCGTGGCATTCTGCGAACCGGAGATCGACGACGTACTCACCGAAGGGATGCGACGTATCCTGCCGGGGTGAGCCGACCGCGCCCAATGGTCGCGACCAATGCCAACCCGCAGCGTGAACGAGGACGAGCGCTTCGAGTGATTGGAAATTACTAAGGCGAGCGGCAAGACCTGATTTACCCAAAGTAGACGTGTTACTCCGTGACACGAACCGTTCCCGCCACGGAGTGTCGGGGCTACTTTCTCTTGCCGGTCGCCTAAAGTAGACCCGCAGAGAAAGTTGTGCAGGTGAGCCGGGTGGCGTCAGCCCAATGGCACTCACTTTGTCACTCACTCCGTGAGCGGCACGGCGCTAGCCGCCGGTTCTTTGCTTGGAAACACAACTCCGTTTACCGGCGGCTAGCGCCGTGCCGCTCAAAGTGAGTGCCATTGGGCGTCAGCCCCCGGACTTTGTGAATGAAGAGTCCGGGGGGCTGACGCCACCCGGCTCACCTACTGAGATTCCTGAGCGGGGCTACTTCGCGTACCTGTCCTTGCTCACGCTGCGGGTGGGTATGCCTCAGAACGCTGGCCATCTCGCTGCCGGCCGGTACACTTCGCGACAACTTCGAGTCGCGCGTCCACTGGGGACGATGTGACTCGACCCGCCAGTTCCTCCTGTCTGGAGTCCCGCCATGAGAGTTCTCGCCACTTGCCTGTTTGCTGGAATTGTGTTCGCGCTGACGACCGATATCCTCTCCGCCGTTGAGAAAGTTGCTCCCGTGCTGAATCAAAAAGTGAAGTCGATCAAAGGTGACGAAGTCGATCTGTCCAAGTACCAAGGGAAGGTGCTGCTGGTCGTCAACGTGGCGACTCGCTGCGGCGCCACTCCGCAGTACGAGCAACTCGAAGGACTGAGCGACAAGTACAAGGACAAGGGCCTCGCGGTTCTCGGCTTCCCCTGCAATCAGTTCGGTGGACAAGAGCCGGGGACGGAAGAGGAGATCGCCAAGTTCTGTAAGAGCAAGTACGACGTTTCGTTCGACATGTTCGCCAAGGTCGAAGTCAACGGCGACAACGCTTCGCCGCTGTTCAAGAAGCTCACGAGCGAATCGAAGCCTGCAGGCGATGTGAAGTGGAACTTCGAGAAGTTCCTGATTGGCCGCAACGGTGAGATCGTCGCTCGCTTCCCCACCAAGACGAAGCCCGATGCGCCCGAAGTCGTCCAAGCGATCGAAGCCGAGTTGGCCAAAGCCGCAAAGTAGGTCGTGGCAATTGGCGCAGTGAATCCGCTCAAAGTCCGGCTGTTCCGAAAGCCGGACTTCTGTTTTGAGAAGGACTGCTCGTGAGTTGGTTGTTCACTAGTGTCGTACTCGTCTGTTCGATCGGCTTCGCCAAGTTGTCGGTGTCGACGCTGAATTGGTGGTTCGCCCGTCGCATGACGAAGCGAATTCTGGTTGCGTCCCACACCGCCAACTTTGGCCTCATTCTCAGTTACCCGCTGCTCCTCATTTTCGGGCTAGGTTCGAGTGACTGCCTTCTGTGGTTTGAAGGCCACGGCAACTCAATCCCCTTTCCGTGTTGGCTATTGCTGGCGGCGGGAGCGGTCGGTTGTTGTTTGCTGATCGCAGCCACGTTCGAGTTTCAACTCTACGCACCGCCCGCGTGCCAAATCGGGTGCGAGGCGACTCGCGTCGATCTGAGGCAACGCTGCGGAGCGTCGTGGCGCGACACACTGGTCGGTCCCGGCCCGATGCGGCGGATCGCGCTGCTCCCCGGCAACGAACAGTTCACGATCGAGGTCAGTACGAAGACGTATTCGCTGCCGAGACTTCCCGCCGAATGGGACGGCCTGTCGCTGGTTCAACTGAGCGACATGCACTTCCGCGGCGCGGTGTCTCGCGCGTACTTCGAAGCCGTGTGCGAAGAGGCGGCCGCGCTGAAGCCCGATCTGTTCGTCTTCACCGGCGACCTGCTCGACGACATGACGTTGCTCGACTGGCTACCGACGACGCTCGGCAAGTTGTCCGCGCCGCACGGGCAGTTCTTCATTCTCGGCAACCACGATTGGTATCTCGACGCGCCCATCATTCGTCGCGAGTTGGAGCGGCTCGGTTGGACCGATCTCGCGGGACGCTGTGTCTCGCTCACTCAACCGGCAGCGCCACCCATCGTCCTGTGTGGCGATGAAACACCCTGGATGGGAGTGCATCCGGACGTGAGTCGAGCGGTGCATATCGAGCCATCTGTAGGACGGGCACTCCTGCCCGTCCGTTCTTCAATGCCAACGCGCGATTCAACGCCAACACCAGACGGGCAAGAGTGCCCGTCCTACAACGGCGGGGCGGAGGCATTCCGCATTCTGCTCAGTCACACGCCCGACAACATCGCGTGGGCGCGACAGCACCCGTTCGATCTGATGCTCTCGGGACACACACATGGCGGACAGATTCGACTCCCCCTCGTCGGGCCGGTTTACTCGCCCAGCCGCTCGGGGTGCCGTTACTCGGCGGGTGTCTTCTGGCTCGATCCGACGTTGCTCTACGTCTCGCGTGGCATCAGCGGTCGCGAACCGATTCGCTACAACTGTCCTCCCGAACTGACGAAGCTTGTCCTGCGTTGCCCCGTCGTGAGGTCATCTGACTAATCCTGAAAGAAGCGACCCCACCGCGCTTGTCCCGGTGGCTCGCCGGTTTCTGCACTACTCGATTTCCTGATTCGGATGAACGCAATCTCTGATTCGGATGAACGCAAAGTAGTGCTATGACCTGAATCCTGCGGGGCAAGCCCGGTGGGGGTTTCTGGTTTGAGAACTCATCGCCTTTTACGCTACGTCTTACTTTCCGTTCGCAAACATCCCGGAACGTCCTCATGAATACTCGTCACCTCCGCCTCGCCCTGATCGCGGGACTCTACGTCTGCTTTGTCCTGAGCTTGTTCTGCTCGGCGTCGATGCTTCCTGATCGAGTGGCGACGCACTTCAACGGTGCAGGGCAGGCTGATGGTTGGATGAGTCGCTCGACACATCTGCTCTGGATGGGGGCGTTCGGACTGCTATTCCCCACCTTTATGATGGGCATCTTTTGGTGTACGCGGTTCTTGCCGACCAGCATGGTCAACATTCCGCATCGCGACTACTGGCTGGCGGACGAGCGACGGACAGAGACCGCCGCGTACCTCACAGGGCATTCCATTTGGTTTGGTTGCCTGATGCAGGCGTTTATCACCGGCTTGCACTGGATGATCGTGTTGAGCAATCAACAACAACCGCCGAAATTGCCGCTGTTCTGGCTGATGACAATCCTCGTTCCGTTGCTGTTGGGGATCGCGGCATGGGCATACTTCCTCCAGCGACACTTCGGATCGCCGGAGATGTGTGGACACGCTGAGGAGCGTAGACCAGTTACTTTCTGAAAGGACCGTCCTTTGAATTCCATTTTCTCGGCTCGACATCTTCCTGCGTCAAAGGGCATACGAGGTTCTATTCCTCGCTCGGTCAGTGATGAGACCTCTGAGCGGGGCGGCGTCAGCCCCCTGGCTTTGGGGCGTCAGCCCATTTTCGAAGAGACCGGGGGCTTACGCCGCCCCGCTCAGAAACCGCTCACCCTCCCCCGCGCGGGGTCTCGTCTGCTCGGCTGGTGGTGTGTCGTGTGTCTCGTGATGGGCCGCACGCTGGGGACGGCGGAGGCTCAACAGCCACCGGTGAGCGGCCGGTTCGCGATCGCCATTCACGGCGGGGCCGGAGATGAGTTGGACAACATCACCGAGGAGGAACGGAAGGTTCATCGCAAGTCGTTGGCGGCGGCGTTGGAAGTGGGGCGAAAGATCGTTGCCGAGGGGGGCAAGGCGATGGATGCCGTCGAACAGACGATCCGGGTTCTCGAAGATGATCCACTCTTCAATGCCGGGCGGGGTGCGGTCTTCAATGCGGCCGGGACTCACGAGTTGGACGCGAGTGTCATGGATGGCAGCACCGGACAGGGCGGGGCAGTGGCGGGAGTCACCACGGTGAAGAACCCGATCTCGCTAGCCAGACTGGTGATGACCGAGACTCCGCATGTGTTGCTGACGGGAGCCGGGGCCGAGAAGTTCGCCGATGCAATGCGGGACCGAAAGCAAATCGAACGAGTGCCGAACACCTACTTCAGCACGGAGCTGCGTCGGCTGGAATGGGAGAAAGAGAAGAAGGCTCAAGCCGCGAAGTCTCACCGAGGGACCGTCGGTTGCGTGGTCTGTGACCAGCACGGCAATCTGGCGGCGGGAACATCTACCGGCGGACTGACCAACAAGATGATGGGACGGGTCGGAGACTCACCGATCCTCGGCGCGGGAACCTACGCCAACAACGCGACGTGTGCGGTGAGTTGCACCGGTACGGGCGAGTACTACATCCGCAACAGCATCGCGTTTCACGTCTCTGCCCTGATGGCTTACAAGGGACTGTCGCTCGATGACGCCACCCAACATGTGATTCAGAAGGTGCTGCCAAACGACATCGGCGGCGTGATCGCCGTCGATGGAATGGGAAACATCTCGATGCGGTTCAACACGTCAGGAATGGCTCGCGCCTCGATCGACTCCAGCGGAAAAGTGGTCATTGAGTTGGGGAAGTGAGCGACTCGCAGGTGCAGGCTTTTTAGAGTCCCCGCCCGTCGAAACTCTGCTGTGCGACTTTCCGTTCCGTTTTGAGATTGAAGCCTATCCATGCCCGACTTCACCGCACTGCAATGGACTCTCGTACTGATCGCAGCCTTCTGTTCGGGTGTGTCGAAGGCGGGCTTGGCGGGGATGGGACTGCTCGGCGTGACCTTCATGGCGGCGGCTGTTCCCGGAC
>Ga0114966_10004881_pt1 | contig 11443 bp, 8 predicted proteins | sample M_130207_XF_Meta_FD_87029 | JGI IMG/M metagenome (GOLD analysis project Ga0114966, IMG submission 87029) | Freshwater microbial communities from Lake Montjoie, Canada to study carbon cycling - M_130207_XF_MetaG | ecosystem: Environmental > Aquatic > Freshwater > Lake | place: Lake Montjoie...
AAGACGTGGACTGGTCTTGTTTCTTTTTTTACGGTGGCCTCCGCGATGTCGGCACTCTTCTACTGGATTGAAGCACGACCAACTGTTCCATTCACAGTTGCTCTTTTGATTGCCGGTACGACGGCGTTTTGTGGGGCGGTCATCGAGTCACTGCCAATCCGCTCTCATGACAACCTGCGTGTCGGGGCGACCGCCGCGCTGACAGGAACGTTCCTGCAATTTTTCTTGCTCGGTTGGTGACTACGCCAAGACCGATTGTCGCTGAACCTACTCGAATCCCACCGGCTGGAAAAAGAGCTAGGGCGGATATCCGGGTTTTCACGATCTGAGCCGTTCTTTTGCGCCAGTGAAATTCCGAGACTTCTGGCTTCGAATGACGCGGGACAAAGAATGACAATTCCCAGATCTACTCGCCATGAATTGACGGGCAAGCGTGATGCGACGTCACGACGAGAAATTCAAAAGCAGCTAAGGCAAGTACGATCGTGGCGGGAAATTGGCATATCCCTAGTCCGAACTCCGTTTCAGACAGTCGACAACCTGTCCTGTGCATCCATCATTCGTGCCTCCGACGCTCTGCCTTTCCGGCACATTTTTGTGATGCCAAGCTCTCGGTACCAGCCCTGATCCGCGCTTCTCTTCGTGGGGCGACCGGAAAGCCGCTTCAACGAATCACTGGCCGCTTCTCGGATCAGGATGACATTGCGGAGAGGTCTTTTATCCGCGGAAGATCCGCCTAGCAACGGTCGACAAACCACGCCAAACACGGTCCGTGATGTCGATCAACAGGAGGGAACCGAGATCCTCCAAGTCACCGCCACTGCTCCGCGTTTTATGTTCGCCCCCGACTGGCGTGCGCAGACATCGGCGACACCCTTTGTTCTCGCAGTCGTTGCGGCGGTGATTGCAAGTCGCTAGTGTTTTGCTGCATCATTTCCGATTCGTAAGCATTCGGATTGCTTCAAAAAATCGGAAAGACTTAACATCTTGCCCGTTACTGAGAATGGAATGCGTGGATTCGTCAATCGCCACGACGGAATCGCACGCCAAATCAAAACATGGCCCATTGCGATCAAGGTTACATTTGCGAAGTCTGTGGAGAGGACGTCGAAAACATGATCGACAGTGATCTCTACTTACGATATATACTGGGTGAGGTCGAATCAGGCCAACTGATGGCCATTCCCGAACGGCATCTGCGTTGTAATCCCGTGATCGCGCAGTTCATCGTCGCTCCTGAGTTCCTTCCGGTATTTGTGGAAGGCCCATTTGACAAGCGACAGCTCGACGCCAACGATGTGGCTCGCCGCGAAGAGCGGACAACTCGCGGTTGGCGACGCTTGCAAGAGGTTCGAGGACTTGGTGTCGCAATCAACGAGTATCCGCTTTCCAACGAGGAAAAGCGGAAGAATGCCCCACGATAGCTTGCCAACTCGTTTGCCGAGGCCGAGCAATCAGGTCTAGTGTGTCTTGGCTTGAAATGCATCGCCTGATGCCGCTTGCCACAGTCCTCATGGGGCACGTAGGATTCCCGAATTCGATCTTGCTGAACTGACTGCGAGCCGTTTTCAATGCGTTTCATTCATGCCGCTGATATTCATCTCGACAGTCCCCTGAAGGGACTGGAGGCGTACCCCGGCGCTCCCTCCGAGCGACTGCGGATTGCGACACGGCTGGCGTTCGATCGCATCGTTGACCTCTGTCTGGAGGAGCGGGTCGATTTCTTAATCATCGCGGGCGATCTGTTCGACACCGAGGTCAAGGACTTCAATGCGGCACTTGAAGCGGCGGCGCAGTTGAGACGGTTGTACAAAGCCGACATCCCCGTCTATCTGATCCTCGGCAATCACGACTCGCTTGAGGAGGCGTCTCGCCACGTTCCGTGGCCCGCGAACGTGACCCTCTTCGATCACAAACGGCCTCAGACCGTGCGGCATCCGACGCTGCCGGTGGCTCTGCACGGGATGAGTTATCCGAAGAAGGAAGTAACCGAGAATTTGGTCCCCGGTTATCCCTCTCCCGTTGCGGGCTGCTTCAACATCGGACTGCTGCACACGAATGCGGGGGGCAATTCGGTGCATCGTAACTACGCACCGTGTTCGGTCGAGGAACTGGTTGCGAAGGGTTACGACTATTGGGCGTTGGGGCATGTCCACGGTTTCGAGATCTTGCACGAGCGGCCTCACGTTGTTTACTCGGGCAACACACAAGGGCGTCACGCGCGCGAGATTGGCCCCAAAGGCTGCCTGCTCGTGACGGTGGATGAACGTGGCGGCGGTGGTGAGGTGTGCGAAATCGAGTTTCGCGAGACGGATCTCGTCCGCTGGTTTCGCGAGACGATCCCACTTCAACCGGACCACGATGAGGACGCGTTGCTCGACGCGACGCGAAACCATTTGCGCGAGATTGTCTCTACGGCAGACGGGCGTCTCGCGGCGGTGCGACTCGAATTCACCGGCCGCTGTGCGGTGCATGCCCAACTCGCCAAAGACGCCTCGCGGCAGCAACTCGTGGCGAACTTGCGAGCGCTCGCGTCCGACTTCGGCGACGACGTGTGGATCGAGAAGATCAAATTCCACACGCAATCGCCGCTCGATCTGGACGCCCTGCGCGAGCGACAGGACTTGATTGGCCAATTGCTGCGAGACATCCGGGCGCTCGCCACCGACCCGCAATCGTTGTTGGAACTTTCCGAAGTGAAAGACCTCGCCGCGAAGGTGGCCGCCGAGTTGTCTCAGGACGCCGACGGCGATGAGTCGTTCAATCTGAACGACCCCGTTCGTCACGTCGCCTGGCTGCGCGATGCCGAGGCGCTGCTGCTGAGCCATCTCGTCCAAGAGAACGGAACCCAGACGTGAAGATTCGGCAACTGCACATCAATCGCTTCGGCCACTTCCATGAGTGCGATCTCGTCTTTCCCGGTGACGGGTTGCAGGTCATCTACGGTCCGAACGAAGCGGGTAAAACGACGCTGCTCGAATTCCTGCGCGGGCTGCTGTTCGACTTCCCTGCGCGGACGCCTTACGACTTCGGCGACAAGGGTGAGATGGCCGGCGTGGCGACGCTCGAACTGCGTGACGGCCGACTCGTCGAACTGCGACGCCGCAAGGGGAACAAAGACAAGGTGTCGATCAAGCTCGACGGCCAGCCAACCGATCTCGACGATGCCGGTTGGTTGCAACTGCTCGATCACGCGGATCGCGGCTTGTTCGAGTCGGTCTTTGCGTTGGGACTCGATCAACTCAGTCAGGGTGAGGCGAGCTTGAAGCATGAGAGTCTGCAATCGGCCCTGTTCGGCGGCAGTCTCGGCGGAACCAGCAGCCCGGACAAGGTGGTTGCCGAATTGAGTCGCCAGGCGGACGAACTGTTCAAAAAGAGTGGCTCGAAGCCCGCGATCAATGCTCTGCTCGCGGAACTCAAGAAGCTGACGAAGGACATCAAAGATCGCTCGCTGCGGCCAGAGAAATTTCATGAGGTGGAAGCCGCCGTGACGAAGGCGGTCGAGCGTGCCAAGAGCCTGCACGATCAAGTCGATCACCTGCGCCACCGGCATTCCAAGATCGAGAAGCAAACCCGCGCGTGGCCGAAGTGGAATGAGTTGCAGCAGCGGCGAAGTGAGCGAGCGAATTTGAGCGTTCCTGAAAACGTTCCCGCCGACGCGAGGCAGCGGTATCAGGCTCTGAGCAAGGAATTGAAGTCGCTCGCCGACGAGCAAACGCAGCGAACGAGTGAGGTCGAGCAAGCCGAGCGAAGCCGGATCGCGCTGAAGCTCGATCCGGGCGCAGTTTCGTATCGGGCCGAGATCAAATCGAACCTCGAACGGCGGCAGTCGTTTATCGATGCCAAGAACGATCTTCCCGAAATCCAGTCGAGGTGTGACCGGGACCGACAGTTGATCGACCGAAACTTGGCTGAACTGCGTCCCGGCTGGAGCCACGACGATTTGCGGGCTTTCTCAGTCGATGTGGCGACACGCGCCGAGATCGAACGCCTGAGCGAAGAACGCCGCGAGCGAACGACCTTGCACGCGAAGCTCACCGTCCAGCGAGACGGCGATGCTGCGAACCTGGAGCGGGCGAAAGACGATCTCGCCGAGATCGGTGAGCCGCGCGATGTCACTGCACTCACCGCTGCACTGTCCGACGAGGCGGACTTCGTCGCGAACCGGAAACAGTCGGAAAGCACGCGAACGGAACTGGCGAAGCTCGAACGCAAGCTCGCCACCCAATGCCGCAAGCTCACGCCGCCACGACCCGCCACGACACTCGCTCCTCACGAGCTGCCTGTTCCGCGTTCCGAGACGATCGCCGAGTTCGAGGCGCGTTGCGCCGATGTCCGCGAGCAACTTCAAACCGCGAGTGCCTCATTTGAAGAGGACAACGCCGAGCAGCGCGAGATCGAGAAATCACTGGCGACGGCGATGTCGAGCCATGTCGTCCCGAGCCTCGACGAGCGCGATACCGCTCGCGATCGACGCGATGCCGGCTGGAATCTCGTCCGCCAGAAATACATTGCGGACGAACAGGCGGACTCCGGTATCACCGCGTGGTTGAATGAAACACCGAACAGCAAATCAAATTTGGTCAACCCAGGTGAGCTGAACGCCGCAGCGTCTCTGCCCGATGGCTACGAGCGTGCCGTGCGGGTGGCCGACGACATCGCCGACCAGATCTATGACAACGCAAACGAGGTTGCCGAACGCGAGGGCCTGCGCAGACAACTCGCAACACTTGCGATGCGACTCGACCAGAAGCGGCAACGGATCGCGGAACTCGAACGGCAGCAGGCGGACTTGCAAACGAACTGGCTCGCACTCTGGCAGCCCTGCGGTTTCCAGCCGCTCGCCCCCGATGCGATGCTCGGCTGGCTCAACGATCACGAAACCGCCTGCGCGATGATCTCTCAACGCGACGAACTGCTTGACGAACAGTTGCAACTCGACGCGCGAATCGCCTCGTTCGAGCTGAGACTCCGCTCCGCGAGCGGTGTCGCAGAGCATCAGGCATTGTCGGTCCACCTCACATCGACGCGGCAGGCGGTTGAGGAAACGAAGGACCAGCAGCGGCGGACGGCTGAGTTACAGAAGGAGGCTCGGCGACTCGACAAGCAGCTCGCGAAGTACGACAACGATTTGCAAACGCTCACCATGCGTGAGACGGTTGCGAACGCCGAGTGGCAGGCGGTCTTGAGTCGTCTCAACCTGCCCGCCGACTGGAACCCCGGACTGGCTCGCGAAGTGATCGACAAATTGAACGCGACGCGAGACCTCCTGGGTCGCCTTCCCGACGAAGAGGCCCGCATCACTGCGATGCAGTCGCGCATCATGGATTTCGACCAGCGAGTCCACACGCTCTGTGAGTCGCTCGAACCCGAATTGCTTCGCGATCCCACCGAACTCGCCATCGAGAAATTGGCCGAGCAAGTCGAACGTGCCGTGGAGGCCCAGCGGAAGCATGACGATCTGTCGCAAAAAATCATGACAGCGCGTGAGCAATGGAAGTCGCTGAACGATCTCCACAAGCAGCACGACTCAGAGCGGGCGGGCTTGTTCGCACTCGCCGACGCCACGAACGAAGCGGAGTTCTTCGAAGTCGTCTCGCTCGCCGAGAAGGTCGTTCGCCTAGACGGTGAAATCGAACAGTTCAATCGCGAGATCGATCTAATTCGTGCGGTCGATGACCATGACGAGTTCGAGCAATCCTTGTCGGCCAGCGAGTTGGTCGTCTTGCAGGGGCAGGAACGCGATCTCAAGGAAGAGCTGAAGACGGCAGAAGCGTTGCGCAAGGCGGCTGACGGTGAGGAAGCGCTCGCCCGTGACGCGCTCGTCCGGCTCGACGGATCGAGCGACGTGGCGATCCTCACTGAGGAATTGTGCCGCAAGCGGTCGCTGTTGGCGACCGAGGTCGATCGTTATCTGCCGCTGGTCTACGCGCGGCATCTGCTCAACGCGGCCGTCAGTCGCTTCGAGAAGGACAACCAGCCGGAAATGATCGCGACGGTTTCGCGTCTGCTCCGCCAAATGACGGGCGGGAAGTACATCGAGTTCGATCGATCCGGGAGTGGCAAACAGAACGTCCTGATTCGACGAGCCGACGGCGTGGAGCGAACGCCCGACCAACTGAGCACCGGCACACGCGAGCAACTCTATCTGGCCATCCGCCTCGCCTATGTCCTGCACTACTGCGAGAAAAACCAACCGCTGCCAATCATCATCGACGACGTGCTGGTCAATTTCGATGAAGCGCGGACTCGGCAAACGCTCTCGGTGTTGGTCGACGTCTCGCGATCCGCTCAAGTCCTGTTCTTCACGTGCCATCCCCACATGGTGAAGCTGGCCCGCGATGTTGTGCCGGGACTACAGCTCATCACACTGCCCGCGAACAACACGGACCTCCAACCTGCGTAATCCAGAGGACTGTCCGGCGGAACGGTGACTCGATCGGATCGATGTCCTCTGAGAGATCCATCAGCCCGTGATGCACTATTCAACGAACCGTTTCGAGAGAACGGGAGATCTTGGCGAAATCGTCGAATAAGGCGTCCAACGTCAAGGAAATCGACAAATTCTGGTCGATCTGGCTGACAGCTGTAACGGCACGATCGATGAGCAAACCCACACGCTCAATCCCAGCGTCAGAGGATCCGACGCGATCCGCAAAAGTTGATGCCTCTGGAATCGGGCTTGCCCAGGCATTACCCTGAAGTTCCATCCGACAGAGTCTGAGCAAGGTTGCGCGGTAAAATTCCACGGCGAAGCGGATGACCCACAAGATATTGACGCGTTGTGCCGGGGTATCGGCGCTGATTTTGTCGATCTGCTCCATCAACGATTTGGAGAGACTCAAGCCACTAAAATTTCGCTGCCCAAGGCCGAGATAAAGTGTTGAACGCAGAGAACGAAGATGCGGTTCAACAAGCTGACGGGCAACCGTCAGGCTTCCCTCACTGAGTGCCGCGGCAAAATCAGCGTCGTCACGTGAGGACACCAAGCCTTGCTCAAGCAGTAGTTCAACAATATCAGTCATGCACAGCGGCGAGAACCGGACCAACTGGCAGCGGGATCGAATCGTCGGGAGCATGGCATCGAGATTGGACCCGATCAAGAAGAGCATCGCTCGGTCGGGAGGCTCTTCGAGTGTCTTGAGCAGTGCGTTGCCACTTGCCTCGTTCATCAAATCGGCATCATTGATGATCGCAATTTTTCGTGAACTGGCCAGCGGTCGGACAGACAAATCATGACACAATCCTTCCTGCCCACGTCGCTCCTTCGGACCGACAATCAACTCAATGGGCAACTCTCGTTTTCCTTCGGGGCAGCCGACCCATAAAAAATCGGGATGCGCTGCGGCGAGAAACGGACGGCAGGCGGCACAGGCATGACAGGCTTCCAATGCATCCGAAGTGGGCGCATGACAAAGCAGATATTGCGCCAAACGGTGGGCAAACTGTTGCTTGCCGATACCGTCAGGGCCGATGAACAAGTACGCCTGCGACAGCCGCCCTCGCGAAATCGCGCGTTGGAACATCTCACGTTGTTCAAGGTGACCGCGAAGGGAAGACCAATGAGACATGGATCACGACAATTCGTGCTACGGGAAACAAGGTCAGGCAATCGGTTCGACGTCACCGATTACTGCGGATTCGCTGTCGTTGCAGTGCAGCCAACCGAGTACGTCACCGGGGTAGACAGACGCATCGACGGGTTTAAAAATTTCTATCAGTTGTCCGGGCTGAATTGCCTCAACATCAAACGTCACCCCGGAAATCAAAACCTCAACACAACGATCTCCCGTCAGAACACGGTCACCTCGATCGATCAACCAACTGCTTACCGTCATCGGTTCGGTACCCGCATCGAGATCGGGGAGAAATAGTGGAATTCGCATGGGTCACCTCGTGGAAAACCAGATACGGCCTAAAACCGCGATGATTCAAATGTTCCTAATGGAAGGAGACACAATCACGCAGTTAAATGGACGGGAACAAAAGTCGCAAGCCTAAATGCCTGTTGGACCAAGTATTGCGGGCGGGCGAAGCGTTCGCGTCAGCCACGATCAACAAACAACTCTTGAGAGCATCCCGCTCGGCAGGAGCCTCGCCATCCCTCTTGCCAATGCGACTCAACGCATCAGAGGCGTCGTGCAACACGAGTTGTCTCACAAAATCACTCCTTGAGACGCATCGCTCGTCTGTCAGAGACCACCGCAGAGGCGTCAAGGGAAGGAACACGGTTCTCATAAAATCCGCGAGGGCAAGTCTTCCAGCCAAAGGCGGATTTCCATCTCATATTCGCTGTCGAGATTGCCCGTGATCAGTTCGCGTTGGAAGTTTGAAGCGGCCAGTTGCAGCAAATCGGCCGCTTGATCCATGGTGTGGCGATTCGCTGGATCCGGTGCAATCAGCGACGTCACCAACTGCATCAGCGTTTCACTTTCTTGCATCTCCTTCGGCAAGAGTTTCGGAATTTCCGCCTCAAATCCATATTTTGCCGCGATCAGTTCCTCGCGTGTTGCCACATGGGGAAATGGCGCCTGTCCCGAGAGCATCTCCACCAGAACATATCCCAAACTGGCGAGATCGGAATACGCTGTCACCGCTCCGCGTTCGAGCACCTCCGGAGCGGCGTACTGCGGAGTGAAGGGTCGCAACCCGCGAAGATCATTCATTTCCCGAGCCGATCCCAGATCAATGATTTTCACACTGCCCGTTTTCTTTAACATGATGTTGGCTGGTTTCAGGTCGCCGTGAATGATTCCACTACGGTGGAGTGATGCGATCGCTGACAAGCAATCCTGGATGATAGAAATGGCGATGCCCGGTTGTAATCGCGTCTTCGCTTGTCCGGGAGTTGCCACCACATTGTTGAGGTATCTCCAACGCTCGGGGGAGACTCGGTCCTGAAGGACGGTCATCGTTTCTGTCGAAGTCAAGTGGTCCAAGTCAAAACCATCGATCCACTCCATGACCATCACTCGAATCCCTTCGATATCCACGAAGTTCACAACATCGAGCAGATGATCGTGCTGAATGCGAGCCATTTTGTTAGCCACCGCGGCTACTCGGGACATGTCTTGCACATAGGCCGCATCGCTTCCGTAACGTTCTGAGCCAAAAAACTTTATAGAGACAGGGAACTTCAGGCCATCCGCACCACTCTTTTCCGCCAGATAAACCACACCCTGACCACCCATTCCAATGCATCGCCCCAGTTCGTACTCAACTTTCCATCCGATCGATTTTCTCCCCCGCAAAAAATTAACAAGCCCCTCGGATCGACTGGCAAGTGAGGTAGAAGCGATTGAAGTCATGGCCATCGATTGACTGAGCGACAACGAAGAGAATTCCATCCGGATTGAGTTTCCTAATTGGCGTCATACAACCTCATTGGCGTCATACAAATTAGTGTCTTTTCATCTGTGCTGCCGTTAAGCCGAAGTCTAGCAAACGAATGGGAACAACAAAACCTGCTCCCGTCGTCTATACCGCCCATGCTCTCAAAAAATCCGAATTCCATTCTGTCGCCTGAGCACGATCTCAACAAAAATCGCAATACTCTTGAAAAACACTGACGCATGCGGGACGCTAGTCGTTGCTAGACCATTCGCTTTCCCCTCGATACGGGCTGGCACTGGTTTCGTTTGGAACGGCTGACTCCATCATGATTCACGAAAGGTGAGGAAAGATCATGTACCGATTTCGTTGGTCAATTCGGTCGTTATTCCTCCTTGTGGCGTTGGTCTGTTCGTTCGAGGCTGTATCGGCCAAGGACAAGGACAAGGATCGGGATCGGGATTCAAAACAACCTCAGTCATCTGGCGGGGGACAATCGCCTCGGACTGTTGCTCCGGCTCAGCAAGTCGGGGTGAACCCCTCTCCGATGCCCAAGCAGAACAAGCCTGCGAGACCCAACGATTCCAAAAATCCGCAAGGAACCGCACCTCCACAATTCCAACCGAACAAGCCCGACAATAACCTGCCTGGTGGCAACCAGACAGGTGGGCGTGGTGTGCCCACGAATCCCAACAACGGTAGCGGGAGGAGGCAGACCAAAATCAATCCCCCAGAGGGCCGTAGTCAGCCGGAAAATTTCAACACTCCCAAGGCGGGGACAAATCTCCCCGGCGTGGGTCTGCCCAACGGGTCGCCTGTTGGACGTGGAAAAAAAATGGAAACAGGCAGGCCCCTCGATGGTCTTGACCGAGGCACAACGAATGTCGGCAAACCGGCAACGCCATCCAGCGGAAAGAATGTCAACTCGGATCAGACAACGGGAATACCGACAGAAACACCCAATGCCCAAGGACTTCGCAGCAGACGCTCAACCGGCAAGCCAAAAATCAGCATCGAACCTGACGGACAAAAACAGATTCTCGGCGGAAAGAGCGACGGTCTGCCGCCGGATCGAAAAGGGACTGATAAACTCAACCCGCAGCTAGGCGTCCCTGGTCCATTGGATGCAGGATTTCAGGACTCCTCGAAGCATGCTCGCCACGAAAAGACGAGACCGATGACGATTTCCAAAAATGGCAGACTGCCGGTGAATCCGACCGAGAGCTCGCCCGATTCCCTCGGCGCTCAAGTTGGTCAACCCGCCGATCGCGACCAGCCCAAGGGAGTTGCATCGGACAAAAAATTAGACCGGCTGTTGCAGGTCAAAAAGCATGACGATCTGAGCCGCGAATTAAAGAAAATCAATGAGTCGCCGGAATTAGCGGCTGATCCAGAATTGAAACATTTGAATCTGAACAAGATCAGCGGCGTGCACCAGGAGCGGCTGGCACGGACAGATAGTTTTCAACACTGGCACCGCTCGAAAGTCGGTCAGAAGCTGAGGCTTGAGCAGCAGTTTGAATTTCAGAAGCGGGGCGACCTCGCGCGTCGGATGAATCTCAGTAACAACCTGATGAGTACGGGTGGCTGGACTCGGCATCGCCAGCACGGACTGCTGGCCGCGGGATTCACGACGGGTGCGTTCAGCATGTGGTATTCTGGGGGGGGCTGTTATCCAGCACATGCCTGGTGCCCGATCTGGTCACCATGGGTCGATTGGAGTTACTGGAACACATGCCCCATCTTGTATGATCCCCGACCGTATTATTGCATCCCCCTGATCTACGATCCGTGCCCGTTGTGGGTCTACTATGATTATCCGGTGTGGAGTCCACTTTCCATGGTGACTTGCGGCACTTGGATCGATGTCGCCCCCGTGGTCATGACGGCGGGACAGGATTTGCAATTGCTGGCGGTCCGGTTCGTCGATAACGGCCACTCGGAGCAGAATCTCGGTCCGCGTTATCGTGTCTGGGTCCGGAACAACAGTCCGACTCAAATTGTGACACCATTCAGCGTTCTTCTGCTGGCCTCGAACGAGCAGGTTCCGACCGTCGATGCACCTCAAATGGGCGTCGTCTTGCCCTCGATGGATATCGGCGAAACTCAAGTG
>Ga0114966_10004882_pt1 | contig 11441 bp, 10 predicted proteins | sample M_130207_XF_Meta_FD_87029 | JGI IMG/M metagenome (GOLD analysis project Ga0114966, IMG submission 87029) | Freshwater microbial communities from Lake Montjoie, Canada to study carbon cycling - M_130207_XF_MetaG | ecosystem: Environmental > Aquatic > Freshwater > Lake | place: Lake Montjoie...
AATGCGGAGGCCGACGCGCTTGACCCCTTCGAGGCCGCAGAGGCCGAGGCCGCGAAGTGGAAAGACGCCGCGATGCGCGCCACCGCCGATCTCGACAACTACCGCAAGCGCGTCGCCCGCGAGCGCGACGAGGATTTCAAACGCGCCCAGGCAATCCTGCTGGAGCGGCTGCTTCCGGTGCTGGACAATTTCGATCTCGGCATGATGGAAGTCCGCAAGGGCGATCCGAAATCGCCGATCGTCGTGGGAATGGAAATGATCGAGCGGCAGCTCAAGGAATTCATGAGCGGCAGCGGCGTGGAAGTGATCGAGACGGTCGGCGCGAAATTCGATCCGAACCTTCACGAAGCCGTGAGCCAGGAGGAGGACGCGAAGGCGCCCGAGGGACAGGTCATCCGGCAGTTGCGCCGCGGATTCCGCCTGCGCGACCGGCTGCTGCGCGCGGCCATGGTGGTCGTGAGCAAGGGCGCACCCGCAGCGTAGCGCCCCAATCGAATGTCCAAAAAACGCGACTACTACGAAATCCTCGGCGTTGCCAAAGGCGCATCGGCGGATGAAATCAAGAAGGCCTACCGCAAGCTCGCGGTGAAACTGCACCCGGACAAAAATCCGGGCGACAAGCACGCGGAGGACAATTTCAAGGAACTCGGCGAGGCGTACGAGGCGGTCTCCGATCCGGACAAACGCGCCGCGTACGACCGCTACGGCCACGCCGCATTCGCACAGGGCGGCGCTGCTCGCGGCGGCGGTGCGGGCTTCCACGATCCGTTCGATATTTTCCGCGAGGTCTTCGGCGGCGGCGGTGGTGGCGGTGGTGGAAATATCTTCGAGCAGTTCTTCGGCGGCGGCGGAGCGAAGCAGGAACGCGAGAGCCGGCAGCGCGGCAGCGACCTGCGCTACGACATGCAGATCACCCTCGAGGAGGCGGCGTTCGGTGCCGAGAAGGAGATCGAAGTCTCCAAGCCCAGCGCGTGCGGCTCATGCAACGGCACGGGCGCGGAAAAAGGCTCACGCGTCGTGACGTGCAGCACCTGCGGAGGCCGCGGCCAGGTCGTGACATCGCGCGGATTTTTCCAAGTCGCGCAGACTTGCCCGCGCTGCCGGGGCTCGGGGCAGAGCGTCGAGAAGCCGTGCGGCGAATGCCGCGGCGAAGGCCGTTCGGAGCAGAGCACGCGCATCAAACTGAAAATCCCGGCGGGCATCGAGGACGGCTCGCGCCTCCGCAGCACGGGCAACGGCGAGGCCGGCGTCCGCGGCGGGCAGGCGGGCGATCTTTACGTCGTGATCCATGTGAAGGAGCACGAAATTTTCGAACGCGAGGACTCAACCCTCTTCTGCGATCTGCCGATCAGCTTCGCGATGGCGGCGCTCGGCGGCGAGATCAAGGTGAACACGCTGCACGGCGAGGCGTCGCTGAAAATTCCTGCCGGCACGCAGAGCGGCACGACCTTCAAGTTGCGCGGCAAAGGCATGCCCGAACTCGGCGGCGGCGACACGGGCGACCTGCATGTGCGCACGCAAATCGCAGTGCCGAAAAAGCTCACCTCCGAGCAGAAGCACAAGCTGCAGGAATTCGCCGAACTCCTCGGCGACGAGGTGCCGCCCGCACACAAGAGTTTCCTTGATCGGGCGCGTGAGTTTTTCCAATAGCGATGCCGCGCTTTTACATTCCCGGCGTCGCGTGGAATCCCGACCGTCTAGCGCTTGATGCAGCCGAGACGCACCACGCCTTCGACGTGCTCCGGATGAAGGCCGGCGAACGCGCGACGGTATTCGATGGCGAGGGCCACGAAGCGGAAGTCGAGCTGGGGAAACACAGCAAGTCCGGCACGGAGCTGCGGAAGCTTTCGCTCGCAAAAACAGCTCCCCTGCCCTGCCGCATCACGCTCGCGCAGGCCGTGCCGAAGGGGAAAAACATGGAGCTGATCATCGAGAAGGCGACGGAACTCGGAGTCGGCGCAATCGCACCGCTGATGAGCGAGCGCACCGTCGTGCGCGGCACGGAGGACGATCACATCCGCAAGCAGGCGAAGTGGCAGCGCACCGCGATCGAGGCATGCAAGCAGTGCGGGCAGAATTTCCTCCCGCGCGTCGCGAAGCCCTGCACGCCGCGCGAACTTTTCGAGCGGAATGAAAAATTTGACCTCATGCTCATCGCTTCGCTGCAAAGCGACGCACGGCCTCTCAAGCAGGTGCTCGCGGAGATCGGCGAGAAGCGTCCGCGCAGCGTGCTGATCCTCATCGGCCCCGAGGGCGACTTCACCCCGGCGGAACTCGCGCTCGCAAAGAGCCACGGCTGCCGGCCCGTCACACTCGGCCCGATCATTTTGCGCACCGAGACCGCGGCGATCTACTGCGTGAGCGTGCTGAATCACGAGCTGCAATCCACGCAGTGACGCAGCCCTCGCCCATGAAGACCGTGCTCGAAGTCATCACCGCGACGACAGCGTTTTTCCAAAAGAGCGGCGTAGAAAGCCCGCGGCTCAACATCGAGCACCTGCTCGCGCATGTGCTGAAGAAAAAGCGCATGGACATCTACATGGAATTCGACCGCGCGCTCACCGAGGCGGAACTCGCTCCGCTGCGCGAACTCGTCCGCCGCCGCGCGCAACGCGAGCCGCTCCAGCACCTGCTCGGCACCGTCGAGTTCCTCGGCCTCACGTTGAAGACCGACGCGCGCGCGCTCATCCCGCGCCCCGAGACAGAGCGGCTTTGCGAGATGCTCGCCGCCGCCGACTGCGCATGGAAAGGCGGACGCATCGCCGATGTCGGCACCGGCAGCGGGTGCATCGCGCTCGCGCTCGCACACGCATTGCCTGATGCAAGAGTCACAGGCCTCGACGCCGCCGACAACGCGCTCGCGCTCGCGCGGGAAAACGCGGATCGTTGCGGGCTCACAGCGCGCGTCACTTTTGCAAAAAGCGATCTACTCTCCGCCGCCGAAGCGCCGTTCGATCTCATCGTCGCAAACCTGCCCTACATTCCCACCGGAGAACTCGCCGCGCTCCAGCCCGAGGTGCAGCGCGACCCGCGCGCCGCGCTCGACGGCGGCGCGGACGGCCTCGATCTCATCCGCCGGCTGCTCCCGCAGGCTGCTGCAAAATTGCGCACCGGCGGCACGCTCGCGCTGGAAGTTGGCCTCGATCAAACGGTGATCCTCAGCTCGGAATTTCCCGCACACGGATTTCGCGACGCAAGAATTTTGAAAGATCTGCAAGGCCGCGAACGTTTCATCATCACTGTGCTGAAATGAACTCCAACGCCGCTCCGCAAACCGTATTTTTTGATCACGCAAACGCGCAAAGGCGTAAAGCGCCCTTTGCGTCTTCGCGCCTTCGCGTGACTCTTTCCCCTGAGAACTCGGCAACGCATTTCCTCATCACCACTCATGGATAAGATTCTCGTTCACGGCGGACACAAGCTCAGCGGCAGCGTCCGGATCTCCGGCAGCAAAAACAGCGCGCTGCCCATCCTCGCCGCCACGCTGCTCACGAAGGAGCCGTGCGTCGTCTCGAACGTGCCCGACCTCTCGGATATCCACTTCATGCTGCAAATCCTCTCGCACCTCGGCGCAAGCGTCGAACGCGCGAGCGGCACCGTGCGAGTCGAGGCCGCGAAGATCATTTCCGAGGCGCCCTACGACATCGTGCGGAAAATGCGCGCATCCGTCTGCGTGCTCGGCCCGCTGCTCGGGCGGAAAAAGAAGGCGATCGTCTCGCTCCCCGGCGGCTGCGTCATCGGCGACCGCCCGATCGATCTTCACCTCCGCGGCTTCGAGTCGCTCGGCGCGACGAGCGTGATCGATCACGGCAATGTGAAACTTTCCGCCCGCACGCTACGCGGCGCGCAGATGAACCTCCTCGGGAAAAACGGCCCGACCGTGCTCGGCACCGACAACGTGATGATGGCCGCCACGCTCGCGAAAGGCGTCACCGTGATCGAGGGCGCGGCTGCCGAGCCCGAGGTCGTGGACCTCGCGGATTTCCTGAACAAGATGGGCGCAAAGATCGAGGGCGCGGGCACGCGGCGCATCGTCATCGAGGGCGTGAAGGAACTGCACGGCGCGGAGCACAGCGTCATCCCCGACCGCATCGAGGCCGGCACGTATCTCGTCGCAGGCGCGATGATGGGCACCGAGGTGAAATTGCTGCGCGTGAAACCGGAGCATCTTGCGAACGTGATCGCGCACGTCCGCGAGAGCGGCTACGAGGTGGAGACCGCCGCGAATTCGATCACCGTGCGCGGCAACGGCAACCCGAAGCCGCTGCGCCTCACCACCGAGCCCTACCCCGGATTCCCGACCGACATGCAGGCGCAGATGTGCGCGCTGCTGTGCCGCACGAGCGGCGTCAGCGTCATCAGCGAGACGATTTTTCCTCAGCGCTACATGCACGTCAGCGAGCTGAAGCGCATGGGCGCGGACATCTCGCTCGACGGCAACACGGCGACCATCAAAGGCGTGAAAAGCCTGAGCGGCGCGCCCGTGATGGCGAGCGACCTCCGCGCAAGCGCCGCGCTCGTCCTCGCCGGCCTCCAAGCCGATGGCGTCACGGAAGTGAACCGCGTCTATCACATTGACCGCGGCTACGAGTCCATTGACGAAAAGCTCAACGCCCTCGGCGCGCGGATCGAGCGGGTGAAGGTGTGAGCCGCCAACGCGATTCGACGCAGCGGCTCGCCCGGCGAGCAGAAAATGAGTGCCATTGAATCCATCAATCCGTCTGCCCCTTGTCTCCTTTTCGGAACCCGAAGAGGTAGCCCCGGCAAAGTCACGGCTTCAGCCTCCTGCCACTCAACCAAGGATTTGCCTACCTACCCCAAACGATAAACGATGCGCGCTTTCGTGAGGTCGTAAGGGGACATTTCCATTTTCACGCGATCTCCCATCGCGAGGCGGATGAACCGCTTGCGCATCTTGCCTGAGATGTGTCCGAGCACGAGGTGCTTGTTGGCCAGTTCGACACGAAACATGGTTCCGGCGAGGACCGACGTGATTTTTCCCTCGATTGTGATAACATCATCTTGAACAGGCATGGTTGGTTTGGCTTTTGCGAATGAATTGGCGGGGTTGTGACCTTCGCCGGGTTGAAAAGCTCGTGAGAGCTACTTCGACGGGTCAACTGGCCAGCCGAAGGGCGCGCAGAATCGTTCGCATTGGCTTTTATGCAAGTGTTCGTTTTCGCCTCAACTCTGCAGCGATGGGAGGAAGAGAAGCCACGCAAAGGCGCAAAGGGATCCGCGTTGGTTCGCACTTACCCAATGGGAGAAAGGCGCTTTGTTGGCATCCGCTTCTTTTTCGCGCCTTTGCGCCTTTGCGCCTTTGCGTAACCTCCCATCGCCGGTTTTTGGATAATAGCCAATTGCGCATTCGCGTAATCAAGTCATGCCCGAATCCCCAATCATCTACACCATCATTCAAGCCCACCTGCCTGCGCTGCAGCGATTGCAGATTCAATATCCTTCCCGCCGCACTCCGAGGCGCCGCGCCTGTTTTCGGATGTCCCGTTACGGCCTCGCCACGACGCGCTTCAGATTTGCGAAGCCCTCCTCGAATTTCGTGCCGACCATCTTGTCGCAATTCATGAAAAGCCCGGCGGCCTTTCCGATGAAGTTGTTCTTGCCCGACATGCTCCACGTCACCTCGGTGGCAGCGCCCTCCGGCTTCATCGTGAACTCCGTGACGCTCGACGCGGCGAACGGCTTGATGAACACCAGATCCATCACGACCCTTTCGCCCGGCTTGCTGGCCGTGATCGTCATCGAGCCCTCTCCGACCTCATTGTTGCCCGACCACAGAAACTTCGCGCCGACTCCCACAGTCGGGCCTTCAAAGGTGTTCTTCGCATTCGGATCGAGCTTCGCCCACGGAGACCATGCGTTCCATTTTTGAAAGTCGTTGATCTGCTCGAATACCGCGGCGGGCGGCGCAGGGATGACGGCCTTGCGCGTGATCCGGAATTCCGACGGCTGCACAGCGACAATGATCACGAGCACGACGATGAGCGCGAGTAGGGAGATGAGGATTTTTTTCAGCATGGGAGTGGAGTGTGTTTTCGGTGGAACCGTGCGCGGAAGGTTCTGCACACTTCTCCGCGCTGCGCAATCCTCCGCCCGGCCATCGTGCGCCATCCGAATGCGTCTGCTTGCGGTGACGCGGCGGCATCCGTAAAAGGGCCGCCCACATGTCCGAAACCATCAAACCCGCCGCCGACCTCCCGCCGATCCAAGTCCGCGCGAAGTTTTTTTTCGAGGGCGACAAGCCGTGGTTTTTGCGGGGCGTGACTTACGGGCCGTTCAGGCCGAATGCGGACGGCGAATTCATGAGCACGCCGGAGCAGGCGCGGCGTGATTTTGCGCAGATGCGCGAGATGGGGATCAATCTCATCCGCGTGTATCATGTCCCCTCGCGGTGGCTGCTCGACCTCGCGGCGGAACTCGGGCTGCGAGTGCTGGTGAGCATCCCGTGGACGCAACATGTGGAGTTTCTGAATTCGCGATCGCTGAAGCGGCAGATCATCGGCGTGGTTCGCGACATCGTCGGGAAAAATGTCGGGCACCCCGCAATCTTCGCGTATCTCGTGGGCAACGAGGTACCGACGACGATCATCCGCTGGCTCGGCGCGGACCGCGTCCAGAAGTTTTTGGAGAAGCTGATTGATGTCGCGAGATCGATCGATCCGCGCCCGCTCTACAGCTACGCGAGCTTTCCGCCGACCGAGTATCTGCGTCCCGCGAACGTGGATTTTCTCTCGCTAAATGTGTATCTCGAACGTCGCGCGGACTTCGAGCGCTACCTCGCGCGGCTGCAAAACATCGCGGAGGAAAAGCCGCTGATTCTCGGCGAATTCGGCATGGACACGCTGCGCAACGGCGAGGACCGGCAGTCCGAAGTGCTCGACTGGCACATCGAGGTCGTTGTGAAGGGCGGCGCGGCAGGGACGATTTTTTTCTCCTGGACGGACGAGTGGTTCACCGGAGGAAATGAAGTGACCGACTGGAAATTCGGCCTCGTCACGGAGGATCGGAAACCAAAGAAGGCCTTTCACACTCTGAAGGCAAAGCTCGGCACCGGCGCGCCGATCACCACGGTCGTGCCGCTCGCGCACTATCCGAAAGTGAGCGTGATCGTGTGCAGCTACAACGGCGGGAAGACGCTCGGCGACTGCCTGCGCGCGCTCGATGATGTGCGCTATCCCGACTTTGAAATCGTGCTCGTGGACGACGGCTCGAAGGACGACACGCAGAAGATCGTGAAGCAGTGGCAGGCGCACCGCGCGCAGTTCCAGCGGAAGCTCCCGCACTTCGTGAGCGTGGTGCAGAAAAACATGGGCCTCAGCTACGCGCGCAATGTCGGCGCCTACGCATCGTCCGGCGAAGTGATCGCGTACACGGACAGCGACTGCATGCCCGATGCCGACTGGCTCTACTACCTCATCGCCGTGCTCACGAGCGGCAGCTACGCGGGCGTCGGCGGGCCGAACATTTCGCCGCCCGCGGTGAACTGGGTGCAGGCCGCGGTCGCGGCGAGCCCCGGCGGGCCGAGCCACGTGCTCCTCACGGATTTTGTCGCGGAGCATGTGCCCGGCTGCAATATGGCGTTCTGGCGCTGGGCGTTTGATTCGGTCGGCGGATTCGACACGGAATATCGCAAGGCGGGCGACGACGTGGACTTCTGCTGGCGCCTGCAGACTTCGGGCGGCGAAGTCGCGTTTTCTCCGAGCGCGATCGTGTGGCACTATCGGCGCTTCACGCTCACGGCCTTCCGCAAACAGCAGGAAGGCTACGGCGAGGCCGAGGCGTTGCTGCGCTTCAAGCACCTCATTTTTTTCGGCCCGACGGGCACCGCGAAATGGAAGGGACAGATCTACGGCGCGCCGCGGCTCACATGGCTCTTCAGCCGTCCGCTGATCTACCACGGCGTGTTCGGGCAGGGACTTTTCCAATCGCTCTACCACGCGCCGCAATCGCAGATCGCGGCATATCTCAGCAGCATCGAATGGATCGCGCTCACGCTTTTCATCGGCGTGCTCGGCATCCCGCTGGAATGGCTGCGCGTCGTTCCGGTGATCATGCTGCTCGGCACGATCAGCGTCGCGCTGAGCTGGATGACGAACATCCGCATCGAGCCGAAATACGACACGATTGCCGCACGGCTGCTCGTCGCGTTCCTCGCGTTCATGCAGCCGCTAGGCCGCGGATGGGCGCGCTACTTCACCTGGCTCAAGTTCAAGCGCACGCCCGCCGGAGTCATCGCAAAGCCCGAGCCCGGAATCGGGCGCGAGGCGCACACCGGCAGCACACGGCAGCTCGATTTCTGGAATGAAACCGGACAGGGCCGCGAGGCGCTGATCGCGGAAACCGTGAAGCTGCTCGAGGACGAAGGCTGGCGCTACTCGACGGACACAGGCTGGAAATCGTGGGACGTGCTCGTGTACGGCAACCTGTGGTGGAGCGTGAAGGTCGCGACCGTGACCGAGTACCACGGCGGACCGAAGTGCCTCACGCGCGCGCGCCTCGGGCTGATGATGGTGCCGACGACATTCCTCGTGAGCGTGATCCTCCTGAGCACGCTGCTCTACCGGCGGATTTTTTCACACGCGCACGATCGCTGGCTGTGGATTTTCTCCGCGGCGTTCGTCTCATTGCTGCTCTTCCGCGGGTACCGGCTGAAGCGCCGCGTCGCCGACCTCGTCATCCACGCAGCGGAGACCTGCGCGATGAAACGCGTCTCCGGCGAGCAGGCGAAACCCCGGGCTTTCAAGTGAGCGAAACCCGCTTTGAATTTTCCTCCGAGGCCGGCGACGCGGGCTCGCGGCTCGATCATTTCCTCGCCGCGCGCATCCCGGAACTCTCGCGCTCGCGCATCCAAGCGCTCATGGAAGAAGGCCGCGTGCTCGTGAACGGCGAGCCGAAGCTGCGCTCGTGCAAGCTGCGCGGCGGGGAAGCAATCATGCTCACCGTGCCGGCCGTGATCGCGTCGGAAAATCTGCCCGAGGACATCGCGCTCGAAATCCTGTTCGAGGACGACGACCTCATCGTGATCAACAAACCTGCCGGCCTCGTCGTACATCCCGCGCCCGGCCACGCGGGCGGCACGCTCGTGAATGCGCTGCTGCACCACTGCACTTCGCTCAGCGGCATCGGCGGCGTGGAGCGGCCCGGCATCGTACATCGGCTGGACAAGGAGACGAGCGGCTGCCTCGTCGCCGCTAAAAACGACGCCGCGCACCAGTCGCTCACCGAGCAGTTCGCCGGGCGCGAAGTGCGCAAGATCTACCTCGCGATCTGCGCGGGCATTTTGAAGAAGAAGAAAGGCACCATCAATGTCCCCCTCGGACGACATCCCGTTCACCGGCAGAAAATGGGCATCCGCGTGCGCGACGGACGCGAGGCCGTGACCGACTGGCTCGTGCTCGCCGCCCTGCCCTGCGGCACGCTCGTGCGATGCACTCTGCACACCGGCCGCACGCACCAGATCCGCGTCCACATGAAGCACCTCGGGCACCCGGTGGTCGGCGACGAAGTGTATGGGAAACGCGCGGGCTTTGCGCGGCAGTTGCTGCACGCTTGGAAGCTCGGGTTCTCGCATCCGCGCACAGGATTCCCGCTCGACTTCACCGCGCCGATCCCGCCGGATTTCCTCGCCGCCGGCGTGCCGGTGGAGTTGAGAGCTGAAGGTTGAGAGTATCCCCGCACCCACACTGCTCGACACTGCCCGCCTCTCAACGCTCAACCCTCAACCTTCAACTCTCAACCGCCCCGATGAGCGACCAACCGACAGACATCGTTTTCGCCGCGCTGAAGCAGATGCAAGCCAATGGCGTCCACCTGCGCGGATCTCTGGACAGTTGCGAACGGCTGCGCGCGACAGCCTCGGCAGCATCCGCAGCACCCCGGACGGTGAGCCGTGCCCCCCAGCCTGCTGCCGCAGCGCCCGCGTCGGCTGAAACACGCAGCCGTCCTGAAAACGCGCCGAAGATTTCATTTTCAATCGCGCCTGAAGCAAAAGGACGCGAATCTGTTGCGCCTGTTTCCACGTCAGGTTCGTCAGCAAAATCCGCGCAGCTTAATGCCCTCCGCGGCCCCGTGCTCGCCTGCACAAAGTGCCCTCACCTCGTCCAGTCCCGCACCCAGGTGGTCTTCGGGGTGGGCAATCCCGATGCCGAGGTGATGTTCGTCGGCGATGCGCCCGGCGCGGACGAGGATCTCGTCGGCGAGCCATTCGTCGGCAAGGCGGGACAGACCCTCACGAAAATGATCGAGGCGATGAATTTCCGCCGCGCGGATGTTTACATCGCGAACATCCTCAAGTGCCGCCCAAACACGCCGCCCGGCGAATCCGGAAACCGCAAACCGACACACGCGGAGATGGACGTCTGCAAGCCCTACCTGCTCCGCCAGATCGAAATCATACAGCCAAAGGTGATCGTCGCGCTCGGCGGCACCGCCGTCGAGGGGTTGCTCGGAATGGACAAGGCGGGCATCGCGCAAATGCGCGGGACATGGAAGGAATTCCGGGGCATCCCGATGATGCCCACGTTTCATCCCTCCTACCTGCTGCACAACCCGTCGAACACGGAGAAACGGAAAGTGTGGGAGGACATGCTGGCCGTGCTCGAACGCCTCGGCCACGAGATCACCGCAAAGCAGCGCGGGTACTTTCTCACGAAATAAAAGCGGTTCGCCGGCGCGCCAACCGGCTCCGGCGAGCCCGCTACTGTTTCAGCAGTGTCTCCATCTCCTCGCTCTTCGGCACGCCGAGTTCGAGGGCCTTTTCGTAAGCCTTGCGCGCCTCCTCCTTGTCCGGCGGCGTCTTGCTCGCGAGGGTGATTGCGAGATTGTACCACGCGTCGCCGTATTTCGGATCGAGCTGCACTGCGCTCTCGAGTTCCTTCTGCGCGGCCTCCAGCCAGCCTTTGTGCGCGGCGGTAATGCCGAGGTAATTGTGCGCCGTGGGATTCCGCTGGTTGATCGCGAGCGACTTCGTGAGCGCATTCACGGCGTCGTCATATTTTTCCTCCTGATAATAGACGATTCCGATCGTGGACCAGCAGAACGCGTCCTCGGGCGCGATGGCCAGCGCCTTCTTGAAGCTCTCCTCAGCCTGCTTGTATTTTCCCAGGCGATACTTCGCGACGGCGTCGTTCGATTGCAGAAAGACATTGTTCGGCGCCAACTGGAGCGCCTTGGCGTACAGCCGCTCCGCCTCGGAAAACTTCTCGCCGTCGAATGCCTTCTTCGCCTGATCGGCGATCGCGCGCACTTCCGGTGACAGCTTCGCGGCAGCGCTGGCTGTGCCGGACGACGGGGCTCCGCCGTCGGTTGATTTCGTGCCGGCCGGCTTTGTGTCCGACGTCTTCGTGCCCTCGGGTTTCGTGTCGGCGGGATCCTTCACCGGGAGATCATCGGTGGCTTTCGTCTTCGCGGTGGCGGCAGGCGGG
>Ga0114966_10004883_pt1 | contig 11437 bp, 5 predicted proteins | sample M_130207_XF_Meta_FD_87029 | JGI IMG/M metagenome (GOLD analysis project Ga0114966, IMG submission 87029) | Freshwater microbial communities from Lake Montjoie, Canada to study carbon cycling - M_130207_XF_MetaG | ecosystem: Environmental > Aquatic > Freshwater > Lake | place: Lake Montjoie...
GGGGCGCGGGAGCGTGCTTGGGCTAGGGGGAGCGGGAGCGTGCGTGGGCTAGGGGGCGCGCTTGGCGGCGGCCGCGATGCGGGCTTTCGCGAGAACGCTGGCGATGGTCACGGGCTGACCGCCCTGCCGTTTGCTTTCGTCGGCAGCCTCCATGAAGGCGAGGACTTCGAGGGTTTCGGCCGCGCTCACGGGGGCTTGTTTCGTTTTGAAGAAGCGGGCGATTTCGACGCAGAGGGGGCGATAACCGCCGAGGCTGCCGGCGGGTGCTTCGGCGAAGGCTTGGTCTCCGAACGCCACGAGGCCAAAGCCACCCTTCGCCTTGCGAAAACCTCGGTAGGTGGCGGTGCGCCCGTCCGGCCAGACGCCGGAAACGACATCGACGTCCTTGGTCTGCAGCCGGGTGACGCTCTCGCAACCCGTGCCCATGAGTGCGAAGAGTGGCTCAACGCCGTGGATTCCGTAGAAGAATAGATCGGGAGTGCCGGGTTCATAGTCGCACGGGCCCCACGAAATCGCGCCGATGATTTTGCCGAGTTCCTTTTTTTTCGCCAGCTCGACGACTCCCGGGGTGAAGCGCAGAGACGAACTGGAGAAACAAGGGGTCTGCTGTTTTGCGGCGAGTTCGTAAATGGCAATGGCATCGGCGAGCGTACCGGCGGCAGGTTTGTCGATCCACAGCGGTTTGCGGGCTTTGAGGACGGGCGCGGCTTCCTGCCAGTGGATCCGGCCATCCACGCTTTCGAGAAATACCACGTCAACTTTTTCCAGCAGCTGGGGGATCGAATCGACGATCTCGACGCCGGCGGCGCGGACGCCCTCGGTGAATTTGGCGACGCGGGTACGGCTCGCGGGCATGTCGGTACCGCCCGGATAGGCGGCGACAATGGTGATACCCGCGAGATCTCCGGCGGCCTTGGGGTCATTGAACAGTTTGACGAAAGACGGGACGTGGGAGGTATCGAGTCCGATCATGCCGGCGCGCAACGGGGCGGCGGCGGCGAAGGCGGTGGCGGAGATTAGTCCGCCCGCCAACACGACGAGGCGGGCGATCATCGGGTAAAGCCGCCGCGGCAGGGCGGGGACTGAGCTGGGCAGGTTGCGGTGATGAGGAGTGGGGAACATAAACGGGAATGATTAGATTCTGAGTAGAAAACGAGGGTGAAGACGCGAAGTGATCCTTAAAAAAGTGGGTGGAAAATAGCTGGGAGCCCACCCGTTGAGGGGAGTGAGGAGCTGGGGTCAGGCGGGAGTGGAGAGAGTGGGGTAGCTTTCGTCGATTCGTCAATCGGTAGATAAACGTGGCGATGAAATCCGCGGACGGCGCGTTGGGTTGGGAAGGGGGGCGAGCAAGCCGAGCGTGCCGCAGCGACGGCCGGCTGCTTACTTCGTGAAAAAGGGATTGCGGACAGCCGGAGCGCCGGGGCGAAAGCCGCCGAGAGGCCGCGCTGGGGCTGGCGTGGAGGATTCTTCATCGTGGAGCGCTGGGGGTTCTGACGGATCGGCGATGATCGCGGGCCGGTACTCAAGGCCTGATTGACTGAAGCTGTTCAAGTAGCTTTGCGACGATCTTGCGAGAGGCGTCCGTCTCCACGCGGCTGGTCCCGAGCCACGTTTCGTAGCCGCCGAGCGCATGTTGTTCCGGCGTGGGCAGGTAACCGTAGCTACCATTGGCCAGTTCGATCGTGAACGTCTCCTTGAACGGACTCTTGGATTTAATTTCCAGTCCGGTTTCGGTGAACGTCTCGAAAGGCACGGCCGCGATCCCGAGGTCGCCGATGCGGAAGGATTGCAACAGTATGCGGGTGGTCTCCGGCCAGTTTTTAGCATCCATCGTGCGCCCGGCATAGATCACCTCGTGGGCATGGATCGGCGAGGCGCTGGCAGGACGGGCGAGCACTTGCTCGGCGCGATGCACGAGTTCGGGGGTCGGTCGGCGCATCTTCAATTCCAGTTCGGCGGCGCTCGCTTGCAGCTTGACCCAATCGTGGAAGCGGAGGGTGCGCTGGACCCGGGCGACTTCATGGGCGACGTCGTCGGCCACGGCGCGCATCCGGTCGCCCGGAGCATATTTGACGCCAGGGGTACCGCCACCGATGTTATTGACATCGGCGCACGGGCCGTTGGCGAGAATTCCGACGAAGGGAGGGCTCTGCACATTGGCGCCGAGCAATTGCTGGATCCGGTCGCAAAACATGGCGAAATAATCAGCCGAGATCTGCGACCCGCTCAGGCCCCCGACGTAGTGCAACCAGTAATTTGCGAGCACGGCGATCGGCCGTCCGTTGGTCGCTTGCACCGAGATGAAGGACACCTCTGGATTAGTGGGACCGGCGGCGCTCAGTCGGTCGGGATGGTTGCCTTGGTTCGTCACCACGCGATCCTGGCCGCCAAAAGGATTCGTCGCGGTCTTGCCCTCCTTAAGAAGAGAGCGGCGGTTGAAAAGGTGCTGCGGTACGCGACCGGAGCCCCAACCGATCCGCGCTGGTTCCAGATTCGACAACGCCCGGCGCACGCCGTCTGCGATGCGGCGCACCAGGAATTTCTGATAGTCATCAAAGGGAGCCCCGAACACCAGAGAGTTGGCCCCGCGCGCGCTCGGTGCGGAGTGCGTGTGGGTCGCCGACATCAGCAAGTGGTCGGGAGACAGCCCTGTCTCTTGCTGGACGAGGAGCTTGGCGGCGTCGAAGACATCGCGCGGCACGCCGACGCTGTCCACGATGGCGAACACCAGCTGAGTGGTGCCGTCGTCGAGAGCGAGGCAGCGCACGTGCAGATCATCATGCACCTGTTTGGAGACGACGGGGGCCCAACCGCCGACAGTGGGTGTGCCGAGCGGCGGCGTGATGTTGCTGGTGGCGGCGCCGGCCTTGAAGACCCGCCCGGAGGCCGGCGCAGTATTGCCGAGGGGCGCGCTGGTGGCACTGTGGGCGGAGACGGTGGCGGCGAGACCGGCCGCGATAAAATAGATGACGCGGACTTTCATAAGCAAGCGATCAAGGGTTGGCAACGGGGGGGGATTCAGAGGGGAACGAACGGGATCGGATCGAGCAAGATCATCCGTCGATAGCGCCCAGGAAAAACGTCGGCAGCGGCGGGCGCCGAGCAGGGCAAGGTGCGAATCTCGCTCATCCGGGCGTCGGGAGGAGGCATTGGTCGGCACTGAAAAAATCCGGCGCAGGGCTTGGTTGTATCCATATAAAAAGTACAGATGAAGCGGCCACCCGCCTGCTCGGAATAATTCCGGAGCGACGACGGTCGCGTTGCGCCCGCTGGTTTTCAGGAATTGACGGTGAGTGGGCGGATGATTTTCAGCGAAGGCGAGGCCGGCCGCCTAGAAAGTGCCCTTGACGCCAAAGACCCAGCTGGCGCCCTGAATTTCAAATTGGTTGAGGGTGCCGCGCAGGGCGCGCAGGTAGGCGAGCCTTGCCTGATTGGTGATGTTGCGCCCCGTCAGGGTGAACGACGTTCGCTCGGTCAGTCGGAAACTCAGGCTCGAGCCGATGAAGAGATATTCGGGAAGATATTGGGTGGCGCTATCCAGGGATTCGGAGCTCCATGCTCCGCGGACGGCGAGGTTGAGCCGGCGGTAGCGGAAGGAGATTCCGGCGGAGGCGGTTTTGGGTGCTGAGCGATAAGCGAGTTCGGGATCGCTTCTTCGGAATTGATTATAGTTCGCGAAGATTCCCAACCCCTTGAACAGACCCGGCAGGAAGCTGAGCTGCTGGCTATACGCGAGCTCGATACCCCGATTCGTGAAGTCACCGACGTTGGCAAGCGCGGTGAACGTATAGCCTGGATAATCGCCACCCAGCCCGATGTCCTCGGAGCGAAGGCCCGTGAGGGAGCGTTGGAGTTCGGTGACGTCGAATTGGAAGACGCCGACTGAAAAAGTCCCGACTGGCTCGAAGTAGTGCTCAAGGCGGACGGAGTAATTATTGCCGTGCTCGGGTTTGAGGTCGGGATTCGGGAGCGTGCCGGTGCGGGTGGTGTCGTTGACGGCGAGAATGCCGGACATACTGTTCAGGTTGGCGCGCTGGATTGACTGGCTGAACGAGGCAATCGCGATGAGTTTATCGGTGAACCGGTAGCGAGCCGCGCCGCTGAAGAAAGTATCGGCGTAAGCGCCCTGCCGGACTTTTAAAATACCCCGTTCGTAGGTCTTCCCTTGATTTTCAGTCTGCTCATAGCGGACCCCGGTCTGCACCATGAGGCGGCCAAATTGGCTGGTCCCCATGAAATAGCCCGCGTCGATATATTCACGCGCGGTGCGCTCTGGCTGGAGGTTGGCTGCGCTGGTGGCATCGGCCGGATTGGGAATGAAATAGTCCGGGTGCAACCTCTGGATGCCACCCAGCGCATGGCGGTCGGGGAAGGGAATGGTCCGGGTGAAGATGGTGCCGCCCGAGTGCGGATCGAAGGGCGCGACCGTGACCGGCAGATCGGCTTCGAGCCGGTTTCCCGTGGCGCCGACGTAGGTCCACGAATAGCTGCCGGTGAGACTATAAAAGGAAGACGCAGTGCTCTTGAACCCCGCCTTGAAGTGGGTGGGAACGTTCCAGCTGGTTACGTATTTGGCATTGAGCTGGGCGAGGAGATTCTTCGTGGTCGGCTCGTTCGGCGCGCGCACGATATTATTCGTGAGACTGGTCGCGCGCCAATTGTTTAAGACGTAGAGATCAGGCCCGGCGGTTTGTTGAAAGTCGAAGGACGTCGAACCGGGATCGCTGCGCCGAGCCGTCCAGCCGACCCCGAATAACTGCAGGTTGGCTGAGCCCACCTCGTCGTCCATGGGGCCTTTTGCGCGCAGGTTCTGGCGATATTCGCCGAGCCGCGTGTAAGCGATGGTCCCGTCGAGGGAGAGTTTTTCCCCGGAGTAGAAAAGCTGGGGCGAGAAGGAGTGGGTGTTCCGGATCCGATGGCTGAGCCCGCCGGCGAGGTTGAAGCGGTTGGTATTGGTGGCGGTCGGTGGGCCGATGAAGACGAGGTCGTTCGAGCCGGCGCCGAGGGAGGCGCGGGTCCCCGTGATGGCGAAGCTCTTATTGTAATTTCGCGCACTCTCACGTGTCACCTGACTGCGCAGCGCGAGGGTGAGCTGCGGCCTGAGCTTGTACTCGATGTTCAAACCGCCGCCCTGCCTTTTTTGGAGAACGGCGCCTTTGCCCCACGTGAGCGCCGTGATCAGGTTTGGCGTGAGGCTCGTCGCGGTCGGGACCGCGTTATAGGTAAAATTAAGAAAGCCCGACCCGCTGGTGGAATTGGTCTCGGCCAGATTCGCCACGACGCCGAGTTTTCCATCGAGATAGACGTCGGAGAAGTCGACCACGAGAGACGGATCCAGCGGCCGGCTCTGGCCGTCATTGGGCCCGTTGACCTTCGCCAGCGTCAGCGGGTTGTAGGTGTTGTAAATTGCATACGTTCCCCAGGATAAGAAGCGTCCCTTGCGCTGAAACGCGCTCTTACTCCGCATGTTGATCGAGCCGGCCGGTGCATCCGCGTCCATCTCGGCGCTGTTGGTTTTGTTGATCTCGATCGTATCGGTGGCGTACGAGGAATAGGAGGCCAGTGAGGGCGCGCGCGTGGCGCCGGTGGTCCGCACGCCATCGACCAGGAGCGCCCCATATTTCGAGTCCATCCCGGCCATGCTGACCGTGGAGGGTACGTCGCCGGAATAAATTATCTGCATGCCGGGCACGTATTGCAGCACGTCGCCGATATTGCCTTCGACGATCGCGCCGAAGGTATCGGTCGCGACGACGTTCTTCACCGTCATGGCGGAGCGCTGCTCCATGATGGCCTTGGCGTTGCCTTCCCGTTGGGATGAGACCGTAAACTTTTCGAGCACGACCATGGCACTGCCAGTTTCCTGCAACGTGCTCTGCAGATTAAAGTCGTGCGCGGTACCGCGCCCTTCCGTGATCGTCAGCGTGGCTGAGAGGGTTCGATAACCTGTGTAGCTGACGATCACCGTGACCTGACCGATCGGCACGGGCGTGATTTGGTAGCGGCCGTCGCGCTTTGAGAAAGTGATGATTTCGGTGCCTTCGACGCGCACTTCTGCGTTGTGAATATATTCACCTGTCAGGGGATTGAAGACGCGCCCCTCGACAGTCCCCGTGGCTGGGATGGTGGAGACGGTGGGTTGAGCGCTGGGCGCGCCGCTGATCCCGGCCGGGGCGAGGGCAAAGCTGAGCGTGAGCGCGATAAACGTGCGGCTCGGGAGGAGCGTGCGCAGGAACGGATTGATGCGTGGTCTGATCATCTTGGGGTTGGGGGGGATTTAAGACGCCATAAAGGCGCCGAGGGTGGGCGACTTGCTTCGAGACTAGGCAAGGGCGCCAGACGTTTCGTTTCAGGCTAGCGCGTCATGGGCAAGATTAGAATCACGACCAGCAAATCACGACCAGCAAATCACGACCCGCGAGATAATCGGCGCCCAGCCCAATTCCTCGAAGCAACCGATCGACGGAGTCGTGTCGTGGCTCTTGTCAGCAACGGCTTGGCGATTCGGCCGCGGTCTGGGCTCTCTTCGATGGTTGGTGGGTTCTTTGGCGTGGCCGCGTGAAATTGGCTGAATTTTCAGGGGTCGTATGACTGGAGGAGTTCGCGCGCACGCGCGGTGCGAAAGGTCGCGAAACCGTGGCGCCGTGGGCGGCGTGAAAGCGATCGGCCAGCGAGTTACCTGAAGGCGCCGCGCGGATCGCCCTCGATTCCCCGGACCCAATAAAAGCTTGATGGATCGGCTAAAATGGCCGGAGGCGGGCAGGAGCGGTGGGGCTCGAGAGGGCCTCATAACGGAGCTTTTCGATGCGCTCATCGCGGTTGTCGGTGGAGACGAAGGCGGAGACCCCGGCGGCGAGTTCGGTGCGGTTGCGAAAGGTGGGGCCGTGGATGATTGGCTCCTTGAGGGTGCGCTTGAAACCCTCGCCGCCCCGGTTGGCTCCTCGGAAACTGGATTTGCAGGGGAGCGTTTTAGCCGGCTCCTCTAATGATATCGAAGGTGACGACGAGGTTTTCTCAGCCTGGCGAGCGCGCGGATTTTGCAGGGCCCGGCGTTAAAACCTTCCGCTGACGCCCATCGTGATCGTGGTGCCCTGAATGATCGTGCTCTGCATCTGATCGGGAATCCCGCGGTAGAAGGCCTGGGGTGAGTTGGTCAGGTTGTTGATGTCACAGGAGAACGATAGCGACGGGCGCACCTGATACGCAAAACCGACGTTCGTCACGGTGCGGGCAAAACGATACAAGTTCCGTCCCACGCTGGCCGCGGAATAACTCGTGATGTAGCTGCTGACGTAGTTGACGAGGACGCGTGTGCTGAAACCGCGGTAGCGCCACGAGACGCTCGCGTTTCCGCTGCGCGGAATGAACCCGGCGACTTGTCCGGTCGTCAGCTTCGCCGTGCCGCCGAAATCGCCGTGGGTGTTCAGCACGGTGAAGTTGGCCAGCGCACTCAGCCCCTTCAGCAGCCCGGGCAAAAATGTGTATTGCTGTTGATAGCTGAACTCCCAGCCCTGCACGATCGCGGTGCCGGCGTTGGCCGTGCGTAGAACGGTGAACCCGCCGTATTCTCCGTTGTAGCCGTTGTCGGCCCCGATCGCGACGGTGCCGGAGAGCACGCCGCTGACGATGTAGTCCTTGATCGTCTTGTGAAACCACCCGACCGACACGTTGCCCACCGGTTCGAAATAATAGTCGAGCGTGGCATCCCAGTTGGCGGCGGTCTGCGGCAGCAGGCTCGGGTTGTTGATCGTGAGGGTCTGGTTGGCTTCGTTGACCGTTTCGTTCGGCACAACGTTGGTCAACGCCGGCCGGCCGAAGCTCGTTGACCAACTCAGCCGCCCGCGGACGTTCGGCGTCACGTCCTGCGTCACGTGAACGCTGGGAAACGACTTCGTGAAGGAGCCGCCGGTCTCGCGAAACGTGTCGGCATAGTCCCGCTTGGCGGAACCAACGGGATCGGCCGTCTGCTGCGCGGCGGTGCTGACGCGACGGGCCCGCACCCAGCCCCAGCTCGACGTATCCGTTTTTTCCGTACGCACTCCGCCGAGCAGGCCGGTCCGGTCGAGACGGCCCTGCGCCATGAGGTAGCCGGCCGTGATGTCCTCCGTCACCGCGTCCGTGCCGGTATAGCGCGTCTGCTCGCGGAAATAGACGTCCTCCCGCCAGAGCGCGGGGTTGACGGGTTCGCGGGCCTGGATGAGCGGTGCCGCGTCCCACTGCGGGATGCGGCGACCGGTCTTCACCTGATCGAACATCAGGATCGAGGGATCAGCCGGCAGCGCGGCGGTGCCCGTGTAGTTCCAGCGGCGGCTGTTGGCCCCTTCCTGCACGTGCTGTTCGCGGCGAAGCACGCCAGCCTTGAGGTAGGCCGGAATCGCAACGGGCAGCGTGTAGCGGGCGTTGCCGCCAAACTCGTTCACATCCTGATCGGTGTCGGTCAGGGAGTTGGCCAGACCGTTGGCCGCCGGGCGATAGTTGTCGGGATTGGTGAAGTCCGGGCCGGCGGTCTGGATGAAGCGCGGGAAAAGATCGGATTGAGTACGATCGAGGGTCCACCCGATGTTGGTGATCCGGTTAATCAGCACGCCGGCCTCGCCGCTCTGGCCCAGGTGAATGTGCGTCTGCGTATGGCGGGCGTTGGTGTCGAGCTGGAGCCGGCCGAAGTCGTGCTCCGCGCCGAGATCGATCCGTCGCATGCGGTTCGTGAAGATGTTCGGGCCGGTCTCGGTCACGTCGATCGTCGAGCCCGCCGCGGCGCGGACCTGCGTGACGCGGTCCGTATAACCTGGCAGGATACCCGCGGTGCCGGTGGTGCCAACCGTCTGCGTGGTGTACGCCCGAGTCAGGAACGTGCGTTTCGAAAGCTCCCGGTGGTCGACCGCCAGGGCGAGGAAAGTGAGCTTGGTCGCCGGGGACAGCCGGTAGTCGACCTTCACGTTGATGCTCTGCTGATGCCGCGGAATATAGGCGTCGGCCGTGCGGTAGTCCCACAGATAGGCCGGCTGGCTGGTGGTGTTCTGAAAGTCGCGTGTGCTCGTGAACCAGCCGAGGGCGGTCTCGCTGTAGAACAGGTTGACGGCCACGCCGAGATTCTGTTCACCCCCGAACGCATCGAAGACCTCCTGGTAGCCGAGATTGGCGATCGGATGGAATCGGTGCGCCTCGCGCAGCGGAATCTGCAGCGTGAACGCAGGGGCAAGCCGGCCGGACAGACTGTAGCTGACGCGGCGCTTTTCCTTCATGCGCAGGGGCGACCGGCTTTTGAAGTTGACCGTGCCGCCCAGCGAGTCGGCGCCCTTGTCCGGTGTGTGCCCCTTGGTCAGCTCCACCTGCTCGAACATCGTGCCGGTGATGTTATTCACGATCGAGGTGCGCCCCATCGCCCCTTGGCCCGTGAGCATTGCGCCGTCCATCGTCACGGAATTCAGCCCGCGATCCATACCGCGGATGGTGAAGCCGTTGACGGTGTCGGCCACATCGAGAAACCCGACGACGCCGGGCAGGCGCGCCGCGACCTCGGCGGCGTTGAGGTTGGGCAGGTTGCCGAACTGGTCCATCGCGACCACGTTCTTGACGTTGTCAGCGTTGCGTTGCGCGGTGATCGCGGCGGCGCCGCCCTCGAGTTCGCCGGCAACCTTGAATGCATCCAGTTTGTAGATACCAGTGGTAAGATCGAAATCGCGAATGACGCGGCGGCCGGGGGCAATCACGACCTGGCCGTGCGTCGCATCGAGGCCGACATAGGAGGCGACCACGTCGTGCGTGCCCGCCGGCAAATCGGTCAGCACGAAGCGACCGGTGTTGTCGGTGAGCGCACTGACGCCAAGCTGCGGTACAACGACGCGGGCGCCCTCGAGGAGATCCCCGGTGGCGCGATTGTTGACCGTACCGGTCAGGGTGCCGCCCTCCGCCGCGATGGTCCGCAGGGTGAGGAGAGCCAGCGCCAGCAAGCGACCGACGGGACGCAGATGGCCGAGACGGAGCATCGCTCCGGCGTATTTGATTAATGGATGCGCGACGCGCTTGAGCAGGGGAGAGGAGATAGGCATGGAGGCGGCGCGCTGGGATCGTTGGCAGTTAGGAGGTCGCCACGAATAGGAGGGGCGAAAAGCAGCCTGTCGAGAATCGACGCAACCCGCGGCCGGCCCCGGGAATTTACCCCGCCGGTCGCGCGTCCGCGCAGCGGGGAGCCACTTGCCAGTTGACGGTAAAATGAGGGTTGCCACCGCCAGTCCGGTAGCGGCGGGCGCGCGGGCGCGGACCGGTCAAGCGGGATCGATTGGTTGGTTGCGAGGAAACCGAATTTCCGGGAGGGAATTTTACTTGGAATTATTCCGCAGAGTTCACCGGCAAAGTGCGTTTCGAAGGCGCCCGCCTTTGATCCCCGCAATCGGATGTGCCTGGCATCGGTGCCCGGCAACCGACCACTCCACGCCGCGAGAATTCGTGATGGGAATCAGCCGCCAAGAGCCCGCTCACGGGCGTTTCCTCGCCGCGCAGCCCATCGCCCCGGCTGCAGACGCCGGAGACGAGGAGCCCGGGATGCCGAGCGACCCGCCGTGTTCGCCCCACTCCACCGGTGCCAACGGCCGGCTAAAGGTAAATGTGAGTAGGGCCGCTGGCGCCAGCCAAACGAAGACGTTGCCAGGCCGGAAACGACGATCGGTGCCGAGTCGTGAGAATCACCCAACAGCTCTTGGATCGCCGCCGAGATCACTCGGCCCAATGCCCCGCCCGCTTTCCCGCGATGGCGGCACCGATTTTTTTCTCCCCACCTCTCGTCATTTAGCCCAGCCAGCCCGCGACAGATGGGAACCCCACCAGTTGCAGCCGCAACCGGCTTGTGCCCCGGTCGCACGAGAAGAATACGTTCGTGGCCAAAGGAGGCTCCCGGTCAGGAAGTCGTCACCAGAAATTGGTTGAGCCGCTCCGTATCGATCTCGATCCCGAGGCCTGGTGCGTCCGGTACGGTAACCATGCCGTCTTTCTGGATAAACCGTGGATAAGTAAGTTCATCGCGCAGGGCGTTCTCCGTGCGGTCCATCTCCAGAAACGGTTCTGGCATCCGCAGCCGTCCCGGCGTCATGTCCACCGTACTGATGAAATGGAGTCCCACGGCGAACCCGATGCCCGTGCCCCAGCAGTGCGGAGTCACATCGACGAAGTGCGCCCGCGCCAGCGCGGCGATCCGCTGGCCCTCCGTCAGCCCACCGCAAGCGCAGAGATCGGGTTGCGCAATGTCGACGGCGCGAGCGCTGAAGAGCTGATGAAACCCAGCGACACCGTATTCGCATTCGCCCGCCGCGATCGGAATCGAAGAACGGCTGCGGAGTTCGCGGTAGCCGTCGTAGTCGTCCGGCGAGAGCGGTTCCTCGAACCATGAAAGCTCCTGCCCCTCTACGCGCCGCACAAGCTCCAGCGCCTCGCGGAGCGAGAA
>Ga0114966_10004884_pt1 | contig 11437 bp, 9 predicted proteins | sample M_130207_XF_Meta_FD_87029 | JGI IMG/M metagenome (GOLD analysis project Ga0114966, IMG submission 87029) | Freshwater microbial communities from Lake Montjoie, Canada to study carbon cycling - M_130207_XF_MetaG | ecosystem: Environmental > Aquatic > Freshwater > Lake | place: Lake Montjoie...
AGGCTGGCACCTAAGTACGCGGGCAGAGCCCAATACGGTGGCTAGACTGCGTGCATGGCAACGATTTCCACGGACCGGATCTCGACCGCGCATGACGGACTTCGCGCGTTCACTCGCACTCTTTCTATCGGCATAGCCGCAGCATCAGTGCTGTTGGTGAGCGGGTGCTCTGCGCCGCGCACGTGGCCTTCGGTATCCGGTAGTCCGGGCATCTCTGCCGACACGCCTCCGCTTCCGCAAGTGGTGGTGTCGGCATTGAAGTATGCGCATCAGGAAATTGCCAAGGACACGCCGCTTATTTACAACTTGCCGGCAGAGATCAATCTTGGTGCATGGAAGACGTTTGAGCGCGACCTTGCGCCAGCGAAGGCCATGTGCCCAGGTGACACGCATGTATGGACGGTGCGTCAGGCACGCATTGATGGCAGCAAGGCGCAGGTGGATATTGAGTATCCATCGCGTGATGGTTTCTATCAAACGGTGACTGTGCACATGCAGGGCGCTACTGGTGGATTTGATTACAAGCCAGCGTTTCTGCAGTACTGGAAAGTGCCTGTGAAGGACCCAGTGTGCCAGCAGCCGCTTGCGGTGGTTGAGCGTCTGTGCGGCGCAGCAGCAGCCGAGAAGTTGCGCGCGCAGCGTGTGGCAGCATTGCCGCCAGGTGCAGTATTGAGCACGGCACCTGATGGCATCAGCGGCCCAGGTGGAATGAATCCGCAGCCTGTTGCACCAGCGAATTCCGCTGTGCCTCCGAAGGCTGTTCCTGCCGGAGCCGCTGAGGAGCCTTCGAAGTGACGGCTGCTGGTCTCGCCGCTGCACGCGAGATCGCCAAGGACATCAAGCTTTCACACTCCGTGTTTGCGCTGCCATTTGCGCTCCTCGGCGCGTTTGTTGCATTGCCGGCGGGGCCGATTGATTGGCGCGGATTGCTGCTCTCTGCACTCCTAGTAGTTGGGTGCATGGTGAGTGCGCGCACGGCCGCCATGATTTCGAATCGACTGCTTGACCGAGGAATCGATGCGCGCAACCCGCGCACGGTTTCGCGCGCATTGCCAGCGGGGCGGGTTGCGGTGTGGCAAGTACGCGCAGCGCTGTTTGCAGCGTCGGCGGCTTTCGTGTTGCTGTGCGGATTGTTTGGTGTGCTGCAGCAGAATTGGTGGCCACTTGCGTTGGCATTGCCGGTGCTCTTCTGGATTTGTTCATACGGATTCTTCAAGCGTTTCACCATGCTCTGCCATGTCTGGCTTGGCGCAAGTTTGGCGATCAGCCCCGTGGCAGCCACGATTGCTGTGCGTTCCGCAGCAGTGTTCGAGCCGGCACCATGGCTCCTTGCAGGCGCGGTCATGTTCTGGGTGGCAGGATTTGATGTCCTTTATGCCATGCAGGATGTTGAGGTGGATCGTCGCGATGGGCTGCACAGCATGCCGGCACGCATGGGCGTTCACCGCGCAGCATGGGCGTCGCGCGCGATGCATGTTGCTTCTGTGCTGCTCTTGATTGCATTCTGGCGAACCGTGCCAGCGCTGTGCGTGGGTGTTGGATTTGCTGCAGCCGTTGCCGTTGCCGCGGTGGTGATTGCATCAGAGCACGTGCTGCTTGCTCGGGGTGGCGCAGCGGGAATCGCGAAGCACTTCACAACACTCAACGGAATTGTCTCGCTTGCGCTTGGAGGCGCGGGTATCGCTTCGATCATCGCCGCACGCGGCTGAGGTGCATTGAATGGCTGCAGAACATAGCGATGCGCCTGCCGGTAAACGCGGCACGGGTGATGTAGCGGTGGCAGTAGTACGGAAGTCGGCAGCGAAGTCAGCTGCGAAATCTGCAGCCAAGTCAGCGGATAAATTTGCGGCCGAGGCCGCCGCAAAGTCTGCAGCCAAGGCGGCGGCGCTGCGGCTTCCACGGATTTATCCGGCGCGCATTCAGCCGGCCGAAGAACTTGGCGAGGCATTGCGCGCGGCGCTCTTAGCTGAAATTGATGTGGCTCTGCGCGAATGTGATGGGCTTGCGAGTTGGGAGCAGCCGCGACGACGACGTGCGGTGCATGAAATTCGACGCGCCCTCAAACGATTCCGCGCTGGCGCCAGTCTGTGCAAGGGCGCAGTGGATGCAGTGGCAGTACGCGAAGTGCAAGAAGAAGTGCGCGGCACCGCGGAGCGATTGTCGGCAACGCGCGATCGTGATGTGTTGATTGAGACAATCGCTGGCGTCTGTGAGATCTTCCCACCCACGTCGCGGCGCAGCGTGCAAGCGATAGCGGTTGCTGTGTTAGCCCCGGAAAAAGCCACGACGGCAAGCGCAGACTGGCAACAGGCAGCTTCGATACTTCGTTCACAACTTGAGGGGATGCGAACTCGAATGCTCACCGCGGATATGCGCGCGGTTGGTCCTGATGGTATTGCTGATGCGATTGCGCGACGCTGGCGGCGTGCCCGGCGCTCCGCTGCAGTACCGTGGAATGCTGGACATTTGGACTCACTGCACGAGGTGCGTAAAGAATGTCAGCGGATCGCTGCGCAATTGTTGTTGATCTCCCGCCTTGGACCGCGGCGCAAATTTGAGAAGCTCGCGGCGGATTTAGGAAGCGTGGTTTCCAAGATTGGCGAGGATCGTGATCTTGGATTGCTTGAGGGACTGCTCACAGAGCGGCGTGCGGAATTCCCCGACCCGCGCCAAGTGGGCGAGATGCTTCGGCAGGTTCACGAGCGCCGGCAGAAATTGCTTCGTTCTGCGTATCAGCGTGCGACGAAGGTGCTTGATCAAAAGTCGGGATCGATCCGGAAGTTGATCTCGATCGGTCGTGTCCGCTCGCGGCGTGGGTGACGCGCCTCAGAGCCGTGTAACCTGCGCGCCCCATGAGCGGAAAAGAACAGCAACAACAGAAGGGCGCCGCAAATGCTGGCGCCGCCAAGACGGCCATTACTCCTACTCGCGAGGAGAACTACGCCGAGTGGTATCAACAAGTGGTTCGCTCGGCGGATCTTGCAGAGAACAGCCCGGTACGCGGCTGCATGGTGATCAAGCCGTGGGGCTACGCCATGTGGGAAAATGTCCAGCGCGTGTTGGATGGCATGTTCAAAGCCACCGGGCACAAGAACGCGTACTTCCCGCTCTTCATTCCGCTTTCCTTTCTAGAGAAGGAAGCTGCGCATGTTGACGGCTTTGCGAAGGAATGCGCGGTAGTGACGCATCACCGACTCAAGGTCGGTCCGAATGGCAAGCTGATTCCTGATGGCGAACTTGATGAGCCATTGATCGTTCGCCCGACCAGCGAGACCATCATTGGCGCCACCTTTGCAAAGTGGGTGCAGAGTTACCGCGATCTTCCGCTCCTCATCAACCAGTGGGCGAATGTTGTTCGCTGGGAGATGCGCACGCGCCTCTTCTTGCGCACTACGGAATTCTTGTGGCAAGAAGGGCACACGGCCCATGCCACGGAAACAGAAGCAGTGGACGAAACCATGCAGATGCTCCGCGTCTACGCAGACTTCGCCGAGAATTGGATGGCCATGCCGGTGATTCAAGGTCGAAAGACTGAAAGTGAGCGATTCCCAGGTGCAGTGGAGACCTATTGCATCGAAGCCATGATGCAGGATCGCAAGGCGTTGCAGGCTGGAACAAGCCACTTTCTTGGACAGAACTTTGCGAAGGCCAGCGAGATTCAATTCCTTGATGCCGACGGTCAGCAGAAATTTGCGTGGACAACCAGTTGGGGAGTGAGTACGCGCCTGATCGGTGCGCTCGTCATGACGCACTCGGACGATGACGGTCTCATGGTTCCGCCGCGCTTGGCTCCAACGCACATTGTGATTCTGCCCGTCCTGCACAAGCCGGAGTCTGCGCCGCAGGTGTTGGAGTATTGCAAGGCACTCGCCGCGGAATTGCGCACGCAGCAGTTCGCTGGTCGTGGCATTGAAGTGGAGATTGACGCGCGTGACTTGCGTGGCGGCGACAAGATGTGGCAGTGGGTGAAGAAGGGTGTTCCGGTGCGCATCGAAGTTGGTCCGCGCGACATCGAGCAGGGCGCCGTCTTCATGGCGCGCCGCGACCGGAGCGCCAAGGACAAAGCCTCCATGCCGCGCGATGAGTTTGTACGCGGGGCCTCAGCACTCTTGCAGGAGATCCAGGACGGCATGCTGGCCCGGGCGATGGCGTTCCGCGCTGAGCACACGCGTCGGATTGACACGCGGGAGGAGTTTGAGGCGTTCTTCACCCCGAAGCGTGCTGGCGACGACAACAGCCCGTCTGAGATTCACGGCGGCTTCGCCTTGGCACACTTCTGCGGCGACGCGGCAGTGGAGACTGACGTCAAGGGTCGTCTTGGTGTCACCGTTCGTTGCATTCCGCTTGATATGGCCAATGAACCGGGCGCCTGTGTCATCACTGGACGTCCGAGTACCGGTCGCGTGGTATGGGGTAAGTCTTACTAAAGTCTGATAAAGCCATTTCTGCAAAGAAATTTGGGGATTCATGCTGATTCGGAATGCCTCTGGCTGTGCTAGAGGCCGATTCGTGGCATCATTCCTATGCCCGTGGGTCATTGCGACCGCGGACATCACACTTTGGTTCTTGGTTTAGAGAGAGGAAAAGGAAATGCGCTTTATTGCGTCTATCGTCGCTGCTTCACTGGTTGCTGCCTCCGCTCAGGCAGGGCTTGTGAATCCGCTCATCCCGTCCTGGTCCGGTGGATCCAACACGCAGTTTGCGCAGTGGGATTCATTCTCGCAGCCATCCGGCGGGGCAAATGCGCCTGATACCGCTGGCTCCTCACCTTTCTCATTGATGAATTTCGCTCCGGGAGCATTCATCACGGGAACCGGCAACATGTACAGCATCAATTCCGCGCTCTACCTGATGATCATGGGTGGAACGCTCGGCAACGGCGCATCGCCAACACAGGTTGTCATGAATGTGGCGACGGCTGGTTCGCTCTTGAATACATCCGGTGTCCGCCTTTCGCTCTTTGATAATACTGGCAACAGCATGCAGCTTGCGCCGAGCATCAGCCAGCTTCGCTACGACGCGCCTGCTCAGCCACAAGGATCGATTCAGACGTGGGCCTTCACTTGGAACACGTCGTTCGTGCCGTTCCAAGCGACTGGCTTCCGAGTGGAGTTTGGTGCCAGTGCGCCAAGCATGTCACTCGATGCCGTGCGTTTGGACTTGCAGTATGCGCCAGCACCTGGCGCCTTGGCGCTGCTGGCCATCTCGGCATTCACGGTAAGCCGTCGACGTCGTTAAAGCGGCTGTTTCTTAGCACATTCTTAAAGTCACGCCTCCGTCCGCCTGCATTCGTGCAGCGGGCGGTTCTTTTTGGGAGCCTACGGTTTGCGGCTCGCACTGGTAAGTAGGGCGCACCGACTGCTGTGCATTCCAAAAAAGGAGACGGCGCCACGCTACTTTCGAAGGGGCGCCGCCTCTCGTGGGGGCAATGTATAGAAGTCACCAACAGCTATCCAATGCAGTACTTCGTACCAGCAGAACAGTTGGATGCAACATTCGATGGAAATTTAATCGAATCGTCGAAAGCATGCACATGTTCGTAGCGCGAGCAATGAGTAGCCCGGCACCGATCACGGAGACATTGGTCCTGCCAGCATTGCGTAGGTCCGCTGCAACTGCACTCGCGTGTCCCCCGATCGACACAGAATGAGGAGCCGCTACGCCAGTGTCAGTCACGCTCCGCAAGCGCGTGCGTTCCTGAGCCGCAGGATGGTGGTTTGCTCGCTCCCTGCTTGCTCTAGTCTGCGTCCTCTATGCCACTTCTTGGAACACGTAATCCCCTTCTGGTTTCACGCGAGGCCGAAGCAGGTCTGTACTTGGATGCGGGTGAGCTCGGCGAGATCTTGTTACCGCGGCGCTACGTGATGCCGGGCTGGAATTTCAAAGATTCGATCGATGTGTTTCTCTACCGTGATTCGGAGGATCGGTTGGTGGCCACCACGGAATCGCCACTCGCCATGGTGGGCGGATTCGCGTGCATGGTGGTGCGAGACATCAGCGAGAACGCCGGTGCGTTCTTGGACTGGGGACTTTCGAAGGACCTGCTGCTTCCGTTTCGCGAGCAAGGTTCCCCGGTGCGTTTGGGGCAGCGTGTAGTGGTAGCGGTGCTGATGGATGATCGCACCAACCGAATCATTGCAAGCGCGCGTGTCGACAAGCACTTCAGCGCGGATGTTCCGGCGTACCGCGAGGGTCAAGAAGTCAGTGTTCTGGTGTTTGCAAAGACGCCGCTCGGGTTCAATGTGATTGTCGAGAACAAGCATCGTGGCCTTCTGTACCACGATGGCGCGGCGCACACGATTAAGTACGGGCAGCAGTTGAAATGCTTTGTGCGCGCAGTGCGTGAGGACCGCAAGGTCGATCTTGGCCTTGATGCTGCGGGATACCAGCGCGTCGGGCCGCTCACGGAGCAGGTGCTTGCGATGCTTGCGCGCACGGATGGGCAGTTGAACATGGACGATGAAAGCACACCAGATTCCATTCGTCTTCGCTTCGGCGTGAGCAAAAAGGCCTTTAAACAAGCGCTCGGAAGATTGTTGCGTGAGCGCAAAATTGAATTCACAAAGCCTGGCATCCGCCTAGTAAATAAATAGGTGCCCATGTTTCAGCCGCCACCAATGGATGTACTCGATGTGCAGCGGGAACTAGCGGCGTTACGCACTGAATTGGCGGAGATTCGTCGGGCTGACACAGAGGGATGGATTGACCGAGCACGGGCAGAGCAGGTCCAAGACATTGTGCGCGATGTACTCGCCGATTCGTCTACGCGGCTCAGTGAGTCTGGGAAGCGATGGCGAAGTGATTACAGCGCTGGTCTCTCCGTGGCGAGTGACGACGGCAACTGGACGATGACCTTTGGTGTAACGCAGCAGGTGAAGTTCGTCTATTCGTCAGCGTACGGCGATGAATCCTCCACCGATGATGTGCAGACACGATGGGGTATGGAAATCCGCCGCGTCAACTTAGTCATGTCGGGAACAGCGGTCGATCCGTCGGTTTCATGGCTGCTGATGTTTCAGTATGACTCGCAGCCCGACCGTTGGGCGAGCGACCCAAACACATTTCAGCCGGTGTACGCCTACATCAAGAAGGACTTTGGAAATGGAGTAACGACGTTGATTGGCAACCACAACGTTCCGTGGGACATTGACAGCACGTACTTTGAGGGATGTAGTTTGACGGCGGGTGATTACTCGATCTTTAACTATCGATTTGGTGTTGGCCGTCAATCCGGTTTGGGAATTCAATTGCAGGACAGCGCGTTCCGATTGCGGGGCGGAACGTACACCCAACTGACGCAGCCGGGAGGCGGATGGAACACGGACACCAATCTGAGTTTTGCGGTGGCGGGGCGCCTTGACTATCAAATAGGCGGTAAGTGGGAGGATTACGAAATGGAGTCCTCTACGGTTGGAAGCGCAACGAGTGTGGTACTCGGTCTTGGATCGGTGTGGAGCAATGGCCGCGCCCAAATTCCGACCTCACCGCCAACTCCAAGCGCCGCGGGTGTAACCACGGATATCACCGCGCGTTTTGGCGGGTGGTCATTGGAGGGCCAGTTTGTCTGGATGCGTGATGCCGCGGGCGCGCCGATTCCAGAGTGGTCACTTGGTGGAAATTTTCAGATTGCGGCGTTCCTCACGCCCAAGGTGGAGACCTTCGCCGAGGCATGCTGGATGGAGACCGCCGATGTGCCATGGATCGCGCAGGCAGGAGTGAATTGGTACGTGCAGGGTGTTCGATTGAAGTTCACTTCCAAGGTCATCGTCCCATTTGGCGGTGGCGAAATTAACGGTATTGGTGCAGTTGCCGGGGGTCTTGGAGTTTCGAGCGCAAACAACAACGCCAGTTTTATTACCCAAGTGCAGGTGATGTTCTAGGGCGCCAGCAATGTTTGATTGCGGACGCAGCTTCGGGAATTTGATAGTCTTCCGCCACAATGGCAATCATCACCTACACCAAAGCAGCAGGATTGATCGTGGCGCTCGCACTCAGCGGTTGCGCTGCAACGAAGACAGCACCTCAGCAGAGCCTCAGTTCAAGCGGGATCTCGCCAGGCGAGGCACGAGCAGAACTCGTCGTCGGCAATAAGCGCTTCCTTGATGGCGGTATGGAGGCACACGCTTGGCAGCAATCATCGGTCATCAAGACCGGTACCTACGGCCAGAGTCCATCAGTGGGCATCTTGGCCTGCGCTGATTCGCGCATTCCGGTGGAGATCATCTTTGACCAAGGCGTTGGCGACCTCTTTGTAGTGCGCGTTGCTGGAAATATTGATACCCCGCAAGGCAACGGCACCTTTGAGTACGGACTCAAGGCGCTTGGCATGCACACGATTGTGGTCTTGGGTCACACCAAGTGCGGTGCGGTGGTTGCCACGATTGCTGGCAAGCCTCTGCCGAGCAATATGGGATCGCTCGCCTCCGGAATTCAGCCAGCCCTGAACGGCGTGCTGCCGGCAGCCACGGATAATCCATCACAGGAGTTGATTACTACTTGCTGTGAAGCAAATGTCCGCTACCAGATGAAGAAGTTGCGCGCGGACAGCGCTGTGCTGCGCGACGCGGAAAAGGCGGGCGAATTGACGATCCTGGGCGCGATGTACGACGTGGACACCGGTCACGTGCGGTTCATGGATTGATAGGTTGCCAGGCTGACTATGTGCCGCATCGCCCCCAGTTGGCGAGCAGTAGTCCAAGGTCGGCGCCATTCACGACGCCGTTTGCGTCGATATCCGCGGAGGCGCCGGCACTTGCTGGTCCCCACGCGGAGAGCATGGCGCCAAGGTCGGCGCCATCAACGATACCGTTCGGAACCAAGTCGCCGGTGCATTCGCATGCATCGGCGATTCCGTTTCCATTGAGATCTGGTGGCGCCGGGCTCTGAATGAGTCGACGCACGGTGCCCGCGGTGTGGTTGGTGATGTACAGCTCGCCGTCAGCTGCGGCGCAGATGGAAGTGATGGTGCTCGTTCCGCCAGCAAACTGCGTGGTGCGGTCGACCACGGTGGTCAGTCCATTGCTTGCAGTGACGGTTGCAGAGAAGAACTTGTTGTTCTGGTAGTCGGCGAAGAAGTAGTGCCCATCAAAGGCGGGCATAGAGCAGCCGTGATAGACGGCGCCACCTGTGATACTCAAACCAACAGTGTGTGTGTAGTCATAGACCGGCGCCTTCAGTGCAGTGCCGCAGGTGCAGTTGGCATTAGTGGTGCACGACGTGCCTTCTGCACAATTCCAGCCATAATTCGCGCCGGCATCAGCGAGCGGATTGAGTGTGTCCACTTCCTCGCGCAGCGTGCCACCAACATCACCAATCCACATCAGGCCGGTGGTTCGGTCGAAACTAGTACGGAACGGGTTGCGAAGGCCGCGCACAAAGATCTCATCCTCGCCTGCTACTCCGACGAATGGATTACTGGCAGGAATTCGATAGTTACGTTCCGCGTCGGTTGGAAAGTCATCACCATCCACGTCAAGACGCAGCACTTTGCCCCACAGTGCGGTGGCGCCAACGGTGGATTGGCTGCGCGGCGGACCGCCCGGATCACCGGTGTATCCACCGTCGCCCAGCGGGATGTACAACAGTCCATCAGCGCCAAACGCCAGCGACCCACCAAGGTGGTACCCCTGCGCACTTGGTGTTGCAAGTTTGAGAATCACGCGCCGCGTGGTGGCATCCACCACATCGGGGTTCGTGCCGCGCGTGTATTCAGCAATCCACACCGTAATGGCACTGGTAGTGCCGGTGGTGTGGTGCACGTAGAACTTTCCGTTCTGTTGGTAATTGGGGTGGAAGGTCATTCCGAACAGACCACCGTAGGTCTGGTCAGGAACGAGCGCATCGATGTCGAGATACGGCGTTGTTTGCAGGACGCCATTCTTCAAGAGCTTGATGGTGCCGCGTTGTTCAACAACACACATGCGCGTGGGGTCACCGGGCATCGACTCGGTCTGCATTGGTTTAACAAGGCCAGATGCAATGAGTTGGTGTGAAACCGTCTGCGCAGCGACCATTGCGCCAGTACCAAGCGCGGCGACGCATGCCATGGCAGCCATTAATGTTTGACTGCACAGGGAGTGAGGCGCACGAGCAGCAACACTGGCGAAACGAGCATCGTTAGGCATTTCACGAGGGTAACCGCGATTGCGTCCAAAGCAATGCGTAGTGGCAAATCCCACAAGCAATCAGGCATTTGCCACGGTGATTATCCGCACTTCGGGTCCGTTTCCGGGCGGCGTCGTGTGCTTTGCATGCGGTGCTACCTCACGCCTCGAGACGCGGGAACAACGCACACTTCTCAAGCGCCGTGCCGGGTGCGATCCCGCCCCAGGCAACGCGTTTGGACAGCGGCGGGCCGTCGTCCTGCTTGAGCGCTGCGCGCAGTTGCGCCATCTTCTCCGGCAAGAACGGCTCGAGCAGCACGCCGGCAATACGCACGGTTTCGGCGCACTGCGCCAGGATGCTGCACAGCTCATCAATGCGCGCCGGATCCTTTGCCAACTTGAACGGCTCGGTGCGGTGAATGAACGCGTCGATTTCACGCAGCAAACCCATGGCAGCTTGCGCGGCACCGACAAGATCAAGTTCATCAATTGCGGAATTCCATGTTGTTACTGCTGCGGCGCACTTTGCTGGCCACTCGCCGCCTGCTTGGCTGTCCGCTGGCATCTTGCCTTCAAAGTACTTGTTGATCATGGCGGTGACCCGACTTGGGCAATTGCCAACCACGTTCACAAGATCGCTGGTGTAGGTCTCGTGAAAGTGCTGCGCGCGGAAATCAGAATCGCTTGCTTGCAGCGGACCCTGGGTTGCCATGTACCAGCGCCACGCATCCAAGCCATACTTGGCGAAATAACCCTCAATGGTGGGGAGATCCACAAAGTTGCCCATGGATTTAGACATCTTCTGTCCATCAGCAATCCAGAAGCTGTGCGCGTGAATGCGGCGCGGCATGGGGAGTTCCAGCGCCATCAGTAGCGCCGGCCAGATGACCGCGTGGAACCAAAGAATCTCCTTACCAATCACGTGGTACGCCGCTGGCCAGTACTTGGCTCGCTCCGTGGCGAGCGCGCCACCTGGCTCACCCAGGCCAAGCGCCGTGATGTAGTTAAAGAGCGCGTCAATCCACACATAGATGACGTGCTTCTCATCGCCAGGAAACGGAATGCCCCATGTGAAGTTCGTGCGCGTCACAGGGACATCTTGCAAACCATCGCGCAGGCGTCCGAGCACTTCGTTTCGGCGTGCAGCGGGCTGCACGAAATCAGGATTGGCAGCAAAGAAGTCTTCGAGCTGCTTCTGAAATGAGCTCAGTTTGAAGTAATAGTTCTGCTCGGTTGCACGGGTAAGCGGTCGACCGCTGATCGGGCTCTTGTAGTCCAGCTCCTTGGCGCGCGTCTCTGTGTAGTACTCCTCTTGACCCTCGTCATACCAGCCC
>Ga0114966_10004886_pt1 | contig 11435 bp, 14 predicted proteins | sample M_130207_XF_Meta_FD_87029 | JGI IMG/M metagenome (GOLD analysis project Ga0114966, IMG submission 87029) | Freshwater microbial communities from Lake Montjoie, Canada to study carbon cycling - M_130207_XF_MetaG | ecosystem: Environmental > Aquatic > Freshwater > Lake | place: Lake Montjoie...
AAGTTAAAATTCAATGCAGATGTAATTTCTCCAAAAGAATATGATGCATCTGTAAATAATTTTAATTGGACCATAGAACCATATTCTGTTGAATTGAAAGTAGATCCTAATATCTACAACAAACAAGATATAGAAAATAGTTATAAATTTAAATTTATAAAAGAAAATATTAAAAAATACAATATTCCAAACTTAAATGATTGGAACATGAGAATTCATGATGAATGATAAACGAGTATTACTCTTAACAGGATATACAGATCTAAATCCTATATCTGATGACAATACCATGAAAGAAGTCTATGATTTAACTTTGCCATCCAAGCAAAGATATGCAGATAGACATGGATATGATCTGCTCTCTATGAGATCATTTGGTATTGATAAAAATAATAGATTTCAAAAAACTGATATTGGATTTCTTCGTGCAGACATGGCATTTGAGATGCTTCAGTATTACGATATAGTAATGTGGATTGATGCAGATTCTATAATAACAAATTTAAATTATTCTATTGATGATTTTTTGATTGAACCTGAAATTTGTTTTTATGCATCATATGATTGGAATGCAAAACTGACTTTCAGCACTGGTAATTTTATCATAAAAAGAACAACTAATACTCAGAAATTTATTTCTTTATTTTATGAATTATGTCAATATTTTCCTCAAGAACAAGATACCTTAAATGCTATTTATTTTAAGACACAATTTCAGTCAATCATGAAAATACTTGAACATAAATTCTTAGGAGCAATTCCAAGCATAGATATGTTCGGTCAACAACTTTGGAGAGATAGAATGCCAATTGTATCTCCCTGGACATCTGATTGTTTTTTATCGCATTTGACTGGAATTTCAAATAAAGATAGAATTAACATATTGAATAAATTTTATAAAGACTATTTATGATTGAGACATGTTTAAATATTGCAGAATATGCCAAAAGATGTGATGTTGCATTCGTGAGACAAGATGCATTGTCTTTTATCAATGAACAAAAAACTGTACATGATATAAAAGATAATTGTAAAATATTTTGTTGGTCTACTTTACTTCCACATCTATTTCAATTTTTGAATACAAAAAATTTTAATAATATAATTTTGTTGTCTGGTGACAATGATCATTCTGTGAATCCGAATGGATGTATTACTTCTTTTCCAGGTGAGAATAATTTCTCAGTTTATATGTCTATTCCACCAAAATGCATATCCAAATGGTATGCACAAAATGCTCAGATCGTGAACGATTTCATGATTCCTCTTCCAATAGGATTGACACCACCTTGGGCAGCAGATGGGAAGATCTATAATGCACAATCAATTAAAAATGTATTAAAATCCCAAGAAAGAACAGAATTGGTAAATTGTAATTTTAATATAAACACTAATCCATTACAGCGTCAAGATGTAAAAGATATCGTGTTTAATAATTTAGGTATACAAAATTCTGTTGTGAATTCTAATGAATATTATTCTAGTTTGCAAAAAGCAAAATATGCAATATGCCCACCTGGAAATGGAAAAGATACACATAGATTATGGGAATGCTTATATCTAGGAACTATTCCTATTGTTGAAGATAGTTTAATGAATAGATATTTTGCATCATTGTTTCCAATATTAATTGTGGAAAGATGGTCGGATTTGACTGAATCTTTGCTAATAGATAGATATGAACATTTCTGTTCTAAAATTAAAAATTTAAATTTGTTAGATGTCGATATGTGGTTCAAATACCACAATTTGGAGAATAATAATGTCATTTGAAGGTGTAAAATACAGACAATCTGATAATTGGTTTGACCATATTAATATTGATTTATATAAAAATAAACCAATTAATTATTTGGAGATTGGAACATTTTATGGTGCAAATTTACTATCTGTTGCAGAAACATATGGACTTCATTCAGAAAGTAAATTATATGCTGTAGATCCATGGGAAGATTATGATGATTATCCCGAATATAAAACAGAACAAGATAAAATATATAATACATTCATAAAAAATATTAACAATTTTAAATTTAAACAAAAAATAATAGTAAAACGAGGATATTCCTATAATGTATTGATGCAGTTAAATGATAATTTTTTTGATATAATTTATATTGATGGTAACCATGAACCAGAATATGTTCTTGAGGATGCAGTTATGTCCTTTAGAAAATTAAAAAATAATGGTATAATGATTTTTGATGATTATGGATGGGGTGGACCAGATTTAACTAAAAGAGGAATAGATTCTTTTATTAATGGTTATTATAAAAAAATTAAAGTTTTAGGAATGAAAGATTCACAAATTTTTATTGAAAAGATTTGATAAATGAAAAGACTAAATTTAGATAATGTAACAATAGTGGCAATCGATTGCATTAGACAAGATGAAGCATCAAAAGCACTTAGATATAGTATGAAGGATATTGATTTTGGAAAATCTAAATTTTTTTCAAATATAAAACCAAAAACGATATTAGACTCTACTGAATTTATACAAATTGAAAAATTAACTCATGAAACTTACAGTGTTTTTGTTTTGCATGAATTGCATAAGTATATTGATACAGAGTATTGTCTCATAGTACACGATGATGGATTTGTGATAAATTCTCATTTATGGAATGATGAATTTTTAAATTATGATTATATTGGAGCACCTTGGTATCATACAATTCCACATTATGGACACATTTATAGAGTTGGTAATGGTGGATTTAGTTTAAGAAGTAAAAAATTATTAGATTTGTGTGCAAATCTACCAGTTAAAGGACACGAAGACAGTACTATTTGTCTAAAATATAGACCTTATCTGGAAAGTCGTGGATGTAAATTTGCTCCTGTAGAAGTTGCAATGAAATTTTCATTAGAAGAAAAAATTCCAGAATGTGAATTTGATCTGAATAACACATTTGGATTTCATGGAAGAGGAGATCCAGATCACGATCCATCTCAAGGATTTTATTGGAAATTCAAAGAAAAAATAAAATTGCTAGAAAGTATTGATTAATCTAGAACGAAAGATGATTATATTATGAATGGATTGATTACAAAACCAGATCTAACTACTGCATGTGATTTTGGATCACAAATGCTAGAATATGCATCGCTATTGGGTATTTCCAAAAAAACAAATACCACACCATTTATCATACAGGAAAGCATGACAATTGGTAAAGGATATCCGATGAATGATGCATTCGATCATCGACCAACAGTATATTCTTTAGAAAATTTAAAAAATATTTCATTTGAAAAACTCAATATAAATCCTAAAGAAGAAAACATAGATTATGATCTTTTTAAATTAGATTCAACAAAAAATTACATTTATTATGATCTGATTGGATCGTTTAAATATTTTCATGATATTAAAGATAAAATAATAAACTTATATAGATTCAAGGAAGAAATAGTTAAATTTTGTCAAGAATATATAAAAACTATTAGGAATGAAAATGATATTTTGGTATCTATTCATTTTAGACGCGGAGATTATCTAACTGAATCTTCTCTAAATCTTTCTTTAGAATATTATAAACATGCAGTTATTCATATGGAAAGATTGTATCCTGATAAAAATATAAAGTATTTAATATTTTCAAATGATCTACCATGGGTTAAAGAAAATTTTAATACACAAAAAAATATTTATGTAGAGAATTTAAATAGATTTCAGGATATGTGCTTGATGACTATGTGTGATTCGAATATAATTGCAAACAGTACTTTCAGTTGGTGGGGTGCTTATTTAAATTTACATGAGAATAAAAAAGTGATTTGTCCTAGCAAGTATGTAAATGATGATAGGTTTAATTACATTAATAAAAATTATTATCCAAATGATTGGATATCACTAGACATTCTATAAGGAATATTATGCATAATACAGTAAATTTTACACACGCAATGAATAATACCGATAAATTCAGCGGAGGAATAAATGGTTCTGGATCGCATGGTCATAATTATCAATTAATATATAAAAATTTTATAACACATAATCCTTTATACACACATCAATTGACTTCTATCTTAGAGATAGGAACTGCTAATGGTGGATTTGCTAAATTTTTAATCGATAATAACTTTAAATCATTTTTAGTTGGTGCTGATATAAGTCCAACTGACAAGCATAAGCATGTTCAGGATCATACAAATTATAATCATCTATATAATGATTTTTATACTGGAGATGCATTTACTGAAACTTTTTTAAATTGGATAAATGATAAGCAATATAAATTTGACCTAATTATAGAAGATGGTGATCATGATGCAAAAACGCAAGCATTTATGCTTGCAAATTGCGATAAATTGCTATCAGATGCTGGTGTTTATATTTGTGAGGATATTCAAGGCGGAATTCAAATTGCCAAACAATTACTAAATTATATTCCTTCAAAATATAAAAAGTATAGTTATATTTGGGATGGTAGTTTTTCTGTAAATAGAGCAGATGATATTTGTGTGATTGTTGACTTAAGGTAAATGTATGAAAAAAATAGTATATGTGACTGGTTGTTTGGGATTCATAGGATCGTATATAACCCGATTATGTCTGCAAAAGGGTTGGTATGTCAAGGGTGTTGATAAAATCACCTATGCTGCCAACAAAGAATTATTGAATGAATTTCAGCAATATGAAAATTTTTCATTTGTTCAATGTGATATAAATGATTTAAAATTTCTATATGATTGCGACTATATTATCAATACAGCTGCGGAAACCCATGTCGGAAATTCCATATCCAATAGTGATGATTTTGTTAGTTCGAATATAAATGGTGTCCATAATATTCTGGAAATGATAAAAAATTATCGACAAGAAACATCCAAGATTCCAATTTTACTGCATTTCAGTACAGATGAAGTTTATGGCGATATAATTGATGGAGCACATACAGAACAAGATTTGCTCAAACCATCAAATCCATATTCTGCAACAAAAGCTGCTGCTGATATGTTGATTCTTGCTTGGTCTAGAACATACAATCTACCATATGTTATTGTTCGCCCAACTAATAACTATGGAATTGGCCAATATGTGGAAAAACTAATACCAAAGTCTTGCAAGTATTTAAATTTGAATCGAAAAATTCCACTCCACAATAGTGGAACACCCGTTCGAAATTGGTTACATGCAGAAGATACTGCAAGAGCAGTAATTGCAATTATTGAAAGTGGTATTAAAAATGAAATTTATAACATTGCTGGCGGATTCGAACAATCAAATATCACTACAGTGAAAAAAATCATTTCTTGTTTCTTACATACAAACGATATAAATTTAGATGAATATATTGATATTTCTTGTCATAGAGCTGGACAAGATTTGAGATATGCATTAGATGACTCCAAGTTGCGTTCATTGGGTTGGAATACCATTAAAATATTTGACAAAGAATTGATTGATATTGTCGAATATTATAAGAAAAAATTTATATGGTAAATAAATCATGGATACTATATTTCTTAAAAAAAGAATTCTTGATATTGCATTCAGCAATAAACTAAGTCATCTTGGGAGTTACTTCTCCAGTGTCGATATCATCGATGAAATATATTCAAAGATGAATTCAGATGATATTTTTATTCTTTCGTCTGGTCATGCTGCTCTTGCATTGTATTGCTGTTTAGAAAAATATTGTGGATTGAATGCCGAAGAATTATTTAAAAAGCATGGCGGTCACCCACACTGGGATGAATCAAATAAAATTCATTGTTCAACTGGTAGTCTTGGACTTGGAATAACAATTGCTCTGGGAAGAGCAATTGCCAATCCAAATAGAAAAGTATATGTTTTGATAAGTGATGGAGAATGTGCCGAGGGTAGTGTTTGGGAATCTTTAAAAACGATATATGAGCAAAAAATTGACAATATTGAAGTCTATGTGAATGTAAACGGATATGCTGCATATATGGAAGTAGATCAAAAATATCTTGCTAATAGATTAAAATCATTTTTGCCTAGTATAAATCTAAGATATACTTCTGTAGAACAATTATCATTCTTAAAAGGACTTAACGCACATTATCATGTGATGTCGAGCGAAAATTATAAATCTGGTATCATGGAATTGACTAATGAGAAAACAATTTGCAAATTTACTTCATGATGAAATGTCTAAAAATAAAGACATTTATTTGATTACTGGTGATTTAGGTTATGGATTGTGGGATAAAATTCGTGATGACTATCCTAGTAGATTTTACAATGTTGGTTCATCTGAAATGGCAATGATGGGAATGGCAATTGGACTTGCTATGGAAGGAAAAATTCCATTTGTATATTCAATAACGCCATTTGCTATATATAGACCATTTGAAATGATAAGAAATTATATAGATCACGAAAAGATTCCAGTAACTATAGTTGGTGGTGGAAGAGATAGGGATTATGGATATTTGGGATTTTCTCATTGGGCAGATGATGACAAGATACACATGAATGGATTTTTTAATTTACATACAAAACATCCAGATACAGAAGAAGAATTGCAAAGTATTTTTACCGATATTCTAGTAAATAGACAACCAACATATTTAAATCTAAAAAAATAAAATATATGAAAATTTTAATAACTGGTGGAAATGGTTATATTGCTAAAAGTTTAATAAACAATTTAAAATTTTTTGATATTACTACGATAAGTAGAAAAGATTTTGATCTAACAGATCCAATTGCATCAACTCAATGGTTTTCTGATAAACTATTTGATGTTGTAATTCATACTGCTGTAGTTGGTGGTAGTAGATTAAAAAAGGATTCTGATGAAACAATTAAACAAAATTTAAGTATGATTATGAATTTGTATCATAATAAAAATCATTTTAAAAAATTGATAACATTTGGATCTGGTGCAGAAATATTTCAACAAAATACACCATATGGATTAAGTAAACGATCAATATCTGAAATAGTAAATGCAACAGATGGATGGTATAATCTACGAATATTTGGAGTATTTGATCACAATGAACTTGATACAAGATTTATAAAAGGGAATATTTTAAAATATATTAAAAATCAACCAATGATAATTCATAATGATAAAATAATGGATTTTATCTATATGCAAGATTTAATCGAATTAGTTGACTATTACATTAAAAATGACAATCTTAACAAAACAATAAATTGTTCATATGATAAAAAATATACTTTGAAAAATATAACTGATTTTATAAACACACTAGACAATCATAAAGTTCCTGTTATACTGGAAAATTCGAATGAATTGGAATTTTATTGCGGAAATGGATATGAAATGAACAAATTGCCGATTCCGCAATTTGGTTTGCTTTGTGGTATCATAAATACATTTACAGAACTATCCAAACAATAAAGGATTTTAATTAATGATAAATGTGACAAATTTGGATCAAATTGATCAGAAAATCAAAGAACTGGTTCAACTAAAAAGAAAACAAAAAAATAAAATATGGATTGCTGGAAAAGATTGGGTCCAATATGCTGGACCTTATTTTGATGAAGAAGAATATATTGCTGGCATTGAATGTTTTCTTAATGAATGGTTAGTGCTTGGAGAAGATGGAATTAGATTTGAACGCGAATTCCGTAATAAACTAGGAAAGCAATATGGTGCTCTAACTAATAGTGGATCAAGTGCAAATCTCCTGATGGTTTCTGCGTTGAAGTCTAAGAAACTCTATGGTTTTAACCCAGGAACCAAGATAATAACGCCTGCTGCTGGATTTCCAACAACAGTAAATCCTATTCTGCAAAATGCATTTGAACCAGTATTTGTTGATATTGATCTAGATACTCTAAATCTCAATCTTGATCAGGTAGAAGATGCTGCAAGGAACGGTGCTAAGGTATTGGTGTTTGCGCATGTGCTTGGTAATCCGCCAAATATGGATCGTTTGATGGAGATTGTAAACAAATACAATCTCATTCTGCTTGAGGATTGCTGCGATGCCCTTGGTAGTAAATATGATGGTAAACTTCTAGGATCATTTGGTCAATTTGCATCCTGTTCATTTTATCCTGCTCACCATATTACAATGGGTGAAGGTGGATTTGTTGCATCTCAGACAGAGGAACAGGATACTGTTATCAGAAGTCTTCGCGAATGGGGTCGTGGATGTTATTGCTCTGGTAAAGGATCATCTTGTCTTAAAAATGGAATGTGCAAGCGTAGATTTAGTAATTGGTTACCAGAATTTCCAGATGAGATATTTGATCACAAATATGTGTATGAAGAAATAGGATATAATCTAAAACCAATTGAATTTCAAGCAGCAATTGGTCTTGTACAGATTAACAAATTAAATAAAATCATTGAAATTCGTAAACATAATTTTAATCGATTATATAATATTTTCTCTAAATACGAGAATATATTTCATCTGCCCAAACCAACCGAAAAATCAGATCCATCTTGGTTTGCGTTTGCATTGACTATTCGTGATGGTATTTCCATGAAGCGTAATGAATTTACAATGTTCTTAGAAGATAACAAAATACAAACACGAAACTATTTTGGTGGTAATATTTTACTTCAACCAGCATATAGTGGCATATATTCAGGAAATGCTAAAAAAGACTTTCCTGTATCAACCAAAGTGACTACAGATACATTCTTTCTAGGAACAAGTCCAGTTATCACCAATGAGCAATTGGACTATATAGAATTGAAAGTCAATGAGTATTTTGACAACAGAACTAATATAAGAATTTAATATGAAAAAAGTGGCATTAATTACAGGTGTATCTGGTCAAGATGGTTCTTATCTTGTGGATTTTCTTCTTGCAAAAGGATATGAAGTTCATGGAATTATTCGTAGATCTTCCTCATTCAATACTGCAAGACTGGAACACCATATTCAAAATCCAGAAGTATATAACAAATCATTCTTTTTGCACTATGGCGATTTGACCGATTATACTACAATAGAAAAGTTGATTGCTAAATGCAATCCAGACGAGATCTATAATCTTGGAGCACAGAGTCATGTTCGAGTTTCATTCGATGCTCCCGTATATACAGGAGAAACCGTAGGTATTGGAACATTGAATGTACTTGAAGCTATTCGTTCCTATGAACAGATCTCTGGTAAAAAAGTAAGATATTATCAGGCATCTTCAAGTGAGATGTTTGGAAAAGTGCAGGAAGTTCCACAAAAGGAAACTACGCCGTTCTATCCTCGTTCGCCATATGGTTGTGCAAAAGTATATGCACATCATCTCACAGTAAACTATCGCAAATCATATGGTTTACATGCATCCTGTGGCATTCTATTCAACCACGAAAGTCCAAGGCGCGGAGAGACATTCGTTACTCGTAAAATCACCAGAGCGGTTGGTAGAATTTACCAGGGACTTCAGAAGAAACTCTATCTTGGCAATCTGGATGCACTAAGAGACTGGGGATTTGCAGGTGATTATGTGGAAGCAATGTGGTTGATGCTGCAACAAGAACAACCAGATGATTATGTAATTGCAACTGGAAAGATGATCACTGTTCGCGAATTCTGCGAAAAGGCATTTGCAAGATATAGCATGGATTATCGAGATTATGTCGAAGTAGATGAACGATATTACCGTCCAGCAGAAGTAGATCAGTTGCTTGGAGATCCATCCAAGGCAAAGGAAAAACTTGGTTGGGAACCAAAGGTCACCATAGACGAACTTATTAACATGATGGCAGATCATGATTTTACTCTAGCAAGAAGAGATTTCATGCTTCATGTTCATGATAACAAACTCAATCATGTTATCTGATATAAATACAATAAAGGATCTATAAGATGAAGAAAACAGTTGCCTTGTGCATGATCGTCAAGAATGAGTCTCATATTATTCATGAATGCTTGAATTCCATTTATCAGTATGTCGATTACTGGGTTATTTCCGATACAGGATCAACTGATGGTACACAGGATATCATCAAGAAGTTCTTCGAAGAGAAGGGCATTCCTGGTGAACTTCATCAGGATGAATGGAAGAACTTCGGTCACAACAGATCACTTGCACTTCGCCATGCAGATGGCAAGGCGGATTATGCATGGATGATTGATGCCGATGACAAGGTAGAAGGATCTTTTAAATTACCAGAAAATACGGAAGCGGATGGATTCGTAGTTCGCATGGGTCGTGAGGACTTTTCCTGGTGGAGAACTCAGATTTTTAAGATCGAATCTAAATGGGAATATCGTGGAATACTGCACGAATATCCATTCTGCACTACCAAGGAACAACCTCTTCTTGCAAAGGTTGAGGGAAAATACAATATCAATGCTCGTACTCTTGGTGCAAGAAATGTTGGCATCAGTGTAATCGACAAGTACAAGAAGGATGCAGAACTTCTGGAAAAGGCACTCGTTGATGAACCCGAGAATACTCGTTATCAGTTTTATCTTGCACAATCATATTTTGATTCTCAACAATATGAAAAGGCAATCGAAGCATATCTCAAGAGAGCATCGATGAATGGATGGGCAGAAGAGGTATATTATTCTCTTTATCGTGTTGCCATTTGCCGTGCAATGCTTGATCGTCCATGGCCAGAGATTCAGGCATCGTTCCTTGATGCTTATAACTACAGACCAATTCGTGCTGAACCATTGATTCACATTTCTCAGGTTCTTCGCCAGAAGTATGAACAACCAGCAGCAGCATTTGTCTTTGCTCGCATTGCAGCAGAGATTCCATATCCACAGACAGAGATTTTGTTTGTTCCAGATTATCTCTATAAATTTGCTGCTCTGGATGAACTTGGTGCTACTGCCCATGCAGCAGGAAGACCTGAATTGGGATATCTAGCATGTAAGAAATTACTTGAAGAAGGTCGATGCCCACAAGATCAAATCGAACGAGTTCAGAATAATTTTAATCATTATCGACTGATTATGGAAAAGATTGGTGAACAAAAGGCACTTATGGAAAAACAAATGCAAGCAACCCCAAAGGTAGAAGAAAAACCAAAAAAGTTCAAAGAACGAAAGAAGCAAAAAATTTAATATAAATAATGCTATAAACTAATATGGCATTTCCAATTAACCCAATCCAAGGAACCACATACGACAATAACGGTCGTATGTGGTCTTTTAATGGATATGCATGGGATAGAATACAGGTAACTGGTGGTGGTGGCATTGTCGGAAATTATGTTTCTACATTTAATGGTCTGACTGGAGATGTTGTTTTTGGTATAAATATCGACGGCGGAACTTATTAGGAGAAACTATGCCAGCTTCAAGATACGACATATATGCAGAACAAGGAAGTACTTGGAAATTTCACTTAACCTACAAATATACAGGTGGAACTGGAATTAATCTTTCTAATTTTCATGGTGCTATGCAAGTTCGTAGATCTGCCAAAGATGAAAAGGTTCTTCTTTATATGACTGATTATGGCATCACTGGTGGTGGAATCACAGGAGATTTCACTGCTGGCATTG
>Ga0114966_10004887_pt1 | contig 11435 bp, 12 predicted proteins | sample M_130207_XF_Meta_FD_87029 | JGI IMG/M metagenome (GOLD analysis project Ga0114966, IMG submission 87029) | Freshwater microbial communities from Lake Montjoie, Canada to study carbon cycling - M_130207_XF_MetaG | ecosystem: Environmental > Aquatic > Freshwater > Lake | place: Lake Montjoie...
CAGCGGCTGGTGAGCTTTGAACTCACGGTCGAGCCGGGCGCGCAGGTATTTTCCTACCTCGACCACCTGGGCAATACCGTGCAGCACTTCGACGTCGCCCAGCCCCATACCGGGCTGACCCTCAACGCCCACATGCTGGTCGAGACCACCGCGCCCCCGTCCCTGCCCGAGGCGCTGGATCGCGCGGCCTGGGAAACGCTGCTCAGCGACAAGACGCGCAGCCAGAGTTTCGATCTGCTGCGCCCGCACGGGTTCGCCGCGCCCTCTGAGAAGTTGGCGGCCTTCAGCGCGGCGTTGGACCTGGATGAACCCGGAAAGGTCGACCCGCTGACCGCCGTGCGCCGCCTCAACGACCGCCTTTATGAGGGCCTCGCCTACTCGCCGGGCGTCACCGAGGCCGACAGTCCCATCGATCTGGCGCTGGAGCAGCGCAGCGGCGTTTGCCAGGACTTCTCCCACATCATGATCGCCATCTGCCGCGGCTGGGGCGTCCCGGCGCGTTATATCTCCGGCTATCTGTTCACCGACCGCGAGCATGATCGCTCGCGCCCTGACGCCAGCCACGCCTGGGTCGAGACCTTCCTGCCAAGCCTGGGATGGGTGGGCTTTGACCCGGTTAACAATGTCATTGCCGGCGAACGCCATGTGGCCGTGGGCTGGGGCCGGGATTACAGCGACGTGACGCCCTCGCGCGGCGTCTTCAAGGGCGATGCGGAGTCGGAACTCTTTGTGGCCGTCTCAACGGCGCGGTCGGACGAGGCGGCCGGTGAGCTGGAACTGGTTCGGGTCGCCCGCCCGCGTTCGGCCAAAGAGCCTCGCAACCCGCCGGACGCGGCCTATCGGGAATACCAGCAGCAGTAGCCTGGAACCAAACGACATTCAGGATTCACACCGGTGGGATGTCTGATTCATTGCCAACCACAGGGGAGGCGCGCGGACACTCAGGGCTTCTTCGAAAAATACGTCTCCGCATCGCCCGGAAAGGTCCTCGCCCGCACGTCGTCGGCGTAGGCCTTGGCCGCCGCCGCGATCTCGCTTTTCAGGTCGGCGTAGCGGCGCACGAATTTGGGGGTCCAGTCGAAGAGGCCCAGCATGTCGTCGGTGACCAGGATCTGGCCGTCGCAGCCGGCGGAGGCGCCGATGCCGATGGTGGGTACGTTGACGGCGGCGGTCACTTCGCGGGCCAGGGCCTCGGCCACGCCCTCGACCACGATGCAGAAGGCGCCGGCCGCCTCGGTGGCGCGGGCTTCTTCCAGCACCCGGGCGCGCTCTTCGTCAGTGCGGCCCTTGGCCTTGAAAGAGCCGTCGACCAGCACCGCCTGGGGGCGCAGGCCCACGTGGCCCATCACCGGGATGCCGCGCTTGACCATGTAGTCGATGGTGGCGGGCACGGTGGGGCCGCTCTCGACCTTTACGCCCTGCGCGCCCGTCTCTTTCATGATGCGGGCGGCGTTGGCGTAGGCGACTTCCGGCGCGCCTTCGTAGGAGCCGAAGGGCATGTCGACGACGACCATGGCGCGTTTGGCGGCGCGCATGACGGCCTGGCCGTGCAGGATCATCATCTCCAACGTCACGCCGACGGTGTTGGGCAGGCCGTGGACGACCATGCCGACGGAATCGCCGACGAGCAGGAGGTCGCAGTGCTCATCGAGGATGGCGGCGATGGGGGCGGTGTAGGCGGTCAGGCACACCACCGGCTGCTTGCCCTTGCGGGCGGCGATATCGGGGGCGCTGACGCGACGGATGATTTCTGGGCGCTGGGCGGACATGGGGGCTTTTAGCCTATCGATGTGATCAGGCAGATAGCGCAGCAAGAAAAGTAATAGAACCACAAAGGTACAAAGGAATATGAAGGATTCACGAAGTTCCTGGTCACCTCTAAGGCGCGGGGCGAACCTCGTTTTCTCGCGATGGCTACGCCGCGGTCAAATCTGATCGCCGATCGGCGTGGAACGCAGCCACTGGCACGAGCCTCTTTGTGAAACCTTGATATTCCTTTGTGCCTTTGTGGTTTTATTTCTTGCAACCCTGGCCGCAGCACAGCCGCGAGGCCTCAGACAAGGCGGAGTTTGAAGGCTTTGGCCAGGACCCAGGCGGGGGCGGCCAGCAGGGCCAGCGCCAGGAGGATGAGGCCGGCTTGCGGGCCGATGCCGGCGGCGGCTCTGGCGAGGTCGGGGGCGAAGGCCAAGGTAAGGATTGTGGCGGCCAGGCCCGCGGCGACCATCGTGGCCATGCGGCGGGCAAAGCGGCGCTGTTCGAGCTTTTGCAGCACGGCCATGCGGAAGGCGGCGTCTCGCGGCGCCGGGGCGGGCGCGCCCTCGTCCCAACTGTTCAGGATATCGGCATCGTTCATGCTCGCTCTCCCAACATTTCCAGTATCTTGCCACGCCCTCTTGAGACGTGGCTCTTGACCGTGCCCAGGGGCAGGCCGAGGGCTTCGGCCGCCTCTGAATGTGAAAACTCTCCGCCCAGACATAGGGCCAAAGCCGCCTTCTGCTCAAGTGGCAGGGCGGCCAGGGCGGTGCGTACGGCCATGGCCTCTTCGCGGCCCGCGCCGATGGGAGCCTGCAGCTCAGTGTGTTCGGCCCAGGCGGTGTCGCGGGCGCGGCCGCGCAGCCAGCCGCGGCGCGCCCGGGTGGCCTGGCGCCAGGCGATAGCGAAGAGCCAGGTGCGCACGGACGCCGCGCCTCTGAACGAGGCGGCCTTGTTCCAGGCGGTCAGGAAGGTTTCCTGGGCCAGGTCGTCGGCCTCCTCCACCCCATGGCAGATCCGGCGCAGGAAGGCGCGCAAGGAAGCCTGGTGGCGATCGACCAGCCGGGAGAAGGCGGCCTGGCTTCCGGCCGCCGCGGCCGCCAGCAAGGCCGCATCCTCATCGCCCATGCTTCTTGGGGCCGTTCAGCGCCTGGGGCAGTTTCGACAGGCCGACGGCGATGAGCACAAAGGCGGTAATGCCAAAGCCCAGGGTGAAGGGCCAGCCGCCGTTGCGGTCGCTCCAGCTGTGGGTCCACAGGGCCATGCCGGCAAAGCCCAGGCCCATGACGCTCATCAGGATGAATTTGCGCCAGCCGGTCTCGGAGGTGCCGTCATCGGGGGTCTTGTCGTTGGCCGCTTCGTTCAGGCTCTGCAGCATGGCGGCCGGAGGCTCGACGCCCTTTTCGGCGTAGGTGCGCAGCACCTCCAGCGTCTTTTCCTTGCGCTTGTGCTCGGTCCAGATGGCCAGGGCGCCGATGCCCATGCCGGCCAGCGGGATGATCAGCCCGTAATAGGCGATGTGGGGAATGCCGAAATCGTCCATGGGTATGCCCTCCGTGGTGTGCAGGTTTGCACAGTTTCGAAGGCTTAGTCTCCGCTGGATGCGCGGTTGGATGCGCTAGCGGATAAGGGCCTGGCGATTGAGGAGCAGGGCTACACCGGCCACGGCGGCGGCGAGGACGCACCAGGTGGTCAGCGGGGTGTTGGCGATAAGGGTTCCGATGCCGGCGCTTTTGGCCGCCAGACTGGCCCAGAGGGGGGATCTGGCCAGCATCAGGACGGCGGCAAGCACGGCCGCGGCGCTGACGCTGATGAGGACGCGCTGGCGCAGGCGCTCATAGGCGGCCAGGCGCTCAAGGCCGCGGCGCGCGAAGGCTTCGCCGTCGTCGAAGGCCGGGGCGGCGGCGAAGAGGCCGGCCACTTCCTGCTCGAAAGGATCGTCACGCATTGGCTCTTTCCTGGCGGCCAGTTTCCAGCCGCTGCCGAAGTTTGTCCAGACCACGTTTGACATGTGATTTCACCGTTCCCAGTGGAATATGTAAGAGTTCCGCCGCCTCGGGATGGGAATACCCCGCCCCTGAACACAACGAGACGCACACCCGTTCCGCCGCCGACAGGGTTTTCAGCGCCGCGTCGAGATCCATCAGCAGGCCGGGTTCCGGCCCGGCCGCCTCGCCGGTCTCGATCGGCTGGTCGGTCAGCTGGTAACGCAACTCGTGGCGGGCCTTGCGTACATACATCCGCCCTGCGATGCGGCAGACCCAGCCGCCGAACGAGCCTTCGCCGCGGTAGTTTCCGATGCCGGTATAGGCGGCGATGAAGGCGTCCTGGGCGATATCGTCGGCAGTGGACCCTTGCGCGCCCATGCGGCGGACGAGGCCGCGCACCAGGGGCCCGTGCCGGCGCATGAGGGCGCCGAAGGCCGCCTGATCGCCGGCCGCCGTCAGGGAGGCCAGGTCGAGGTCCCCGAGGCTCGCAAGATTTGGGCGCTGGGCCATGGCGGCAGGTCCGGACGCGGCCGGCCTAGTTCACCGGGCCCTTGTTGGGATTGAAGAAGCTGAGAATGATCAAGGCCGCGCCGATCAGGCCCGGGATGGCGGCGATGGCCATCAACATGGCTGTGTCGGGGTCATACCTCGAGCCGACATAACCGAAGATCGCGGTGCCGAGCCCGATGGCGGTCAGCACGACGCCGGTGCGCAGGTCTGAAAAAGCCGTGCGGCGCATACGGTCGGGGACTGAGGTTTCCGCCATGGCCTTGATCACCTCGGGCGGCAGGGGCTGGCCCTTTTCGACGGCGGCCCGGGCGGTGTCGTAGAGCCTGCTACGCTCGTCTGCCCGGTATTTGAAGCGGGCGTGGGCCGCCACCGACAGGAAGGTGAAGACGCCGACAATGGCGACGATCGGGATGAAGACGCCGACGAGACCGATAAGATTGACATCCATGATGGACTCCTAAGGTTGCCGGCCAAGCCTGAACGCTTGCCCGTTCGCTGACCAGTGGCGCCGGTGAGGGCGAATGGATGCAGGGGCCAAGATTCCTCATCGACCATCGATCTTTGGCCTTGCCTTCCGTTGCGGCAGGCGGCGACATAGGAGGCAAGAGCAAGACCAACATTTTGGGGGATACGATCAGATGAGCCTTCTTCTCGACCGCCGCGCCGTCCTGGCCTCTTTCGGGGCCCTGGCCATGCCGCAATTCGCCCACGCGGCGACGAGCGGCGATTACAAGAACCTGCAGGCCTTTATCGACTCCTATGTGGCGGCCCGGCGCATCTCGGGGCTGTCGGTCGCGGTGGTGCGGGGCGCGAGCCCGGTTGTGTATCTGAACGGCGGGACGATCGCCTTTGACTCCGCCGCCAAATGCAACTCCGATACGATCTGGCGGGTCTATTCGATGTCAAAGCCGATCACCGGCATCGCGGTGATGAAGCTGATCGAGGACGGCAAGCTGACGCTCGACACCCAGCTGTCGACCATTTTGCCGGCCTTTGCGAACATGCGCGTGCGGGTGGCGGCGAATTCGACCGACACGCGCCCAGCGGCCGGGCCGATCACCATTCGCCACCTTTTGACCCACTCTTCCGGCCTGGGCTACGCCCTGCCCGGCGCCAACTCGCCCACCGCCAACGCCTATAACGCCAACGGCATCACGCCCGGCTCGCGCACACAAGGGCTGCAGCCGGGCGCGACCTTGCCTTCGGCCAAGACCCTGGAAGAAATGTGCGAGCGGCTGGCCAAGCTGCCGCTCGATTTCGACCCGGGCACGCGCTGGCAGTATGCGGTCGGCATCGATGTGCTGGGCCTGGTGGTCAAGAAGGTGTCGGGCAAGGCTTCGTTCTACGACTATCTGAAGGCCAGCATTTTCGATCCCCTGAAGATGCACGACACCGACTTCATCGTGCCTGCGGCCAAGGCCTCGCGCCTGACCTCGGTGGTGGCCTATGAAACCCAGCCGCCCGGCACGCCGCGCGTGCAGACCGACCGGCCGCGGCTGCTCGTCGTGGAAGACCGCAAGACCAGCGCCTTCCTGCGCGACCGCGACCTTCAGTCAGGCGGCGGGGGTCTGGTTTCCACCGCCCGCGACTATGCGCGGTTCTGCCAGATGCTGGTGAACGACGGGGCGCTGGACGGGGCGCGGGTGATCAAGCCGGAAACCCTGGCGATCGCCCGGTCGAACCTGCTGCAAAACAACGTCCGGGCCGCGATCGGCGGGCGCAACGGTTTCGGGGCGGCCATGCAGGTGGTGATGCCGGATTCGGCCCGCCCCGGTCAGGAGCCGGCCGGCGGCTACGGCTGGTTCGGCATCGCTGGCACCCAGATGTTCGTCGACCCCGTCAACAAGTTCAGTGTCGTCTGCATGATCCAGATGAACCCGACGAGCATCCCCGTGCAGCAGGACTACAAGATCGCCGCCTACAAGGACCTGGCGGCGGTGAAGGTTTAGGGGCCAGCGAGAATGCGACTCGGCACGATTGCTTACACCCCGCTCAAGCAATCTTAAGGCAAAAAAAGATCCGGGCCGTTGGGGGCCCGGATCTTTGAGGGTGCTTCACCGGCGGGGGGAGGCGGTTCAGGGGCCGCCGGCCGGCGAGGCGGGCAAAGGGTTTACGAGAGAGTCAGCAGGGCGAGCGCGATGCCCAGGGTGATGATCATGGCGGTCAGCACCGGACAGGCCGTGGCGGGAGTTTCAGCGAAAGAGACGGTCGACATAGTATCCTCTGTGTTGTTGTGGCGAGGGGGAGCCCGCCGGGTTGTTACGTTGCTTAAGTGGCCATCGAGAACTCCAGCGGATGCGCCATCCGGAAAAATCTTTGGCCGTTGAAACTGTGACCGGATCCGGGAAGCGCCCTCCCCCTCACCAGCCATGAACATACTATCGTGCATGACACAGTACTCTGTCAATACCCACTAGTGAGTCATGCACGATATTGGGCCGAAAAACAGCACTCGGACAACCCACCCGATTGATTTAGCTCGATAATATTTTCTGAAAAAAGTTGGCTAGATGGCCCGGTAGCGGTGCCGCATGAAGCGGTTCCAGCCCTTTTTAGTCCGGCTCTCGACCGCGAAATAGAATCCCTCGCCGTCCTCGGCCGGCCAGTAGATCATGCGGGCCAGGCCCTGTGGCATCTGGGCTTCGAAGGCCACGGCGTCGGGATGAACATCACTGCCGTCCGACAATTTCCCCCGCGAACGCTTGCCATCGTTGGTGAAGGACCAGAAGGCCAGGCCACCGCCCTCATCCTTTCCGAACAAGGCGACCTCGCGATAGGTCCCCCGTTCGCCCATGTTCCAGGCCGCCTCGAGGCGGACGTAGTCCTTGCCGAAGGCCTCGAAGGCGCGCTCGCAGATCATCCCTTTGGCGGGGCCGTCGGCGGCCGGATCGCTCTTCCACTGGCCGACCAGCGACTGAAGGGGACCGAGAACCCCCCTGCCCTTCTTCCATGCCGACATCGCGCCCGTCTCCCCAGCGGTTGCCACTGGACAGAGGCTAATCCAGGCGTGAGGCTGGGCCAACGACAAAGCGAGGGCGCAGATGGACCGGCGGACAGCGATCATTTCAGGCGGGGCGTTTCTGGCGGCGGGCGGCCCGGCGCTGGCCAGGACGGCCCCCGATCCGCTGTCGGGCGCGGCCCTGATGGCCGATGTGCGCGACTATGTGGACTTCGGCATCCACCACGCGGGCGGCGCCGCCGACCGGCGCACGACCGCCTGGATGGCGGCGCACTGGAAGAAGCTCGGCTATGCGATTGAGCGGCAGGCTTTCGAGGTTCCCAATTCCGACACCACGGCCGCGCGGCTGGAGCTGGGCCGTCAGGCGCTCGAAGGATTCGCCCAGCCGCCGATCGCCTTCACGCCGCGCGGCGGGCTATCGGCGCTGCTGGTCCGCTGGGCGCCGGGCGCGGATGTGCGGGGCAAGATCGCGCTTGTCCTTCCCGGGCAGACGATCGCGGCCGCCAGGGCCGCGGGCCCGGCGGCGGTGGTCGCGGTGGTCGCCACCCCCTCGGGTGAGGTTGTCGCCAACAATACCGATCCGCAGGCGAAGGCCGGCATTCCCCTGCTGATGCTGGCCGAGCGGCACGCGGCGCGACTGGAAGCGGCGGCGGGCGGCGCAGCGCGGCTGCGCATCGAAGGGCGCGGAGGCGTGCGCGCGGCTCACAACACCATCGCCACGGCGGGTGAGGCCGGCAAATGGCTGATCATCTCGACGCCGCAGAGCGGCTGGTTCACCTGCGGCGGCGAGCGGGGACCGGGGGTGGCGCTGTCGCGCGCTCTGTCGGCCTGGTCGAAGGCCGAAAACCTGCCGGTGCGCCTGTTGTTCATATCGACGTCGGGGCACGAGTGGCAGTACGCCGGCGCCGAGGCCTTTCAGCACCGCCCGCCGCCAAAGCCCGCCGACACGGCCCTGTGGCTGCACCTGGGCGCGACCTTCGGGGCGCGGAACTATGACGGAACAAAGCCGCAGGACATTCCCAACACCGGCCGCTCGTTCATGGTGACGCCGAACCTACTGCCTGCAGCCAGAGCCGCGTTCGCCGGCCAACCGACGATCGGCAATCCGATGACGGCCGAAAAATCCCGCGCCGCCGGCGAATATGTCAACATCCTCAACGCCGGCTACACCAGCGCGGCCGGGTTCTGGGGGTCGAACGCCGTCTTCCACACCCCGATTGACGGGGCGGACTCGACCTATCCAGCCCTGCTAGAACAACTGGCCCGCAGCTGCGCGGCGATGATCAAGGCGAGCGTGGGGTGATTTCGGTGACAGTTTACAGTGTCCCCGTTCCGTACCGCTCGTTCGATCAGGCGCCCTTCCGGGACACTGTAAACTGTCACCGAAGTTGAACTCAGTAACTCTTCGGCAGCCCCAACACCTTCTCAGCGATGTAGTTGAGGATCATCTCGCGGCTGACCGGGGCGATCCGCGCGATCATGATTTCGCGGAAGAAGCGCTCGACGTCGTATTCCTGGGCGTAACCCATGCCGCCGTGGGTGAGGACGGCGGTTTCGCAGGCGAAGAAGGCCGCTTCACCCGCCAGGTACTTGGCGGCGTTGGCTTCGGCGCCGCAGTCCTTGCCGGCGTCGTGCAGGGCGGCGGCCTTGAAAGCCATCAGATCGGCCGCCTCCAGCCCGGCCCAGGCCCTGGCCAGCGGGTGCGCGATGCCCTGGTTCTGGCCGATGGGGCGGCCGAAGACGACGCGGGTCTTGGCGTACTCCGCGGCTCGGGCCAAAGCGCAGCGGCCGATGCCTACGGCCTCGGTGGCGACCAGCACCCGTTCCGGATTAAGACCCTGCAGTAAATATTTGAAACCTTGACCTTCTTCGCCGATCAGGTTTTCGAGCGGAACTTCCAGGTCGTCGATGAAGACGCTGTTGGAATCCACCGCCTTGCGGCCCATTTTCGGGATCACCGTGGCGGTCACGTGTCCCGGCGTCATGTCGGCGTAGAAGAGGGACAGCCCCTCGGTCGGCTTTTTCACCTCATCGCGCGGGGTGGTGCGGGCGACAATGAGGATTTTGTTGGCCTCCTGCGCGACGCTCGTCCAGATTTTGCGGCCGTTGATGATGTAGCGATCGCCCTTTCGCACCGCCCTCGTCTTCAGACTGGCGGTGTCGAGGCCGGAGTCCGGCTCGGTGACGCCGAAACAGAGGCGGTCTTCTCTGGAGATCAGCCGGGGGATCGCCCGGGCGCGCAAGGCGTTGGAGCCGAACTTCACCAACGGCATGGGGCCAAAGATGTTCATGTGCACGGCGCTCGCGCCCGTCTGCCCCGCGCCGGACTGGGCCACCGCCTGCATCACCAGCGCCGCCTCGGTCAGCCCCAGGCCCGCGCCGCCGAACTCAGCCGGCATGGCCATGCCCAGCCAGCCGCCGGCCGCGAAGGCGTCGACAAAGGCTTGCGGGAATTGCCCGGACTGGTCGCACTGGCGCCAGTAGGCGGCGTCAAACCGTGCGCACAGCCGCTCGACGCTGCCCCGGATTTCAGTTTGAGCTTCGGTGAGTTCCGCCATTCATGCCCTCTCCGCGGAACCTTATTTTGCTTTCACGGACATGTCATGGTGGCGGCCTAGCTGGGGCTCCACATGAATCGATTTCCGACCCTCGCCGCCCTCGTCCTGGCCTTGCCGCTGCTGGGCGCCGCCGCCACGTCGTCCGGCCCCGGCTGGTATCGCGGCGACGTCCACGTCCATGACGACCATTCCAGCGACGGGTCCCTGCCCCGCCAGCGCGCCCGCGACCGGGCCAAGGGCAACAACTCTGTCGCTGACCAGATCGGTCAGGCCGAGAAACAGGGGCTGCAGTGGCTGCCGCTGACCGATCACCGCACGTTCGATCAGTATTACGACCCGCTCTGGGAGTCCTCGAAGCTGCTGCTGATCCCCGGAGAGGAAGCTAACGGCAGCCCACACGCCATCGCGCTGGGGGCGACCGATTCCATCGTCCAGGGCGCTGAGCGGCCCGGCGCGCCGCTCGCCCACATCCAGCAGTCGGTCTGGGACGCCCACAGCCAGGGCGCCGTCTGGTCGATCGCCCACCCCGACGACGGCGAGACCAATGACGACGGCACGCCCAATGTCCGCGCCAGCGTCCAGGGCGTCGACCTCGTTGAGATGTGGAACCACGCCAGCGACATCGAAAAAGAAATCGCCTACAGCGAAAACCGCTGGAACGCCGGCTTCCGCTACGGGATCGCAGGAGCCAGCGACAGCCACTTCCGCGAATACTGGGACTGGCAGGGCCCCAGCCTGCCGACCACCCACGTCTTTGCCGCCGGCTATAACGAGCGCGGCATCGTCGAGGGCATCCGGGCCGGGCGCACGAGCCTGTCCTGGTACGCCTATGGCCCGTTCGTGACGCTCACCACCGACCTCGGCCGCGGCGGCCAGGGCGGCGATGAGGTGTTCGCCAAAGCCGGGGTCAAGGGACACCTGCGCATCAGCGTCCAGCGCGCCGCCGGCATGAAGGTGCTGGTCTACAAGAGCCCGGGCCGTAGCGCCGGGGTGTTCAAAACCTTCACGCCGACCAAGGACTCCGAGACCTTCAGCATCGACATCACCGCCCCGTCCGCCGCCGATTGGTACCGGGTCGAGGTGCGCCGCGCGACGCCGCGTGACCCCAAAAACGCCCGGGACACCGACCTGATGGCCGCCGTCTCGCCGCTGTTCATCTCGCCGCGGCCGGTGGAAGCGCGTCCCGAGACGCCCCTCCCCACCGATGCGGGGACCGACGACGGGGCTGTGCTGGCCGCCGGTTCAGCCGGCGCCTTCGCGGGCTTCCCGGACATCGCGATGGAGAGCGGCGTCACTCATCTGGTCGCCGAAACCCATGGCGCGGCCTCGAGCCAGATCATTTACCGGCGGCAGGACGCCAGGGGCTGGAGCGCCACAAAAGTGTTGAGCGGCAAGGGTCTGGCGCGGTTTCCCAAGGTAGCGGCCAAGGGGCGCGATGTGTGGGTCGTCTGGCAGGAGGACGCGGTCCAGGTCCCGCACCGGCCAACCATCCAGCTTCGCCACTCAGCGAACGGCGGCAAGAGCTGGAGCAAGACCGAGGTCGTGCGATCGGTAAACGGCCGGGCCGAACACCCGGACATCGCCGCCGCGGCCAACGGGCGCCCGGTTGTGGTCTGGCAGGAAATCGCCACCGGCCAGCCCTTTGACGTGATGTTCAAGGAGGTGGGA
>Ga0114966_10004889_pt1 | contig 11431 bp, 10 predicted proteins | sample M_130207_XF_Meta_FD_87029 | JGI IMG/M metagenome (GOLD analysis project Ga0114966, IMG submission 87029) | Freshwater microbial communities from Lake Montjoie, Canada to study carbon cycling - M_130207_XF_MetaG | ecosystem: Environmental > Aquatic > Freshwater > Lake | place: Lake Montjoie...
CAGGTTCAATCAAAGAAATTGGAACTTCTACAAACACTGGAACAAAAATTACTTTTACCCCAGACTTCAATATTTTTGGCCAGGTTGCAGTGGAAGATGCTTTTAGAGAGCATTTGATTGATTCTTTTGAAGTTGATGAAATTTTTGCAGAATGTTCTGGTAAATGGCGCAAGGCTCTTATCAATGGAGAAGTAAATGGTGCTATCTTCTTTGATATTTTTAAAGCAACTAATGTCAGCGAACAATCTTTAGATGTCATTTATAGAATTTGGCATAAGCGCTCCAATGACAATATCCAATTTGAAGAAGCTGTCCTAGTTCGCCGATTACGAGAAACTGCTTATCTTAACGGTGGATTAAAGATTGTTTATGAAAATAAGCACACTGGAACCAAAGAAGATTTTTACTTTGAGGGTGGAATTGCTGATTATGTAAGCTATTTGGCTTCTTCAAGAACAGGCATATTTCCAAGTAAGCCGTTTTTCTTTGACAATAAAAGTGGAAAGGTTAATGTTCAAGTAGCTTTTCAATACGGCGAAGAAGATGAAGAAACCATTCACACATATGCAAACAATATTAATACTGCAGATGGAGGAACCCATCTAAGCGGATTTAAAACTTCTATTACAAGAGTTGTTAATCAGTTTGCACGTTCTTCTGGTGTTTTGAAAGAAAAAGAAGCAAATTTAAGTGGTGAAGACATCCGTGAAGGAATCATTGCTATTATTTCAGTTCGCCTTCCTCAACCACAATTTGAAGGGCAAACTAAGGGCAAGCTTGGTTCTCAAGAAGTTGAAGGTGTTGTCAACAGATTATTTGCAGAAGCAATCACAGAATACTTTGAAAAAAATCCATCAATTGTAAAGAATATTGCAGAAAGAGCGCTTAGAGCTGCCAAAGCTAGGGCTGCAGCTAAACGTGCGTCAGAATCAATCAAAAGGCAGGGTTTTCTTGGCCGTTCAGGTTCTTTACCAGGCAAGCTTTCAGATTGCAATTCAGAAGATGCTACTTCTACAGAGCTTTATATTGTAGAAGGTGACTCTGCTGCTGGTTCTTGTAAGGGTGGTCGTGATCCTGAATTTCAAGCTGTTATGCCAATTCGTGGAAAGATCATTAACCCTGAAAAGAATGATTACGCAAAGTTGATGCAAAATGAAGAAGTGGCTGCAATTATTTCCGCTTTGGGCACTGGCATTCGTGATGAGTTTAATATCAATGATTTAAGATATGGCAAAATCATCATTATGACTGATGCTGATGATGATGGAGCTCACATTGCTGCTCTTTTAATGACCTTCTTCTATCGTTTTATGCGACCTTTGATTACTGAAGGACACCTCTTCTTAGCAAAGCCACCACTCTACCGTGTTATTGTAAAAAATCAAAGATTTTATATCCATACTAATGAAGAGCTTGACTCCTATCGAAAGAAGTATGGTGATAAAATAGAAGTAACTCGATTTAAAGGTCTAGGCGAAATGGATGCTGATGAACTTGGAGTTACAACAATGGAAATTGGAAAGCGACAAGTTATTCAAGTAACTGTTGATGATGCCGATGAAGCCTCAAGAATCCTATCTGTTTTAATGGGAAGTAATGTTGGGCCTCGTAAAGAGCATATTATTAATAAATCTGCCAGTCGTGCAGCGGAGATGAACAATGGGTAGAAAACCTAAAAACGTAGAAGTTGAAGTATTTTCAACAGAAGAAGATTGCATCATTCAAAAAGAGTTTATTGACTTAATAGATGAGCGATTTACAAACTATGCTTTTGCTGTTATGGAAGATCGAGCACTTCCAGATGCAAGGGACGGCATGAAGCCGTCCCAACGCAGAACTCTTGTTGCTATGAATGACTTAAATCTTCGTTCAACTGGCAAAACAAAAAAGTGTGCAAAGATTTGTGGAGACGTATCAGGTAACTACCATCCTCACGGTGAAGCAGTTGTCTACCCAACCCTTGTACGTATGGCTCAAAATTGGTCATTAAGATATCCACTTATCACCCCACAAGGTAATTTTGGATCACCAGCTCCAGAAGATAAACCGGCTGCTATGCGATATACAGAAGCTAAATTTTCTGTTTTTGGCGACCAGATGATTTCTGAGCTTTCTGATCAAGTTGTAGACTATGTGTCTAACTACAACGATGAGTTAATGGAGCCTACGGTTTTACCTTCATTACTGCCAAATCTCATTATTAATGGATGTTCTGGTATTGCTGTTGGATGGGCTACAAATATGGCTCCTCACAACTTGCGTGAAGTCGCAAATCTTATTGATGCTTATATCAAAAATCCAGACATTACTGATGAAGAAATAATCAGTATTCTTCCAGGACCAGACTTTCCTGTGCCATGTAAAATTTTGGGTACTGAAGGTATCAAAAGCTACTTAACTTGTGGTCGTGGAACAGTCCAAATTGAAGGCTACTACTCGATTGAGCAAGATAAAAACGGTCAACAGTTTATTAAGGTCACTGCATTACCTTATGGTGGCTCTGCCGAAGGCTTTTGCCGTGAAATTAAAGAGCTTGTTGAATCAAAAAGAGTTGAAGGAATTACCAACCTTAAGAACCTTACCAACAAAAAGGGTATGGATATTCGTGTTTGGGTTGGTAAAAATGCAAACTCAAATGTTGTCTTAAACCTTATTTTAAAGCACACTTCTTTACGTACAAACTTTTCTGTTAATTCCACTGTTTTGATGGATGACAAAAAGGTTGTTGAAAACGTACCAGTAATTAAGCTGATAGAAGTTTTTGTCAATCATCGTAAAGAAGTGCTTACGAGGAAATTCAATGCGGAGCTTACTAAAAATAATCGAAGAAATCATATTTTGGAGGGCCTTATTGGAATTACCTCTAAAATTGATGCGGTTATCAAGCTTATTCGGGAAGCTGATAATCGGGAGATTGCACTCCAAGGATTGATTGATGGGGGATTTGTAGTATCTCCTGAACAAGCTGATGCTGTTCTTAAGATTACACTTGGTAACTTGACGAAGCTTGATACTCGTTCAATGAATGATGAGTTTGACAAGTTAACAAAGCGCAGTGCATGGCTTACTGAGCAGCTTGCCTCTGATAAGAAAATGCTTAAGCTTATTTCTAAGGAGCAGCTTGAACTTGCAGAAAAGATCGGTGATGATAGACGCTGCGAAATCATTGAATCTGTTGGTACACTTTCTGTTGAAGATTTAATCCCAGAAGAAAACATTATTGTTTCTCTGACTAAGGATGGATATATCAAGAGAGTTCCTACCACTACATTTAAAGCACAAAACCGTGGTGGCAAGGGTGTTATTGGTGTTAAGTCTCGTGAGGAAGATGAAGCATCAGATATTTTCCCAGGTTCAACTCACGACCTTTTCCTATTCTTCACCAATCAAGGCAATCTTTTGAAGAAAAAAGGCCACGAAATTCCCCTGTCAACAAGAACTTCAAAGGGAATGCACTTAGCAAATCTTTTGAATCTTAACCCAGATGAAAAAGTGTCTTCTACCATTACTTTAAAGACACTCGATTCTGATGGCTTCTTCATTATGACAACAAAGAAGGGATTAGTAAAACGAAGTGAAATTCGTGATTACAACTCATCTTTGAGGAAGCGTGGGCTTAAGGCCATTACGTTAACTGATGGTGATGAGCTGGCTGTAGTTCAAATTACAAATGGCAATCAAGATATCATGTTCGTAACTGGTGATGGAATGGCTGTTCGTTACAACGAAGAAGTAGTTAGATCTACAGGTAAGAATTCCCAAGGATGTAAGGCTATGCTTTTGTCTGAAAACGATTCTATTGTAGCAATGATGTCTTTCAGCCCTGAAGAAAACCCGTCTGTGCTAGTTATTACAGAACAAGGCTTTGGTAAGAAAACAGACACAGCTGATTACCGTTCTACATCTGGAAGATATGTCAAGGGCCTTAAGACTATAAATCAAGTTAAAAAGGACCGAAATGGCAAGATTGTTGCTGCTGCAATAGTTCAAGATGATGATGACTTTATCACCTTAACATCTAAGGGTAAGATGATTCGCAATCGAGTAGGGGACATTAAATCTAAAGGGCGATCCAACATGGGTATAACCTTGGTTTCTCTTGATAATGGTGACACAGTGCAAACTGTTAAGGTTGTTAAAACCGAACCTGAAGAGGAATACTTAGAAGAAATCGAATAATATTACGATATCTTAGCACCTTGAGCCGGAGACTAATGTAAGTTATATAACACATGCATCAGTCTCCGGCTTTAAAGTTATTATGTTAATATTTTGGTAATTTAATATAAGATAGTTAACCAGAATTAATTTTGTCTTCGATATTTTTAAATAACAATACATTTGGACTCAATACTTATGAAAGGCTTTATATATGGTTACATTGATATAATAAATAACATCTTGGTAACTTTAGAAACAGAAAGTATTTTAGATTCTACAACTCAAATACCTAGAAGAATAGAAAATTTACAATCTATATCTGAATCAATAAGCGGTTATATTGAGACAAGAAATACGATAAGTTCAAATGCAGATGTGGTTTATAGTATTGAAGGTGAAATCGTACAAGAACAAACAGTTATCGCAAGACAAACAAAGCACTATTTAGAAAGCTATATTAAGCAAAAACATAAAATAAGCTGCGATATATATGTCGAACAAAATAATAACTTCTACAGTGCTCGAAGCGGAAAAATTAATTAGCGAGGGTTTAACATGCCACAAAATCCAATTTATACTAACTCAACTATAAAAATATATGCAAAAATTAAAGACGAAAATGGAAATTACGTAGACCCAACAACCTTAAATTTTTATATTACTGGTCCGGGAACTGGAGCTACTACAATCAACTACGCAAGTGGCTCTGGTGTATCAGGTGCTGGCACAACGGGTATTTATTACGTTGAATATTTACCCACTACTGCTGGAAGACACAAATACACATGGGAAGCTAGTGGAACAATTCAAGCAGCTTTTAAGAGTTTTTTTGAAGTTGATGATTCTAGGTGGCGCTAATGAGTTTTCCTGGTTCACTTTCTAGAATACAATTTGCTACTGGTTTATTAATCAGAAGTGTTAAAGTAAATGGTTACTATTTGCTAGTAGATAATTGTACGATTAATCAAAATCAAGAAATTGATATGAATAAACTGTATATTCAAGGCGGACCTGGAAGAGCTATTGCAAATATTGGTGCAAAAAAGTTTACTGGGGAATTGAGTTTTCCAATAAGAGTAGATAGAGATAATATACTAGAGCCAGCAGTAAAAACAATATTACAACATGCTGAAAACCCTATGTATTCTTTGACATTAGATACAAATCACATGCTATCTTATTTGGGACTAACTGCTGAAAATGGTGGTACAGATAACAATGCTTTACTTACACTAGATCAAATGGTTCTAAAAAGTCTGTCAATAAGTGCTTCTGTAGATGATGTTTTAAAAGTATCTGCATCATTTGAAGGGATGATTGATGTTAGAGCGGATTCTGATTACGCTGTGCCAAATGAAAATCACGTTATGGGAAGGTCACTCACTTGGGGGGACTGTGATGTTAACAGATACCAGTCTTCAATGAGAAGTACATCAAACTTTACATTACAAATCAATAATGAAATTGAAACTCCATCTTTCTTAATGCCGTATGCAGCCACTGGGACTACAAGAAATGACCAAATTGCTTTGATTGGAGTTAAAGAAATTAAATGGTCTGGAGAGTTTTCTGAATTCTTAAGAGTTGGTACTGAATTAGATACACATATTCATGGTGGGTGGATGGTAAATGAAAACTTGCAATTCAATATGGGGCCTATAACAGCAACATATGCAGTGCCACTATTTGAAATAGCTGAACTGCCACTTACTTCAAAGATTTTATCAAGAAAAACTAAATGGAATGCAATGATAAGTCCTGCTCAACCAATGAGGCAAGGAGGACTTTTCACATTCCAAGAATAAAAAGACAATATTACTAACTAAATTGTAATAAGGAAAATTTGCATCTAAAAAGTTAAAAATTGGTAAAGGGAGATTTATTATGCCTCTTAATAATAATCTATTCGGTGTTTACAAGTCAATTAAGGTCAGTGGTAGAACTTATGTTGCTGAATCTGCGACCAGAAAGGTTGAGATGGAAGTAGACGCAAAGAACTACGTGCAAGGTTCACCAAAGGCCCGTGTTCTTAACATCGGTGGAACAAAAGAAACAATTTCTATCACTGCTCCTATCCTCGTTGGTGGCGGCAGTTCTGTTGATGGAAGGTCATTGGCAAGCACCAAGATTAATGAAATCTTGGATCCTAACAATGCTCAGCTTCCAGTCCTTGAATCTGCTTCATACAAAGTTAGCCCAGAAGGCGCTAGTGTAACTATTAACCTCAAGTCTGATGGTGACCCAGGTAGCAACACTGATTCAACTCCAAGACCATTTGAAATTTCTGGTAGAGAAATTCAAGAACTTAAGCCAAATAGTGCTGGCGGTCCTTCAAGAGTTGCTCGTTTCTATGACTTTAGAGTTCAAATTGGTAACAGAAAATACTTCATCATGGAAGTTAACTTCAACGTTAATGCCACCGTTACCGACGCTTACTTCTTAGTTCCAAATGACCCAGCAATTACAGACGCTGTAACTCAAGCTCGTGTTACTCAAACAATTGGTGGCAATATTGCTGCTGGTTACCAATTCCCATTCCTTGGCGTGTCTGGTATTAAGATTAGCGGAAATGGCAAGGCTGCTGTTGTTCTTAAGGATGTACCTGGAACAGCAAATTACGGTGACTACTACTTCTTTGACTATGACACAGAAGGCGGTACTTTCGACGAGTCTCTCAACCTTGGACTTGGTAAGGGACAATCTGACCTTACATTCCAAAGACCAGGTGTTGCAGTTTACGAAGCGCAAGTTTTCAAGCTTGAGATCTACGATCCAAGTTTGGCTGCATGGACAAGCCTTCTTCCTAACACAATTGACTTGTCAAAGACAGTTGTTAACTCCTCAAACTTCTCAGTTTCCACAGGTGTTCTTACTGTTGACTTCGACTTCTTCTGCTGGGTTCAATAATCTAGTAGCAGAAATGCACATAAAAAAAAGCCTCCCTTATGGGAGGCTTTTTTTTATTCATTGGTCCAATCAATGATATATTCATCATATTGCCATTCATCAAAAGAATCTATTTTGTCCCAAGCATTTTTTACTACATAAAGAGGTGTTTTATTTATTAAAGATAATATCAATGCATCAACTAAAGAACAAATAGAATAAAATCTTCTGTGTTTAGCATCTACAAAATGCATAGACGCATAAATAATATCTCCAACTTTTGATTCAAGGTATATGGATTCAATTTTAGTATTATGATCTGTAATAAACTTAAAAAAAAGCTGATGTATTGTGTTTATATGAGAGCTTTTATGTAATCCCTTAAACACAAAAGATAACATGCTACCCTCATAAGAATTGAGCGGTATTGCTATATCTTTATCATCACCAGTAATAAGAGCATACGAATGATTGTCAGGACTGATTAAAATATGCTCAAGCTTTACAGGAATGAGCTCAAGATCATCAATATGATTAATCTTTGAAACTTTAATTTTCTTATTTGGTAAACTTTCCATTAATGTTCGCATCCTGAACTATGGCAAGGCGGACATGTGTTGCAAAGTTTATTATTTAACCAATGAGAAAGTGACACCATAACAGCTCCTAAAACTAAAAATAATAAATATATATCAAACTCAAATATATGAAAATGTGATACATGTTCATGAGCTAATCTGCCAATCACTATAAATGTCAAACCTATACCTAAAAAAGAAAATGCTGTGAATGACTTATGCTTCCTAAAACCAAAGCATAAACTAGTAACACCTAGCATCGCTGATATCATAAGAAGAATCCATTCAAATTCTTCGGTTGCAAATAAAGACAATCCAAAAATTGGTAATAATGTAACAACTAAGGGCATAATCATACAATGTATAGCACAAGTAATGCTTGCAATCATTCCAGCTTTATCTAACATATTTTTAATCCAACTTTAAGGTATAGCTTTTACGATGAAAGTGTTGCAGTCCATATTTAACAATAGCTTCTTTATGCTTCGCAGTAATATAGCCTTTATTACTATTTAAATTATATTCTGGGTATTCCTCATGCAATTTAGCTAGAACTCTATCATGATGAACTTTTGAAACTATACTTGCTGCTGCCACTGCCAAAGAAGTAGAATCTGCCTTTGGAATCATTAACTGTGGACTTAAATTATTCTTTGGTCCTTGATCAATAACATACAAATGGGGCAGTTCATCCATATATTTACTTGCCAAAGATGCAGAATTAATCATTGCTTTAAGATTAGCTTCTTGTATTCCAAAATTATCAATATCTTCTGCAGATATTTCAACTAATCCATAAGAAATACAACTAGTAATTATTCTGTCGTAAAGCTCTTCTCTTTTCTTCTCTGTAAGCTTTTTAGAATCATTTACACCTTCAAGAACTTGCCTTTCATCTAAAACTACACAAGCAGCAACCAAAGGGCCAGCAAGAGAACCACGACCGCACTCATCAATACCAGCAATATATCTTCCATACTTTAAGCGAAGTTCATCATCAAACTTCTTTAACTCTATGTGAGCTTGTGATTTCATTGCATTTCTTTCTTAGCTAAAGAGTGAACCTTAATTGTTAATAGATTGACAAGTTCTTTTCCTGATTCAACAAGAGAAGAAATCAATTCGATATTTTCTGAATAATAATCAGATTCTATACTAACTTTTAAATCTTCAAGTTCTTTTACTTCATCATCAGTTAAAATTTTGGTGTCAATAAGTTCCAACAATTGAATTTTTAAAGATGTGAGCCAATCTCTTAAATTTGATAGCTGTTTAAATCTTTCATCTTCAATTTTATTTTCTTCAGCATCAATAAGCAAATTGGTCATTTCTTCCTCTGATAATGAACCAGATAATACCATAACCTTTTCATTGTTGGTAGCTTCGTCTATTGCTTTAACAGTTACAATTCCATTAGCATCAACATCAAAAACTACTTCAATTTTGGGTGTTCCTCTTCTAGATGCTGGAATATTATCAAGCTTAAACTCTCCCAAATAATGATTGTGTTTTGTCTGTGGTCTTTCTCCTTGAAATACTTTAACGTCTACTGCAGTTTGATTGTCTTCTGAGGTGGTAAATATTTCTTTAAATTCTGTTGGAACTTGGGTGTTTCGTCTAATCATTGCATTCATAACCCCACCCATAGTTTCAATACCAAGAGAAAGCGGAGTAACGTCAAGTAAGAAAACCAGCTTATTAGAACTACCAGAAAGCACAGACGCTTGAATTGCTGCTCCTAATGCAACAGCTTCATCTGGATTGATGCTCTTATTTGGCTTCTTTCCAGTCCATTCTTGCACTTTCTGAGCAACATATGGGATTCTTGTTGAACCGCCTACAAACACCACCTCATTGACCTCAGAATAGGTAATTCCAGCATCCTTTATTGCTTGTTCTATACAGGTCTTAGTTTTAAGAAGTGGCTGATCTAAACACTTCTCAAACTCTTCTCTTGTTACTACTACAGAAAGATTAACTGGTTGTCTATTTCTAAAAGTAAACATTGGAATAGACACTGTGGTTTTTTCAACTTGAGACAGTGCTTTCTTTGCTTTTTCTGCTGCAGCTCTTAATCTTGTTTTTTGAGTGTCGTCCAAATCTTCAATAAGGTCTTGTTGATAGTTGTAATCAAAATTGGAATTAAACTTTGTTAGAATGATTTGTGCTAAAGAGGAATCGAAATCTGATCCTCCAAGTTTAGTGTCTCCTGCTGTTGAGAGAACATGAAAATCACAACCATCAGATAGTTTAAGTAAAGTAACGTCAAAAGTGCCACCGCCAAGATCGTAAACCAAGATTGTCGAATCACTATTTTTATCTAGTCCATAAGCTAAAGAAGCGGCTGTAGGTTCATTAATAATTCGTAGTACATTTAAACCTGCCATTTCTCCAGCAGCTTTAGTGGCTTGGCGCTCATCATTATTAAAATAAGCAGGAACGGTAATAACAGCGTCAGTAACTTCTTGTCCTAAAAAGTTTTCTGCATCTCTTTTAAGTTTTTTTAAGATTTCTGAAGACACTCTGAATGGTGAATATTTAGTCCATCCACCAAAAGAATACAAATCTTCGAACCCTTGAGCCATTTTACGTTTAACAAGCCTAATGGTTCTTTCTGGGACTTCTGATTCATAGTCAACTGCTAAATTTCCCACAAGTATGTTGTTATCTTCATCTAGTGCGAAAACTGACGGAGTAATTCTATCGCCTTCCGCATTAGGAATTACCTCAGGAATATCGTTTTTTACATAAGAAACAACAGAGAATGTGCTACCTAAATCAATACCAATTGCTAGACCCATAATCAAGTATTATACAATTATTCTGGGTCATCATCTGGTAAGACACTTCCACCAGGCTTGTAACCTTCCATTAAACTTTGAAGTACGTCATGGTCATCAAGTCTTTTTTGGACAGACATTAGCTCATGTCTTGATATTGGATCTTTAAATTGAATTTGAGTTGGATCTTTTGGTAATAAGCTTCTATAGTCATGAGCCATAGAAATTAATTGGACCACGGCAAAAGTATCCTTACATTTTAAACATCTCATTACAGAGTATATTTCAACTTCTGATTTAGGAAGCCAACCCAAATGAGATTCTTTGAAAAAAGGATGTTTGCACGTTCTATTTAAACAGTTTTTAGGTCTACCAACAATAGTTTGATGATGCATATTATTCCCCTTTTTTCCTATGCAGTTAATTATTATTCTGTATTATAATCAACTATTCCTAAAGGACAAAGCCTTAATTATATTGTAAAATAAAATCGAAGCTTATTCATTGTCGAATTTTCTTCTCCAATGGTGTTTGGTAATACATGAAAGGAGGATACGGCAATGAAATTACTTGAAGATATTGAAAAAATGTTTACTGTATTTTTTGAAACAATGTTTAAATACGAATTGTAAATATGAAAAACGCTATTGTTTATGCCTGTTATTTAGTAAATTCTTGGCAGACAATAGTTTCAGAACAATTAGACAGAATCTTCTCCTCCTCTACAGTGCTGAAAGGGGGAGAAGTTTTTATTTGTGCTACTGGTACTGAGCAAGAATATATTAAGCTATTGCAATTAGTTAACAATCGCAAGGCTCAGATTTCATTTCATCCTGATCTCAAATATGGTTGCGAAGCTTATGGTTTTTTAAAAATCTATGAACTAAGTAATAACAATTACGATTATATAGGTTTTTTACACACTAAAGGTGTTACAAAGCTAGATGCGCCTGAAAATACTTTGGCTTGTATTATAAATTGGCGAAGATGCATGGAATATTTTGTTTTAGATAAAAGCGAATCATG
>Ga0114966_10004890_pt1 | contig 11429 bp, 8 predicted proteins | sample M_130207_XF_Meta_FD_87029 | JGI IMG/M metagenome (GOLD analysis project Ga0114966, IMG submission 87029) | Freshwater microbial communities from Lake Montjoie, Canada to study carbon cycling - M_130207_XF_MetaG | ecosystem: Environmental > Aquatic > Freshwater > Lake | place: Lake Montjoie...
ACCACCTACAGTTCTATTTAATGATGGTTTATATCGATTTAAATCAATATTAGAAAATAAACTTGATTTTTGACCATCCCCAGTATTTGCAATAAAAATTTGTGATGGGTTTCTAATTGTATTTAACGCTCCGGATATTATCCCACCTGTTAATTGGTTTAAAGAATTTAATATTAAAGAACCTTGTATTGCTGACGCACCAAGAACTAAATTAGGCGTAAAATAATCTCCAGGGATTGGTGATGTTGGATAAAACTCACCGTTCAATCTTACTTTTAAACTTGTTCGATAGGTACTTTGATTTTCTGGGACAGTAATCGCCCAATTTTTATAAATAAAGGGTTGTTTACCAGTCGCTAATAAACTTACTTGATTTGGGTCTAATAATGATTGTAACGTATTTTTACCAACATTGTTACGCAATAATTCAGCATCAGACCTAACTTTAAATAAATCTTGTAAATATTGACCACCTAATTTAGCAATAAACGAATCACTAGATAACGTTCCGTCACTACCATTTGGGTTTTTATTATTAAATATTTCAGAGGAAGTATATGTTGATGGAACAAAACTTGGGGGTCCCCAATAATTTTCATAAAGTTTATTATTGTTTTGAATGTCAGTTATTGTTACCATATTTTGATAACCACCCGTTGGACCATAAACATTTTCATTATATGATAAATCAATAAAGAACTCATTTAATAAGTCCATTTTTGTGTCTTTTGGACTATATTCCCCTTGATTTGAATTAACAGGTAATGGAGCTCCATTATATGTAATGTCAATGTTATAACCATCCTTAGGGCCATATTGATTTAAAGGATATAATTTTTTTGCAAACGGGTCGTCCGTAATATAAGAATCCGGAGAATCGATAACTGGCGAATCAGTAAGAATTGTTTCGTAATTTAAATTTCCAACTGAGGGCGAAAAAACTCCAACAACTTTATAAGCCGCAAGATTTTTCGCCACTAATAAATTCCTAAATGTTTTTGTAGATGCAAAAGATAAAAAACTATTTCCCGGAGAACCAATTGAGTTCTGACCATTTGTTATGCTATTTGGTGTGCCTTCAACCGCCATGTTTTTTTAATAATAAATAGGTTGAATTTAATTTTTTAACTAATTCGACCACCCTCATTTACTACATCTTTTATATTTGTCGCAACAACTTGTTTTAATCCCGTATCATCTTTAAATGCTTGGGTAACCACCTCCACTATTTTTTGATTTAAATCAGGATTAATATTATTGTTTGATGTGTCTACTCTAACTTCTATAACCACTTTATTTTCCTTTGACGAATTATTTGTTTCCGATTTTTTAGAAATGTTTTCCAACTTTTCTGTGGATACTCCTATGCTAGATAACATCTGAATTAAATCACCGTTTCCAAAATCTTTAATATTTGGGATTGTTTCCATTCCATTAGACATAGGATTTAAATTTTTACTTTGACTTAAATCCATTAATCTCATTGGGTCCATTAACCCAGAAGACATTGTCGAAACACCCCCTTTAATCATATTTGCAATATTTTCACCTCCAGTACCCCCAAAAATCGTATCTTCTGGAAAAATATCAAATGTACCATCTTTGGTACTAATAAAATCCTTCGCTTCTTCATTATCTTTAATTAAGAATTTTTTTATAACAGTATCAACACTCTCACCTAATAATTGAAACTTTAGCCCTAATTTGTTAATTATAATGTTAAATGGTTCAGGTAATTTTGTTGATTCTTCCGTTATTTGTTTCCCAGCTCCAACCATATCTAAAATTGATATTGGTAATGTTGTTGGTAATCTACCTAATTCCCCACTTTCCCGTGTTGGAATAAAATTTTCACTAACATTATCTCTGGCTCTTGTAACGTTTCTAGTAGAACCTCCTCCACCAGCTTTAAAAATGTTAGCTATTGACTGAAAAGCCTCTTGAAACATTTTTGAAGAATTTACCGTTGATGACGAAACAGCTCTACCTAACGCTCCACTTACACCAATAGTTCCTAAAGTGGCTTTTATCTTCTCTAATTCTTTTAATTGGTCATCAGCTATAGCTTCTATTGTTTTTGGTGTATTAGCTTCAGTTAATTGTTCTAACATTTTTTCATCAAATTGCCCATTTTTAGTAAATGTTTCCATATATGCATCCATTGAGTAGTCAAGACCCTCAACCGTAATTACAGTATCTCCCATTTTATTTAAATGTGTCAAATTTGTAAATAACGTTTTTTGTTCTTCAGTCGCCAGTTCAGGAAATTTAATACTTGATATTTTTTCCTGTAATTCCGCACTAGACTTAGCCATCTTAAATATTTCTTTATCAGTCATACCTAACTCTGATGCAATAGCCCTAAGTTGTTCTCTACCTCCTGGCATTATTTCCATTTTACCAGTTGTCTCATTTAATTGAGCAAACCCTTTTGCCATCTCACCAATTTGATTTAAAAGTTCCGTAGGGTTATTTTGACTTAAATTCATTAATCTCAGTGGGTCCAATAAATCAGATTGGACAACCCCAAGTCTTTGTAATGCGGCCGCTGTTTCAATTGCGTTTTCCGGACTTAATAATTTATTTGCTAAAGTTAATGTTGATTCCATTCCAACCCTCATTTGAACAGCCATTGCTGCCATTTTTGTTAACCCATCAATTCCACCTTCAAAGGAGAATTTATCCATAGCGTCCATATTGTCAAGCATTTGTTTACTCACTTGAACTCCATTAAGTCCTCTAGCTCTTGCAACATCTAACGCTTTACCCATTTCTTCTGAAACGGACTCTAAACTATATCCGGCGTCGGTAAAAGAGTCGGTTAATTCCTTTGTTGTCTGACCAGTAACTTTAGCGGTGGTTTGTAATTTTCCAAATAACGCATCGTTATATTGAGTATTTTTTCCGGTAGCAACACTTATTTCTGCCATCATGCTTTGAGCGAGTGCCATTGATTCTTGACCGGTATACCCAAGTTTTTGAATACCTTCTACTGAACCGGCAATATTTTTTCTAATATTATCGGATAATTCTGAACCAGCTCCCATGGCCTGAAGCCCTTTTGCAGAATAATCAGAAATTTGTTGAAAAGTCGACTTAAGAGTTTGGGTACTTAACGAGTCCGCAAATTGTTGAAGCATACCTGTTAAGTCTGTTATATTTTTAAACGCTGATAAGTCAAATATAAGTGGTGGTTTTACTTTTGATGCTCCCATTTTAATTATAAATATCTAAAAACTATTTTTGAGTCTCTATTAATTTATTCATTAAAAAAGTTTTTACATATGTAGGCATATTTAAAAAATCAGAATAACTAATATGAAGTAATTTTGCAAAATAAAAATATTGGTTTAATACAACCTCGGTATGATTAGAAGAAAGGCCGAAAAAATTCAACCCCGAAGGTAATATTAATATCTACCATTTCTCCTGACGGGGTTTTAACTGTTCGTTTAAGGTCTAAACCTGGGTTATTGTCATTTAAAAATTTTCTTATATATTTAGAATCCATAATTGGAAGTTTTTCAACATATGTAGAAATAAAAATTTTATCTTCATTACCATTAATACTAACAATTTCTTTATTAAGTCTTAAAGTAATAGACGGAACTGTTCTTCCAACTGGGTATTGATTAATTATTAATTCTAATTCTCTTTGTTCACCATACGACATTAGTTTTAACTTAACAGTGTCCCCACTTCTTGGAAGAACGGTAGTTAAATGTCCATTTTCATCTGGAGTAACTTTAGTTTTTTTAATGTTTAACTCATCTAAAAAAATTGAAGTTTCAAATTTTTTATTTGTTTTTGTGTCGGTTATTGAAAAAGAATATTCATGCCCAAATGAGGTATTTCTTAAAAAAATCAATATTGCTTCAATATCCCCATCTAAAAGTTCTTCAACTTTTAATTCTGGTTCATAAAGTTTATTTCTTATTAATGTTGATATTATGTTAGACGATGGGTTAGATAATGCCGACGCAATTATATTTTCATCTGAAGCGGTTAAATAACCAACTTTAACTACCTTTTTTTTTGATTTATAATAAACCCCGCCTGACGGTAATGTTACCAAATCGTGGGGTAAATTCATATTTTGCGTTCCCGCATTAATTAATTCTTGGTCCATCTTTTTATTTTAAAAATAAAGCTTTAAATAAATTAATCAATCTTTTTATTAACTTTTTTTACTTTTTTTTTATGTCTATTTTTAAATTCTTTTTCAGTTTCAAAAATTTTTCCACAATTTGTGCAAGTGTATCCTGTGTTTATATTTGTTTCCATTTTTTTGGTTTTGTATTAAAATTTAATTTTTATTGTAAAAAAATCCATATAGTTTAATATATGGATTTTAAATTTGAGGGTAAAGGTTATGTAAAATAATTAGTAAACTAATATACAACGGTCCATTCTTATTTCAGTAGTAATTGTTGCTAATTTATCAGAATCATACCCAAGGGCTCCAAAATCAGCACTAGTTAAAAAACAACCTTCTAGAATCCATTTTTCAACTACAACACCTGTTGGGTCCAACATTTCAAGGTCAACATTTTTCTTGTATCCAGCTGCGTATCCCATACGACCTGTAACAGATTCGGCACATAACCTAACCCATTCCATTAACGCTTGAGACGCTGAAGGACCTATAGGGTCTCTAAACGTAACCGAAATTGGTGACCATTCAAATCTACCTGCAACATAAGTTGAGGTATTTAAAAAAGGAATTGGGGTTGAGGCAATTTTTATGCTAGGTCTTTTTGCTGATTCAACAAACCATTCGTTTATACCTAACGTTGAAGGGAAACGCATAATAAACCTGTTAGCTCTTTTTGGTTCATACGGTATGGGCATTTTCATTAATAAATCGGCCATGTTATTTTGTTTTAATTGTTTTTATTTCTTTTATTATAAATATACGGTTATAAAATTTTTCTATTTACTTTTGTTTTTTATTTTTTATCATAACAATATAAAATTACTGCAGTTTTTTAATTCCGCCATAAGTAGAATATGTTTTAAGATTATTTTTTGGGTTTTTATCAAAATGTCCTTTTATTTTTTCTACATTTTTTAAATCATCATCAGAAAAACCAATCATAGGTTCTCTTTCCATAAAAGAATTATTAACTTTTGTTATAAGTCCTCCATTTTTAATTAATTCTTTTAAATTACCAACATTATTTTTTACATATTGTAAAAATTCAGTTAAAGCTTCAATTTTACCTTGTTCTGGGGAAGACGCTTGATTTGAACCAAAACTAACTGGATAAAATTTACAAAGATTTAAATATTCATTAACTAATTGTTCTTTAGTTTCATTTTTATTAATTGGTTCATTAGCAAGTTTTTTAAATTTTATAATGTTTTTTACCACTTCATCAGAATTAATTCCGTTATGATTTGACATTATATACATATAAACACCCTTTTTAAGGGTATTTGGGTTATGTCCTCTTGCGGTTACTATTGAAAAAATTGAAGCGTGGTTAATAGCTTCTTTAAAATCTTCCCAAGCCGGACCTTCTTTAGCCTTTAAAACATCTTTTAAAAACTTAGAATCCCCTGAACTTGAAAATTTCTAAACGAATTGTCAGCAAATTCAACAATTTCTTGTCCCTCATACATAAATGGAACTTTACCTATTTTACTTCGATATGTTGCAAAATCTTCAGTTGACATTCCAACTTCATCACCTTTTGAATTTTTTAGTATAATTTCGGTGGGCATTGTTACAATATTATCATCCCAATCAAATGAGTAATATTTTAAACTTGGTAGTCCTTCTTTATCAAAATTTTCATCTATTAAAAATTTAAAATTTTGATATTGTTTGTTTGTTAATTTAAAGTTCATAATGGCTAATTAAAAAACAAGTTGACATTACATCAACTTGTTTTTATTAAAATTTATATATTCTCAAACGATGCTCCAGTTGGAGTAATGTAAAAGGTTATGTCAATAAATTCAAGTGACTTAGTTGGTTTGATATAAATCTTACCAGTCAATTGATTTCTATCTAAATCAGCTGCGTCTGAAGAAACTGTTACACGAAAATCGTATAAACCTCTATCTCTTCTAATCGCGTCTAAAATTGGATTAACCGCGTCTAAGAAATCTTGTCTTACTTTAGCGTCATTTTGTTCAAATAATAATCTAACAGAAACTGCTGATATTAATTTACGAGCTTGTAATAACAATCTTCTTACGTTTATTCTATCAAGTGCTGATTCTCTAATTTGTAAAGTTTTATTTCCCCAAATAACAGTTCCAACATCAGAAAAAGTTGCAATTGGATTAATTCTACCTTTATATAAAGTATCTCTATCCTCTTGTGTTAATTTTTTTCTTGCTTTGATAGCGTTTACTAAACCACGTGTATAACCAGCCGCTGCGAACCAAGGGAACGCAATGTTATCGGTTAATGCTAAGTTTCTTGTAACCTCAGCGGTAGGTGGTAGGTAAATTTGAGTGTTATTAACACTATCTCTAGTTAAAACCCAAGGGTAATAAGTAGCGGTATAGTTAGAGTCAATTCCAGTACCTTCTAAATTATCTACCGATTCTTGTGGGTAAATAATATCAGTTGGTTCTCCAACTGTTGGTGTAAATAGATTATAATCCGGTGTGGTACAAATATATAATGAATCTGCTCTATCGAATTCAATCATTTGGATTGCTCCTTCAACTAAATCAGAATTATTTAAATAATCAATACCAGGGGTCACAAATAAATTAATATTAACAGCCTCAGGATTAGAAAATGTGTTTATACCTAAAAGATAAGCGTAATAGTCAGTATTACCGTATTCAATTGTGTTGTCACCAACAGTAATTTGTTTAAACGCTCCCCAACCTGTCGCTGTAGGATATTTAATTGATGGACAAGCTCCTTTTAAATAACCACTTCTTCCTAAAACAAAATTATCAGAGTTAGTTCTATATTCTCTGTAAATATCCCAACCGTCAAAACCACCTATACAAAGTAAAGTGAATTTACGTGAGAATAATCTATAATATTGGTTTGACTCACTTTCAGGGTCTGTTGTAAAAGGTGAAGCTCCAACAAAAAACAAAGGTGTTCCACTTGTAGTGTAATTACTAGATATTGTTAACGCACTTGCGTTAACGTCCATATGGTAACCTCTTGTTTTATAAGCCCAATCGTCACCAGTACTATCCGAACAAACACTAAGAGGTAATTGTTTACCTTTGTATTGTAAAAAATCAGTATCAACTCCAACTGAATCAGAAATACCTAAATAAGTTCTTCTTACTTTATCACCGTTACTTCTAATTGCGTCATCAGCTCCTGACGACAAACCAAATGGTGGATTGTAAACTACTTCCCCAGGAAAATCATATTTTGTTTTATAAACTGGAAATGGAGGTCTTACACCAGCATATTCTCTATATTGAAAACCTTCAAATCCACAAGGTAACGCGTCAACCGGAGCATCATCATTCATTTCAACCATCACTAATTTAGAGTTTAATGTGTATTCTCCGTTTTTAGTTCCTATTTTCTTTCCAATAAATCCGTTATCGTTTGGATTCATATTACAGTTTGTGAATTTTTCTAACACGACTGGTGCTTCATCACTATCAAAGAAATCTCTAATTAAAACGTCAAAATTACCATTACCAAATGAAATGTTCGCTATTGAAATTTTAATTTCAGTGTTAGCAGTATTACCGTCAGCAATTGTTGTAAATTTAAATAAATTAGAAACTTTATTTCCTCTTAATTCAGAAACTACCCAAGGTGACGTTGGTGATTGGTATTGTTCTAAATACCAACCAATACTTGTTGGGTCAGAACCTTGTCTTGCGTCTGGTAAATAAGTTAAATTAGAACTTACTCCTCTAATATAACCTTTTCTATAACCATAAGTTAATAACGCTCCAAATTGTTCTTCAACAAATAAAGGTACCGTAGTTCTTGGTTTTGAAAAATTAGAACCTCCAAAAACTTTTGATATGAAATTAACATCAGAAATTTGAAAAGATGTTTCAAAAAATAAATCATTTCCGTTTTTATCAGTAATATTAACACCAAAAGTTGAAAAAGGATTTTTAGATGCTCCAGAATAAGAACCTGAAAAATCTAATGTCATGTTAGTTTCACCAGTAACTTGATAAACAGCTCCAGTATCGGTAGCGTAAGTTGCCAACCCTCTTGACCTCATTGTTGCGATAACTAAATCATCGTAATTTAAATAAGGGGTTCCTGAATAAATGTAAATTGTACCATTAACAGTTCCGCTAAAGTTAGTAATTATTGTTCCGTTAGAATTATTTCCGGTGTTACCTGTCACACAAGGATTACAAGGGTCACTAATTTCAATATTAACTGTAAAAGTTTCAGTGACCGTAGTATCTTCTGATACTAAAACGTATGTTTTTGTTAAACCGGTAAAATTAACAGTACTTCCTGTAGAGTATTGTGTTACAGAATTAAGAGTAACTCCCGTTGTACAAGCACTAAATGTAACCGTTAAAGCAGATAAATCATTAGTAGTTGTTGCCGAAGGAAGACAAAGTGATATTGTATTTGTAGTGTAATTAACACTACCGCTATGTGTACTACCACTAAGAGCGGATGACGCTCCACTAACCGAAAACGAATAAAACGTAGCACAATTTGATGATGTAGATGTTTGAGTTAAACCTGTAATATAATTATAAAACGAATAACCACTATATGTACCATTACCATTATTATCAAATAATGCATAGTACCAAGGGTCGTTATTTGGGTCGTTAAAATCAGCATTACCTGAATTAACGTAATCTAAATTAAAAACATTTGTTGATGCGGTATAACCACTTAATGAATTATAATCCACTTGAGGTATTACTCCAAAATATTTTATAGAATAGTTCTCAGTATTGCTATTAGATATTACACCATAAATTTGATTTTTTAAATCTGAACTTAATGTTGTTGTTGAACCGTTAAATTGTTGGTAAGTGGAATTTAAGTCTTCGTTTAATAACCAAGGAAATGTTTCTGTAAAATCTACCGAAGTAACATTATCATTATTTCCTGTAAAAGAAACTGAATAAGCGTATTCTTCATATTCAACACAAGTTTCTACACAATCAACTGTTGATGAACTAAAACAGTTTTGACCAACAGTAGTTGTATCAACGTTTGCAACAGTTGTTATGCTCCAAGATGGGCCGGCATCATAACCAGATAAACCCAAAACTCTAGTAACAAATAATTGGTTTGATTGTTGTAAATAAGATTTTGCTATATAAGCCGCCTCATATTTAGGGATTTGTGTGTTTATGAATTTTTCGGCGGATGTTCCACCAAAATACGTTGAAAATTCATCAAAATTTGTGATGAAAATAGGTTCAAAAGCGGGACCTTTTAATGTCTCACCAACAATACCTAAAGTTGTAACGCCAACACTTTGCGCAACAAAACTCAAATCAACTTCCGAGGTATATACTCCCGGGGATACGAATACTTTATTTGCCATTATTAATTTTTTTTAATTAGTTATTTATTTTCTAATAAATATTTCATTAAATAGCAAAAAACTTGACTTTATGATAAGTATTAATAAATTAGGTAGACTTTTTTCTGCCTTTTTTATCTTACCTTGCAAAACGAGTCAAAAATAAAGAATCTTAAAATTTCAAAAGAGGCACATGAAGTTTTAAAAACATATTGCAACAAAAAAGGAATTAAAATTTATAGATTTATTGAAAAATTAATTTTAGAAAAATGTAAAAGTAAAAAAGATATTTATGGGGATACTTTAGATTAAAGTGTTTTCGTATAAAATTTTAGATTCTAAACCACCATTTGTTTTTATAATAACAATTCTTAAAATGTCGTTATTATTTATTTGTATCTCAATTAAATCGGACCCATAATAATTGTTGTTAATATACACATCAAAACTACTAATATTAATTTTTGATTTTATTGAAATATTTGTATTGTAATTATAGACTTGAGTTATAGTACTATTACCAATAATAAACAATATTTCTTTTGGTCCTACTATTACATCTTCTTTGTCTTTTTTACGATTAATAATTTTTCGATTATCTAACTCAAGTACTTTAAGAATCCTAGTGATTGCTGGGGAAACCTCAAATTCGTTTTCGTCTATTAAAAACCCCAACATTGTGAATTCATAACTTTGAATATAATACTTTCTTTTTTCAAGACCAGATTCAGACTCATCTGTTATGTTCCCCATAACAATTGGAATATAATGTCCTTTAATTTCAGCGTAGGCTTGTCTTGACGAAAACTTTTCTAAAACATTCTTATTAAAAGAATTAATTTCTCTCATTCTATTACATATTATTTTAACAGAATAAGTTATATCGACAGGAACTGGTTGTGGTATTTTATATACGTCCATACCATTTCGTGTGCCATCCCAAGTAGGAACCTGAGCGTAAAAAAATTGTTTTCGATTAGGTATTGTGTAAAGTAGAGATGGATTTGTTCCGTATTTAACTTCTGGTATTCTAACTATAGTTATAAAAGGAGGTTCAACATTTTTATCAATATTTTGTAAATCCCAAGTTTCGGTAAATTGAGCCCAATTTTGAGTTGTTATTAAGATATCAACCGTTGGAATAATTTTACCATTAACAATTGTTTTAAGTTCATTTTTTACAAAAGATAAAAACCCCCCATCTAAATCCGCATGTAATAAAGATTTTGGAAGGTAAGTTCCGTCCATATTAATTTTTTCAACTAATTCTTCTCGTCTAGAAAATAACGTTCTTTGATTAGTTAAAGGTATATTTTTTTTTATTTTACTTGGTAACGCCATTACATATCTTTTTTAACCCAATTATAAAATAATTCAGATATTTCTTTTGGGTTTGTTATATTTTCATTTTTTAACATCATTCTAACTTGACTAATTAACCCAACAAAATGTTCTGGTGGTACATTTTTATAAAAACCCTCAAAATTTGCTTCGTTTGGTTTAATTATTCCAAATTTAACAAATTCTCTTAATTTTCTTTTTGCAAATTCATCGGCAACGGTTTCTATTTTTTTCATAAAAATTGCGGCTTCAATCAAACTAATATTACCTAAATAGCACTCATACATTTTTTCAGCACCGTATTTTTTAAATTGATATTGATGAGCGATTTCGTGAAATAATATAAATAAAAAATTTGGTAAACTATTGTTAAATATCGTTGAATTTAATATTACCCTATCATCTAAAGAAACTCCCATCCCCATTTTTAATGGTTCAACTGTTATCTTTTGACATTCAGAATTTTCTATAAATTTATTTATTTTTTCAATTTGGGTATCATCAATATTAAAATTATCTTTAATTTGTGACAAAAAAATGTCAATACCTAAAGTTTCTTCGGTAATTAAATTATATTGTATTTTATTAATTTTATATCTCATAAAAATCTATATTCAA
>Ga0114966_10004891_pt1 | contig 11428 bp, 12 predicted proteins | sample M_130207_XF_Meta_FD_87029 | JGI IMG/M metagenome (GOLD analysis project Ga0114966, IMG submission 87029) | Freshwater microbial communities from Lake Montjoie, Canada to study carbon cycling - M_130207_XF_MetaG | ecosystem: Environmental > Aquatic > Freshwater > Lake | place: Lake Montjoie...
CACGCGGACCCCGAGAAGTACCGCCGGCTGCACGTGATAGTCGGCGACGCTAACCTCGCCGAAATCTCCACCTACTTGAAGATGGGCACCACCTCGCTGGTGCTCGGCCTGATCGAATACTCGGCAGCGGACTTCGACCTCACGCCCGACAAGCCGGTCGAGGAGATGCACCATGTGTCGCACGACACCTCCCTCACCCATCTCATTCGGCTGCGCGACGGGCGCACCATCACAGCCCTTCAGATGCAGGTCGAATTCTGTGAGCGCGTAGCCAAGCATGTGCGAGACGTCGGGATCGATGACGACGAGACCCTGGCCGTGATCGATCGCTGGGAATCGGTGCTCACCCGGCTTGAGCACGATCCGATGTCGCTCTCGGGCGAGCTCGACTGGGTGGCGAAACTCTCACTGCTTGAGCACTATCGCGAGCGTGACAGCCTCGGCTGGGACGACCCCCGCCTCGCCCTGATCGACCTCCAGTACAGCGACGTAAGGCCCGACAAGGGCCTCGCCCAGAAGCTCATGGCGCGCGGGTCGCTGGCACGCCTCACCACTGATGCCGAAGTCGACGCCGCAATCACCTCGCCGCCCCTCGACACGCGTGCCTGGTTCCGAGGCGAGTGTGTGCGCCGCTACCCCGAGTCAGTAGCCGCCGCATCGTGGGACTCGGTCATCTTCGACCTCCCTGGGCGCGATTCACTTCAACGGGTGCCCATGCTCGAGCCGTTGCGCGGCACCCAAGCGCACGTGGGCGCTCTGCTCGACTCGTGCGCCAGCGCGGCTGAGCTCGTCGCAGCGCTCGCCTCTCATTAGCTCATCGGGCAGCCCATGCCCCGAAGCGCAGCGCTGCTGGCTGAACGCGCGGTTTGCCTCGTCGCCGACCGCTCACCCAGCAGGGGCCGTTACGGCGCTCTGCCGCTCCACTGTGCGGTGCACCAAAACAATGGCCCGATCGGAGGACTCGGAGTAGTCAAGCTCCGCGTACCCGAGATGGAACTCATGTCGCCACGTGTCAGCAAAGCCCGCTCGCTCGACGGTGGAGCCTGTCGTCGTGATCGACAGTGTGTCCTCTCGCGTGTTTGAGAGCACCTGAATCGATGTGGGCTCCCCGGCCGCCGAGCTGAGCAGACGACCCAGATCGTGCAGCAGCGCGTCGGGCAACTCTCGCTTATCTCCCGAATCACGAAGAGTCTGTACCCGCACGGGTATCCCCATCCGGCTGCACTGACGCACAAGGCTCAGCGCTGCGCGGGCGAACCCTCCCGGCGTCGAAGCACTGACTTGGAGTGTGGCCCGAATCTCACCGTCAAGGCATCGAAGCCGGTTGCGCACGGCATCGTCAGCCGGAGCGCCCGCAGCAACCTGCGTCATGATGTGCGTAGCGTCATCAACCGCACCACGCAGCTGCTCGCTCATCTCCGACTCGGCAGCCGCGGCCGCCCGCTCCTTCGCCTCAGCGCGGTTGAGCGCCTCCAGTTTCGCCGCGCGTCTGGCGCCGACCCGCAGGCTCAGGAGCACGAGTACGAGGCACACCGGGGCAGCGATGATCGATCCCAGGTTCACCGTGACTGCCTCGGCGCACGACGGGAGGAAGGTCAGCATCACGGCAGCGGCTAACGACGTGGGGACCACCATGAGCCACCACCACCACGGTCGGGCCCACAGCACGACCGCAGACGAACCGAAAACCACGAGGATGGCAGTGGTTAACCACACGCTGGCCTCGTCGCAGGTGCCGCCGACCCCCTGGGCCAGCGCCACCAGAGCCGCAACCGACAGCACATTGGTGACGACGAGCATGAGGGGCCGAACCCGGCGGTGACGTAGTGCATATGCACCGAGCAGGGCAACGCTACCTGCGGCTATGCCCGCGACGAGACCGCCCACGCCACCCACTAAGGCAACCAGAAGGTAATAGGGTGCGCCGCCCACGGCATTGCCTGCTGCAATGGAAGACATCACCACCCGCGCTGGTTCCACTGGCGGAGTGGTGTGCATCGGGAGGCCACCGGGGTCAGCCGTCGGAAGCCAGAGAGTGAGGACGCCGTCGAGTTGCGCCACGCGCCCGCCCACCGATTCCACCCCTTCTCGAATCACGATCGCGGTGCCGATTCCCGGTTCCGATGCTCCGCTTCGCGGGACACCATCGTGGACGACGCGCACACGGACCCCCTCGTCCTCCACCGTCGCGGATATGGCTACCTCCGTGGCCCCCGCATGGCGGATCGCATTGCGGATCGCCTCCGTTAGCGCGGCCTGCACGGCAGTCCCCTGATCGGAGGCGACCATCACGGTGGCGGGGATGGAGGTGGTGAGACGAGTTCCGAGTCGCTCGGCAGTGCCCACGGAATAGACCACGGCCTGAAGTGACCGGGGGATAGGAGGAACCGGAGGGCCGACGTCGAACTCCCTTCGCTGAGCCATCTGCTCGGCGAGGCGACCGCGATCAACAATGTCGCTGTCAAGTACGTACCGAAGATCGTTGAGCACCGTCTCATGGGTTCGCACCACCAACCGTCGCCACGCGCGGATCCGCTCCTGCAGGGTGATCGACTCGACGACGCTTGCCTCGGATCGTTGAGCTCTCACATCCCGTGACTCGACTCGGCCCAGCTCTGTATGCCACGCCCACCAGAGCCACAGCGACGACACGACGAGCTGCAGAAGGGTGATGGGTCGAACGTTGACAACGACGCCTGACAGCGTGATGGGGAGGGGGGCGGGGGCCGCGATCAGCAACCACAGCGCGCACGTCAGGGCCACCCACAAGAGACCCCACATTCTGCTCAGCAGCAGCACCCCGAAGTAAGAGATCAGAAAGAGCGCCGTGGTGACCTGCACCCGCGACCCCGACTCGGGAGGGTCGGCGGCCACCGAGATCACGAGCACTGTCACGCTCGCCACAGCGAGCCACGCCCCAGTAGTGGCTCCGTTCAGGGCGAGAGCTAAGGCGATGAATCCTGCTGCGGCAGCCGTAGCGACCACCTGCACGGGGGTGAGGGACGATCCGAGGCCGACAGCCTGAACCAGCGAGAACATCACGACCAAGCCGCTCAGGACAACGATGGCTAGGCGGGTAGCAGCGAATGTCGCGGCCAGTTCAGGGCCGGGCGAGCCCCCCGAGCCGCCTCTAGGAGACAAGGCCTTCGTCGCGCGCTTGGCGGTAGATTTCGGTCTTCGTTCTCAGGGGAGTTCCGGCGCGCGAGTACTTCGCACGCACGCGCTTGATGTACTCCTGCGCCGACGTGGGCTTCACGCCCATGCGGCGAGCCACCGAGTCGATGGTCAGCCCCGACGCATAGAGCACCATGGCCTGCTGTTCGCGCTCGCTGAGTGCCACGGCGGGCGACTCCTCCAAGCACAGAATTCCGGCCACATCGCGCGAGGTCGACATCTCGCCCGCGAGGGTGGCTGTGACGCAATCGAGCAACTCGTCGTTGGGCGCTTGCTTCGATACGTAGCCGAGTGCGCCTGCACTCAGACACGCCTTCACCATCGCTCCATCGGCAAGCGCGCTGACGATAAGCACTGGGCACCCGGCCTCAACAAGGTCGGCAGTGTTAAGAATGGGGGAGCGGCCGTCGCCGAGGTCAAGGTCGAGGATGGCGCAGTCGGCGGGCCGCCGCGCACTTGCAGCGATCGCGTCGGCCAGCGAGGGTCCCGAATAAACTAGGTCAACCTCACCGAGCAAACCGGTCAACCGCATGGCGAGTGCGTCACGTACGAGCGGGTGGTCGTCAATGATGAGGAACCTGCGCGCACGGGCCACAATGTCACTCCGTCCTGCCCTGTGAATCCTGACACGGCTCGAGTCCATATCCTACGGCCCAAATCGCGCAGAATCGGGACAACCTCACCTTCGGTAGCTCACCGGTGCGCGGCTTCGGCTCGGCACCGAGCCGAGCGCTTCGCGTGTACCTGGAGATAGGGTCGGAGGAGTGTCGGCAGTGACGTCGGCCGCGAGCGTCAGGAGATGCGTATGTCGTCACGCGACAGCGAGCAGCAACGGGCCAGCAGGTCGTCGCAGGAGTCAGCGGACGATGTGGTGCTCGACACTGCGGCAGCGACCGATCACAAGGCCGCCCTCGACGCCGACGTCGACTCCCTCCTCGACGAGATCGACGAGGTGCTCGAGGTGAACGCCGAGGAGTTCGTCAAGGGCTTCGTGCAGAAGGGTGGGCAGTGAGCTGAGCGGACACCAGTCCGGACGGCTCCCGCACGCCTACCTAGCCGCCGGCTCCTCAGGGTTCACCGACTTCCTGGCGTCGTTCGACCCCTCACTGCTTCCCGGCGCGAGCGGCAACCCGCGTGTCGCCGGAGTTACACCCGACGCCCCCCACGGCACGACCATCGTGGCGGCAACGTATCCGCGCGGCATCGTGATGGCCGGCGATCGCCGGGCCACCATGGGCAATGTCATCGCGTCGCGCGACATCGAGAAGGTCTACCCGGCCGACGAGCACTCGTGTGTAGGCATCGCCGGTACCGCCGGACTTGCCATCGAGCTGGTTCGGCTGTTCCAGGTCGAGCTCGAGCACTACGAGAAGATCGAGGGAGCCCAACTGTCTATCGAGGGCAAGGCCAACCGCCTCGCCACGATGATTCGCGGCAACCTTGCCATGGCGTTTCAGGGCCTGGCGGTCGTGCCCCTCTTCGGGGGCTACGACCCCAACGAAGACTGCGGCCGCATCTACTCGTACGACGTCACTGGTGGCCGCTACGAGGAGCACTCGTTCCACGCGGTCGGTAGCGGTTCGGTCTACGCTCGCGGCTCGCTCAAAAAGCTCTACCGGCCCGACCTCGACCAGCAGGAGGCCGTCAGCATGGTGCTCGAGGCGCTCTACGACGCCGCCGACGACGACTCGGCAACCGGCGGCCCCGACCTTGCCCGACGCATCTATCCGGTGGTCGCCGTGGTCGACGCTGAGGGCTACCGACGCCTCGCCGACGACGAGCTCGAGCCGCTGGTGCAGCGCATCGTGGCGCAGCGCGACGTGCGCCCCGACGGCCCGCTCGCTCCGCTCATGCCGCTCGAGCCGGGGGAGGGCTCATGAGCACTCCCTACTATGTGTCGCCCGAACAACTCATCAAAGACAAGGCCGACTTCGCCCGTAAGGGAATCGCCCGGGGTCGCAGTGTCATCGTCATGCAGTTCGACAACGGCATCCTCTTCGTGGCCGAGAACCCCAGCCGCGCCCTGCACAAGATCTCAGAGATCTACGACCGCATCGGCTTCGCGGCCGTGGGCAAGTACAACGAGTTCGAGAACCTGCGTGTCGCCGGCATCCGGTTTGCCGACCTGCGCGGATACTCCTACGACCGCAGTGACGTCACCGGCCGCAGTCTGGCCAACGCCTACGCGCAGACTCTGGGCACAATTTTCACCGAAACGCCCAAGCCCTACGAGGTCGAGGTGGTCGTGGCCGAGGTGGGCATCAACGCCGACACTGATCAGATGTACCGACTCACCTTCGACGGGTCGGTGGGCGATGAGCACGGATACGTCGCAATGGGCGGATCCGCCGAGACCATCACTGCTGCCCTCTCCGAGCGATGGGCGCCCGGTATGCCCCTCGACGACTGCATCAGGCTCGCCACCGAGCTGCTCGGGCGCGACGGCGGCGCCGAGCCCCGCAGCCTCACCCCCGGTCAACTCGAGGTTGCCGTGCTCGAGCGCTCCAAGCCCCGCCGTACCTTCCGCCGGGTGTCGGGCGACCGGCTGGCGTCGATCCTCGGGGTGCCCGACGACGAGGCCGACTCGGCCGGCGCACCGTAGGCTTCCAACACCCTTACTCCATACGAAAGCATCGGTCAGAACCCAGCCTTGTGACGCTTTCCTATGGAGGAGCGGAATAGCGGGAAGGCGGGGGCGGATGGCGAAGGTTGGCCGCGTGCTGGCACGCCTAAGGTGGGGATATGGACCGGCGGATCTTCGGCATCGAGACCGAGTTCGGCGTGACCTGCACCTTTCACGGGCAGCGTCGCCTCTCGCCTGACGAGGTCGCCCGATACCTGTTTCGGCGAGTCGTGTCGTGGGGGCGCAGCAGCAACGTATTTCTTCGCAACGGATCTCGCCTGTACCTCGACGTGGGCAGCCACCCCGAGTACGCCACTCCCGAGTGCGACGACATCGTGCAACTGGTCACGCACGACCGGGCGGGGGAGCGCATCCTCGAGGGCCTAGTGGTCGACGCCGAGACGAGGCTGCGCGACGAGGGCATCGACGGCGACATCTACCTCTTCAAGAACAACACCGACTCCGCGGGCAACTCCTACGGCTGTCACGAGAACTTCCTGGTGGGCCGTCAGGGCGAGTTCAGCAAGCTGGCCGACGCACTGATTCCCTTCCTCGTGTCTCGGCAGCTCATCGCCGGCGCGGGCAAGGTACTGACCACCCCACGAGGGCCGGTGTACTGCCTCAGTCAGCGCGCTGAACACATGTGGGAAGGCGTCTCGAGCGCCACCACCCGCAGCCGCCCCATCATTAACACCCGTGACGAACCGCACGCAGACGCCGAGCGCTACCGGCGCCTGCACGTCATCGTCGGCGACTCGAACATGAGCGAGACCACCACCATGCTCAAGGTGGCCACCACCGACCTCGTGCTGCGGATGCTCGAGTCGGGCTACGTGCTACGCGACATGACGCTCGAGAACCCCATCCGCGCGATTCGCGAGATCAGCCACGACATGACGGGGCGCCGCACGGTGCGACTCGCCAATGGTCGCGAGTTGTCGGCGCTGCAGATCCAGACCGAGTTCTACGAGCGCGCCCTCGACTTCGCTCGCCGCCGCGGAATCGCCGACGACCCGCTGTCGGTGCCAGCGCGCGCCCTTGACCTCTGGGGGCGCACCCTCAACGCCATCGCCACCGACACCATAGAAAGCATGTCGCGCGAGATCGACTGGGTCATCAAATGGCAGTTGCTGCAGCGCTACATGAACAAGCACGACCTCGCTCTCGGTAGCGCACGCATCGCGCAGATTGATCTCGCGTACCACGACATCACCAGGTCGCGCGGCCTCTACTACCTGCTAGAGCGCCGGGGCGCCGTCGAGCGGCTCACTCGCGATATCGACGTATTTGAGGCCAAGTCGGTGCCGCCCCAAACGACGAGGGCCAAACTCCGCGGCGACTTTATCAAGCGCGCGCAGGAGCGCCGGCGCGACTTCACCGTCGACTGGGTGCACCTCAAGCTCAACGATCAGGCGCAGCGCACAGTGCTGTGCAAGGACCCATTTCGCAGCGCCGACGAGCGGGTCGACAAGCTGATCTCGAGCATGTGACGTTAGGGTCAGATCATGACTCGACGACTCCTAGCCCTCGGTGGCATTGCCCTCCTCACAATCGCCGCCTGCGGCTCAACCAGCTCGAGCGGAGGGCTGGTCGACTCTCCCAGTGCCTCGGCACCAGCCGCCATCAGCACCGACTGGGCTACCACCGACTGCGCCTCCCTCAACCCCCCGGAGAAGTCCACCACAGCACCCAACGGAGCCCCTGGCACCAACGGCGTCGTGGTCGGTGAGGCCGCCACGGGCGCCCCCTCCGTGAGCATTGCAGCCGATGCCGTGACCCCCACCACCCTCGTCAGCACCGACCTCACCCCTGGCACCGGCGCCGAAGTGGCCGTCGGCGCCACCGTCACCGCCAACTACTGCGGCGTGGGCCTCACTAGCCGCACTATTTTCGACTCGTCGTGGGCACGAGGCGGTGAGCCCATCAGCTTCGGGCTCGACATGGTGATCAAGGGCTGGACCGACGGCCTTCCCGGAATGAAGGTGGGCGGAACCCGGCTGCTCATCATCCCCGGAGACCTTGCCTATGGCGCCAATCCGCCGGGAGGTTCGGGTATCGGCCGAACGAGGCCCTCGTGTTCGTTGTCTCCCTGACCGCCACCAAGTAGCCGGAGGAAATCCATGACCAAGCCTGAGATCGACTTCATCGAGGGGCCTGCCCCCACCGACCTCGTTAGCACCGACATCGTTGTCGGAGACGGCGACGAGGCGACGCCCGGCGCCACGGTGCTCGTTCATTACGTGGGTGTCGACTTCGAGACCGGCGAGCAGTTCGACGCCTCCTGGGACCGAGGCGAGGCCATCAAGTTTCCGCTGAAGGGCCTCATCGCGGGCTGGCAGCAGGGCATTCCGGGAATGCGCGTGGGGGGTCGTCGCCAGCTCGTGTGCCCCCCGGCCCTGGCCTACGGTGAAACTGGCGGTCACCGCCTGTCGGGCCGCACCCTCGTGTTCGTCATCGACCTGCTCGGCGTGGGGTGATCCGTGGCCGGGGGAGCGACTCGTCGCAGTGAGAGGCTGCTCACCCTGGTCTTCGTGCTGCTCAACAGCTCTCGGGGCGTATCGCGAGCGCGGCTGCGCAGCACGATTCCCGACTATGTGGCCAGCGACAGCGACCAGGCCTTCGAGCGGATGTTCGAGCGCGATAAGGACGCCCTGCGCGAGCTCGGTATTCCCGTCGACACCGTGCAACTCGAGTCGGGGTACGACGACGAGTGGGGCTATCGCATTGACCCGCGCGCCTACGAGCTACCCGACCTCACATTCACCACCGATGAGATGGTCGCGCTCGAACTCGCTGCCCGCGCCTGGAGTGCCGCGGCGCTCGAAGGTCCTGCCTCGGCAGCCCTGCGCAAGCTTGAGAGTGTCGGCCTCGAGGTGCCCGACGACGCACGGGGAGTGCCTGTCGAACCACGACTGAGCGCCTCAGACCCTGCCTTCCCCGACCTGTTACGCGCAGTCGTCGACAAGCGGGCCGTCGAGTTTTCTTATCGCAAGTTGGGCTCCACCCCCGAGACCCGGCACGTCGAGCCGTGGGGTCTGGTGCTGCGCTTAGGGCACACCTACCTCGTGGGTCTCGACACCGATCGCGGCGCCACGCGCGCCTTTAGGGTGTCGCGTATCGAGGGGTCGGTGAAGGCCGGCCGACCCGACGCCGTCACCGTGCCCGAGGGCACCGACCTGCGCACGCTCGTAGGCGACGGCGAGCCCGAGGACGCCTCCGGGATGGCCCGTCTGCGCGTCGTGCCCCAGCGGGCCATGCGATTGCGTCAGCGCGCAGGGGCCACCCCCGATGCCGCTGAGATTGACCTGCCTTTCCGCTCCCTCGACCGCCTCGAGCGCGAACTTGCTGCGTATGGGCCCGATGTTCTCGTGATCGATCCCCCCGAGCTCCGCGCCGCGGTCATTCGACGATTGCAGGGGGTGCTCTCGCGATGAGCAATTCTGAGTCGCTGGTCCGCATGCTCACGCTGCTGCCATGGCTGCGCGCTCACGGCCCGAGCGACGTCGCCGCAGTGGCCGATCACTTCGGCATCAGCGAGGCTCAACTTCTGCAGGAACTCGCGGTGCTCACGTTTGTGGGCCCGGGGCAGGGCGGGGGAGAACTGGTTGACATCTCATACGAAGCCGGTGGCACCGTCGCGGTGCACGACTCCCAGGGGCTCGAGTTCCCGCTGCGGTTGAGCACCGCCGAGGCAGCGTCGCTCATTACCGGGCTCACCCTGCTCACTGAACTGCCCACCAGCCGCGACGCCGTCGCAGCAGCGACGTCGGCCCTCGCGAAGCTCGAGGAGGCTGCCGACGCAGCGGTATCCGGGGCCTCAGCGGCAGTCGTGGTGCAGCATCACGAGGTCGACCCCGTGATCAAGTCGGTCATCTCAGGCGCCATCGAGTCCGGAACCCGCATTCACATGCAGTACGCCGGAGCCGCTCGTGAGGCTCTCACCGAGCGAGAGATCGACCCCCTCCGCCTCCTTGCCATGAACGGACACTGGTACGTCGAGGGCTGGTGCCACAGCGCCGAGGCGGTGCGCACCTTCCGCCTCGACCGAATCGTCACCGCTGTGCCCACTGACCTTCCGGCTTCGTCGCACCCCGCCGCTGAAGAATCCGGCTCGCGCGCCGACATGCTTCCCGCAGGCATCGATGTTCGGCTGCACCTACTGCGCAGTGCTGAGCACATCACCGAACTGCAGGCGTGCGTTGAGCACTCCGACCTTCCCGACGGCACCATCGACGCCACTGTGCGGGTGGCCGACGAAGGGTGGCTGGTGCGACTCGTCCTCGCGCTCGGCGCCGAGGGCCGGGTCGTCGACGACGAAGAGCTGCAGAATGCGGTCGCAGACCGGGCCAGGGCCGCGCTAGCTGCGTACGAGAACTAAGCCCCTGACGTTTCACATTCCCCCTTTCGGGTGGTCAAGTCCTGCTCACCTGAGGTCGATAACAGGGCCATGACAACCATCAAGGCAACGTGTCCAGAGTGCGGAGACGTCGAATTGACCCCCGCCGAGGTTCGAGTCGAGGTGGAAGAGACGCTTTCAGCACCAGTGAGCGCCTTCGCCTTCGAGTGCCGAGTGTGCACCACTCACGTGCGCGGGCCGGTCGACCCGCCGACGGCGGCGGCCCTGACCCGCTCCGGCGCCCGAACCGTGCACTTTCGCCTTCCCGCTGAGGTGCGCGAGCCCCACGGGGGCACGCCGCTCACCGAGGACGAGGTCATTGCCTTCGGCCGGTGGCTCGAGCAGTCCGTAGACCCAATTCGCCACGTTCTCGCGGCATAGGGCACGTGGATGGGCACAGCGGCGTAGGATGGGTCTTGGTTCAACCCCTCAGGTCCGTCGTCAAAGGAGCCAGACATCATGCGCGTGCCCCAAGGAGCCGAGTGGCTAATCCTGCTGCTCATCGTGGTGCTGCTTTTCGGAGCCAAGCGCCTCCCCGACGCCGCACGTGGCCTCGGACGCAGTCTGCGAATCTTCAAGGCAGAAACGAAGGCGCTCGCTGACGATGGCGAGGCACCAACCGCGGTCACAGCGACCCCCGAGCTCACGGCGGCTTCGACAGTGGGCGACCCGGCCCAGCAGACCCCGGCGGTCGCGCCGGTGGCGGATACGGCCACCGCGGCCCCCGCCGAGCAGCAGCTGTCCTAACCACCGTCTATTCACGGTGACCCCAGTGTCTGAGAAGGGCGCGCCGGCGAGTCGCGGCCGATCGTCACAGCCCTCGGCCGCTGGCGGTATGTCGCTTTCCGACCACCTGCGCGAATTGCGCAGCCGACTCATCAAGTCCGGCATCGGCATCATCGCCGGCATGGTGGTCGGCTGGATCTATTACGACGCCATCTTCGCGTGGCTAAGTGCCCCCTTCAACGACATTGTCAATCATGCCCGCGATGAGGGCCGGGTGGTCATTCTCGCGCTCACCGGGGTGGCTGATCCGTTTACCCTGCAGTTGCAGATCGTGGCGATGGTCGGTGTATTGATTGCTGCGCCCGTGTGGCTCTATCAACTGTGGCGCTTCATCACCCCGGGACTGCACGGAAATGAGAAGCGCTGGGCGCTTGGCTTCGCCGCTGCCGCGACCCCACTCTTCGCGGCGGGGGTCGCCCTTGCCTACTGGGTGCTGCCGTCGGGCCTCG
>Ga0114966_10004892_pt1 | contig 11427 bp, 6 predicted proteins | sample M_130207_XF_Meta_FD_87029 | JGI IMG/M metagenome (GOLD analysis project Ga0114966, IMG submission 87029) | Freshwater microbial communities from Lake Montjoie, Canada to study carbon cycling - M_130207_XF_MetaG | ecosystem: Environmental > Aquatic > Freshwater > Lake | place: Lake Montjoie...
CCCACCCTGCCGACGACGCGGTCAGGACGCGAGCTTCCCTCGCGACACGCTGTCATCCGCTCGATGACGAGGGGTTCACCTCGCCCCAACTCGGGTGATGCCCCGAGCGGCGGTCGATACTCGCCCCCCCGCCCGACCGACCGGCCACCTGCGCCCCGCGCCCAACCCCACTGAACAGAGGAGCGCGCGGACCGCACCGCGCGCCTCCAAGCCTTCACCGCACGCACCGCCATCCAAGTACACTCACGCCGGCTCCCGCCCCGCGCCGGCGACTTGGATCCGCCGACCACGTCATTTAGTTGATCGCCGAAAAATCGACCGGCTGCAGATAAACCGATTCAACCTTGGCGGTTAACTTACCGTCTTTTTCCGAAGCCGTCTTCGCCTTGGCCCAGTCGGCATCAGCCGCAAAACCCTTCCATGAGGCCGCCGCGGCCTCGCGACTCGGGTACGCGAGAAAATAAACCAGCGTGTTGGCCGCGCCCTTATCCGCATCGACTGGGTGAAAATATCCGAGATTCGTGATCCCGTGCTTCGCAAATAAAGCGATCGTATGATCACGGAAACGGGCATCCAGCGCGCCTTGTTTTCCGTCCGCCGAAATATATGTCCGCCGCTCAAAGACCCGCCCGCCCTTGCCTTTGCCCGCCGTCATCGCCTTCGAAAAATCCGTCGCGGACAGAAACACCGCGTCCACTTTGGACACAATCTTCCCGCCCAGTTCCGACTTCTTTTGCACTTCCTGCCACGTCGCATCCCCTCGAAACGCCTTCCACGATGCCGCCGCCGCCTCGCGACTTTTGTGCGCCAAAACATAAATCAACGTCGTATCCGCATTATCCTTGGCATCCGCCGGCACCCAGTAGCCGACGTTCACCATCCCGTGTTTCTCGAAGATTTTTACCGTGTGATCCCTAAATCGCGCGAGCAGATCAGGTAATTTTCCCGGATTCGTCGTGTAAGTCCGCATTTCGTAGACGGGCGCGGTATCCGCCGCAGAGGCGACCGCAAAAGTCGCAAACCAACTGAGCATCAGGAGCAAGGCTTGATAGGGTAATTTCATAGAGGGAAAGAGCGAAAAACCAACCGTTGGCACGAATCGACCGGAGTCAACGCCGCGTGAGACACCCGTCGGAAAAATCCCACGAATGACCGGCTTGAGCCGAGAACGGGCTTAAACCCGGCCATCGACGACGATGGCCGGCCCCGCCCACTCTGAACCTCCCGAACGTTGGACCTCGTGCGATGGTCCGATCGGCCCGGAAAATTTTGGCGTTCACAAGGCCATCGCCGCCCGACGGAGCTTGTGCGCTTGCGATCACTCGATCAATTAAATGACTTCGTGGTGGAAATCAGGATCCGCCCGGTGCCGAACCACCGCCCAGCCAGCCCCCGGCCAGCCCAAGTCCGGGAGCCGGCCAAGGAGCCGGCCAAGGTCGCTCTTGTAGCGCTCACCAAAAAGCTGTAGCCTCTTCCTTTCATATTCCGTCTATGGCCCTCCGTCTCTTTGACTCGCTCTCCCGCGAGCTGCGCGAACTCCAACCTTCCCTCCCGGACGGCATCTATCGCTTTTATAACTGCGGCCCGACGGTCTACGCGCCGGCCCACATTGGCAACTTCCGGACCTTCGTGGTTAACGATGTCATTCGCCGCCTGCTCGAGTTGGCCTTCGGCGCTACTCGGGTCAAGCACGTGCGCAACCTCACCGACGTCGACGACAAGACCATCCGCCGGGCCCGCGAAGAAAATCGCACCCTCGCTGACGTCACCCAACAGTGGACCGCCAAGTTTCACGCCGACTGTGACGCCCTGAACTGCCTGCGGCCGCACGCCGAACCCACCGCGACCGGCCACATCACCGAGCAAGTCGATATGATCGATACGCTCATGCAAAAGGGGAACGCCTATCGCGCCGCGGACGGCTCAGTCTATTTCAAGGTAACTTCGTTCGCCCACTATGGGACCCTCTCCCGGGTGAAGGAACGCGAGCTACAAATCGGCAGCGCCTTGAGCGGAAAATCGGCGGCGGCCGATGCCGACGAGAAAGAAGACGTCAGCGACTTTGCTCTCTGGAAAGCGTACAAAGCCGAGGACGGCGCGACCGGCTGGGAGAGCCCATGGGGGCGGGGGCGGCCCGGCTGGCACATTGAGTGCAGCGCGATGAGCAAAAAACATCTGGGCCCGACCATCGACCTTCACACCGGGGGCGTCGATCTCTTGTTCCCTCATCACGAAAACGAAATCGCCCAAAGCGAGTGCTGCAACGGAACCCCTTTTTCCCGGCATTGGTATCACAGCGAGCACCTTTTGGTCGACGGCAAGAAAATGAGCAAATCGCTCGGCAACCTTTACACGCTCGACGATCTCATCGCGAAGGGCGTCACCCCGATGGCGTTGCGTTATGCCCTGCTCACCGGTCACCCGCGCAAACAATTAAACTTCACGCTCGATTCGCTTCACGCCGCAGAAAAAGCCCTCACGACCTTGCGTCACTATCGCGCAAACCTACCGATCAGCGGCGGCGATGCCCGCGCTTTGGCCGCGTTCTTCACGATGCTCGAAGACGACCTCAACACGCCCGGCGCCCTCGGCGCTCTGTTCACGTTAATCAATCGCGGCGTCTCCGACCGGGGGGTCGACGTCGCCGGGTTTGATCGCGCGATGTTTGCCTTGGGGCTCAAACTGGATGGACCCGCCGCACCTCCAACGGCGACGCCCGCCGCCATTACCGCACTCGCGGTTCAGCGCTGGGCCGCCAAGCAGGCGAAAGATTTCGCCGCCGCCGACGCCCTGCGCAAGGAGATCGCCGCCGCCGGCTGGACGATGCTCGATCGCAAGGACGGTTACTCGCTCGAACCCGCCAAAAAATAACCCATTCCCTTTCCGTCCCTGCATTCGTAGGCAGGACTCAAACCCATAGCACCATGTCCATGACTCCGCTCGATGAACTTCGCCACTCGTGCTCGCACGTTTTGGCGACCGCGATCCTCCGCATTTTTCCTGATGCCAAACTAGATATCGGCCCGCCAACGGACACCGGCTTCTATTATGACGTCGATCTCGAACATAAGTTCACCGTCGACGATCTTACCAAGCTCGAAGCGGAGATGAAAAAAATCGCCGAGGAAAACCAACCGTTCCTGCGCAAGGAAGTTTCCCGCGATGAAGCCATTGAAATCATCAAGCAACGCGGGCAGGAGCGTTACAAATTGGGCCGGCTCGCCGATATTCCTGCCGACGAAAAAATTTCTTTTTATCAGAACGGTGAATTTATGGATCTCTGCGCCGGCACCCATGTGCGGTACAGCTCAAAGCTAAAGGCGTTTAAACTCCTCTCCATCGCCGGCGCGTACCACCGAGGCGACGAGAAGAACCAGCAGCTTCAGCGTATCTACGGCACCGCTTTCCCCTCCAAGGAAGAACTCGCCGCCTACCTCACGCAACTGGAGCAGGCGAAGCTCCGCGACCACCGAAAACTCGGCCGGGAGTTGAAGCTGTTCCACATCGACGAAGACGTCGGCCAGGGCCTGATCCTTTGGACCCCCAACGGCTCCATCATCCGGCAAGAACTCCAAGACTTTATCGGCGGCGAACTCCGCAAACAAGGATACTCCCAAGTCTTCACTCCCCACATCGGCAAGCTCGAGCTTTATAAGACCTCGGGCCATTTCCCCTACTACAAGGAATCTCAATTCACACCCGTGCTTGAGAACGAGTCGATGGCCAAGGTACTCGCGGAAAACTGCTCGTGCGGCGAAGTCTTCGCACGACTCGATGCCGTCTCCGGCCAACTTCGCGATCAAATCAACACCCGCACCGGCCGCGAAACCATCACCGCCGATCGCGTCAAACCCAACGACCAACTCCTCGACGGCTTCATGCTGAAGCCCATGAACTGCCCGCATCATATCAAGATCTTCGCGTCGCAGCCCCACTCGTACCGGGACCTGCCGGTTCGCCTCGCGGAATTTGGCACGGTTTACCGCTGGGAGCAAAGCGGCGAACTCAACGGCATGACGCGCGTCCGCGGTTTCACGCAAGACGACGCCCATCTTTTCTGCACGGAAGACCAGGTCGCCCAGGAATTGATCGGCTGCCTCGCTCTCGTGAAGACCGTCCTCACCACCCTCGGTATGCAGGACTACCGCGTACGCGTCGGTCTCCGCGATCCCGATTCCAACAAATACACCGGCGAATCCGCCAACTGGGACAAGGCCGAGAACGCCTGCCGCGCCGCCGCCCAGACCCTCGGCGTGCCGTTCACCGAGGAACCGGGTGAAGCCGCTTTTTACGGGCCCAAGATCGACTTCGTCATCAAGGACGTCATCGGTCGCGAATGGCAGCTCGGTACCGTGCAAGTAGATTATAATCTACCCATCCGCTTTGATCTCTCCTACATCGGCGCCGACAATCAGGCCCACCGCCCCGTCATGATTCATCGCGCGCCCTTCGGCTCAATGGAGCGTTTCTGTGGCGTTCTCATCGAACACTTCGCCGGCGATTTTCCAGCGTGGCTTGCTCCCGAGCAAGTGCGGCTCGTACCTATCAGCGATAAAGTGATCGACTACGCGCGCGCGCAGTTGGCGAAACTCAAGGCCGAAGGGCTCCGCGCCTCGCTCGATGAGCACAGCGACAAATTGGGCGCCAAAATCCGCCGGGCCGAGCTCGACAAGATCCCCTACACGCTCGTCATCGGCCAAAAAGAAGCCGAAGCCCAGAGCGTCGCGGTCCGCTCCCGCGCCCGCGGCGACGAGGGCGTGATGACCACCGAGGCCTATATCGCCAAACTAAAAACCGAGGTCGCCACGCGCGCTCTGCCCGACAAAAAGAAGCCGGTCGCGTAAGCCCGCGCCGATTTTCACTCGCGCGCCTTCACCGCGCGCCCGTCGCCCCGGGCGCGCTTTTTTTTAAAACATCGCCGATCGCGCGGTCGCTTCGCGGCGAGCAGGACCAACCTGCGCCCACTTCGTCTGCCATCGGCGACTTCACTGGGGATTTCCGAGTTCGAAAGCGGTTTCGACGGGCCCGCCACCGACCCGGGTGCGCATCACCCGGCTTTCCCAGCGGAATAACGGGGAGCCCAACCGCCCGGAAGCCTCCTCCGGCAGTCGCCCACCCTTGAAAGCAGGCGCGCTCCGCCTAAAAAAAATTACTGACCCCAGCCCCCCGGCGAAAGCACCGGCCTCCCGCGACTTTACGAATAGGCCTGCGCGCACGGGCGCCGCCCCACGCAACCCCAGCGCCATACCGACCGCCCCAGATCGAATCAATCTCGACCGAGCACCAATCCGTTGAGGTATTCTTCCACGTTCGTATACCCATCGCCGTCCCGATCGGCCGCCCCATCCGCTGGATTGCGCGGATCCAAACCATGCGACACCTCCCACGGATCGGGCATCCCGTCACCGTCTGTATCCACAATTAACTTACCCATTTTAAGCACCGGCCAACCGCCAACTTCCTCCTGAGAATCAATCAGCTTGCCCGTGCGCGTCCGCACGTGGCCCACCAGGCGCGCGTCGACCGCATCGCGTACCGGGCGCGAGGCGCCCACCTCCGCCAAAACCAGCTCCAGCGCCGCTTGGGCCGACACGGTGCTCACCGCCGGCGCCGCAAACGGGATCGACGTCGTCTGCACTTCACGCTTCCCCTCGAATTCCATCGAACTGAAAAACTGGCGGTTATCCGCCGTCAGCGCGTCATTCCCCTCGAGAATATTATCGCGGATAAAATAAGTCAGGTCGGAAGGATGCCCCACGGTAATCGGAGTCTTCGCGTGACTGCTCGGTCCCGGGCGAAGGTAGTTCGCCACGTAATTAACCTTGAGAATACCCTGCGTCAGGCCCGAGGCCGTACCACCGAAATTATAGATGATGTTGTTGCGCACATCGAAGGTTGGAAACGTCGGCCCACGCCCGTAATTATCGCCCAGCCGCGGATTGCGCGCGTCGTTGTGAATCCAGAGATTGTGGTGCCACGAGATGGGCCCATTGGCCCGCGCGAGCGATCCGTAACCATGCTTGCCCTTCGCGTGTTTGCTTTGGTTTAGCGACTCGCCGATCAAGCACCACTGGATCGTGCAATCCGCATTGACGCCAGAGGTGGAGAGGCATTCATCGACCGACCAGGTCGCCGAACAATGGTCGATGATGCAGTGATGCGCGCCATTCAGTAAATCGATACAATCATCTTCCCGCCCGCTCTGATCACCGAGCCGCACCCGCAGGTAACGCACCACGACATCATGCGTCGCGATCCCGAAGCTGGCCCCGCGCAAACAAACGCCATCGCCGGGCGCGCTCTGACCCGCGATGGTCAAAAATGGATGCTTCACCACCACAGGACGCTGCAGCGTTATCGTCCCAGCGATCCGAAACACCACGATGCGCGCACCGTCCATCTCACAAGCGGCCCGAAAACTTCCCGGACCCGCGTCAGCGAGCGTCGTGACAGCGATCACCTTGCCACCGCGCCCACCCGGCGTCTCCGCGCCAAAACCTTCCGCCCCGGGAAAAGCCGGCACCGCCGCGCCACCGAGCGGGACTAAGCCCGCCAGCAGCGACCAAGCGATGATTACGATAAGATGAATCCGTAGAAGTGAGCGCATGGGCGAATGGCGGCGAGACGCACTCCGCCGAAAATCGTTCCGCCGGCCCGCCACCCGCACCCGCCGCGCACGACGACCTCAGGGCAGTTCATAGACTTCTAACAACGCGACCCCCGTCGAACCATCCGCTCCCGTCACTTGCGCGGTATAATTTCCCGGCGCAAGATTCAACACGACGGCCGCATCCGCGTTGGCGGTGGCGGCAGCCGCCACCAGCGGGAATGCGCCCGATTCCGTCGCCGCGAGTAAAATCGCCGGCGCATCGCCGCCTTGGCTCCAATTGCTGTTCTCCACTAACAATCGACTGCCCTCAAAAACTTTCAGCAGCGGCCGCAAGAGGGCGCCGCCGACCCCGAATTGCACGAGACCCGGGCCCACGGCGCGCACGAGCAGGCGTTTCGGGGCCGTCCCCACCACGACCATGCCGCCAATCAGCGCATCCTCATCCCGCCCCGCAAACGCCCGCGTCGAAAGATTGGCGAGCCGCTGCGCCAAATTCGTCGGTGCCAAGTCATAGATTTCCACCAGCGCATTGCCGACCGCCCCCGCGACCCCCGCGATCGTCGCAGTATAGGCGCCCGGGGCGAGCGTGATCGCCAGCGCCGCGTCCGCACTCCCCGCCCCCAACTCGAACAAACCCACACTCGCAAATGCCGCCGCCAACGTCGGACCGTTGCCATCGTTGGCCCAGCCAGCGTTCGCCGCCAAGAGCGTGCTTCCCCGGAACAATTCCAGCCGCGGCCCGGCCAGCGCCGTCCGCACACCAAACAAGCCAAGGGTCGGACCGACGCCGCGCACCAACATGCGCCGCGGCGCATCCCCCGAAATCACAAACCCGACGATCGCCGTGCTGTCACCCCCACTCACCCGCGCCCGCGTGGCCAACCCCGTCAACCGCTGCCCCAGAGAACTCGTGTCATTAGACGTCACCAAAGTTCGGATACCCGCACTCCCTCCCGCGGGGGCCCGCAGCGTCGCTTCCCCTCCGCCCAAGCTCGCACTCAGCACATACCCGCCGGCTGTCGTGACGTTGAGCCGGCCCGTTGCATCCACGGCACCGAAGCCCGCATCATTCGCCCCTTCCACCACCACCACCATCGCCAAGCCACTGGCGCCCACAATCGCATCCACCGCCAGCGCACTGCCCACCACGCGTAAATTATAATAGCCGGCCAGATTGGCCAACGCCCCTTCCCCCAGCGCACGAGTGCCGGTCAGGACCACCCCGCTTGGCCCCGACCCCGTGACCGCGCCCGTCAGACGATTGATCACGCCGTCAAATACTACCCCAACCCCCGTCGCTCGCCACCTCCCGCCATCGTCGACCGCCACCGTATGCGCGACCAACGCTCCCGCCACCCCGGGCCCGCGGGCGAGGAACACCGCCGTCTGATCATCCCGAACATACAGACCGAAGCTTCCCCCTCCGGTAAACGTGCCAAAATAAGCACCCACGAACCCACCGCGCGTGACCGTTAACGTCGCACTCCCGCTCGTCACCGGTCCGGCCGCATTCGTCAGCCGCACCGCATACACCCCCGCATCCGCCGGCTGAACATTCGCCAGCACCAACGTCGCCGCGTTCCCCCCCACGATCGGCACATTGCTCCGCAACCACTGATAGACCGGCGGCGGCGACCCATTCGCCGTCACCGTCAAACGCACCGTCGAGCCCGCCAGCGCGCTCCGGCTAAGCGGCGCGGCCTCGATCGTGGGAGGAATCAGCGGAACAAACCCAACCACAAACTCCGGGTCGCGATACTGCCGGGCCCTCAGGTCGTCAATTTGGCGCGAGTCCCGCAGCCGTCCGCTGACGTCGAGCGTCGCGCCCGCAGCATCGGTCGACTGATATTCCCAAAATTGCAGATCCGGCGCACTGGTCGCATTATCCAGCCGCCAGCCGTCCCGCGCCACATGCCCGCCCATCACACAATTGATGAAAACGACTTGGCTGTACGGCCAACCGGTGCCCCCGCCCGCGCGGGGATCAATCCGCGCCAAACGCACCTCCGCGACCCCGGCCGCCGCCGTCAGCCGGCAATCCACATACACGTAGCCTCGCTGCCCCGCTCCGTTCCGCACCTGCGCGTAGTAACCGCCCGACGACAGCGCCTTCAACTCGCAGCGTTGAAAGTAACCCGCGCCGCCGCCCCACATAAAATCAACATCACCCTCAATCAGACTATCCGTCACGAAGAGCGCACCATTCCAGAGCAGGGTGTCCTGGTAGCTCCGCAGGTTAACGCGATCCAGGACCGCCCGCTGGCCGCTTCCACGAAGCGCTTCCGCCTGCGATCCGCCGAGCGGCGTGAGATTGCGCAGCGTGATCGTCTCCAGCGTAAAATCATGGGCATCGACCGAAAACATCGCGCGGTTGTTACCACTGTTGAGTGTATTGTTATTCGGATACGCGATGACCGTCTGCTCTCGGTCCTCTCCGCGAACGGTGATAAACGGCTTGGTCGCGCCGATATAATTCAGCTCCCGATAGGTGCCCCGCTTCACCGTGATGATCACCCGCGCGGCGTTGCCCACCGGCACAAAATCAATCGCGCCCTGCACGCTGCCAAAATCACCGCTCCCATCCGCGGCCACCGTCACGGCCGAGGCGCCCGGCAGAGGGCCCGCATTTTTTGTGGTAAAACGCCATTCCGCCGCTTCCGAAATCCCCAGAAAGGTCGCGCCGCTCGTCTCCAAAACCACCCCACTCTCGACCGTCACGTAATACGTCTGATTATAACCAAGTACGCCGGCCCGCGGATAGATCGTCACCGTATCGCCGTCCGCGACCACCGGTAGAAAATTATAGGGCGTCGCATTCGTCCCCACCAAGCGCTGCGGGTTCGCCCCCAGATCCAACGTTTCGACCAGGGTGTTGTCGGCTGCTCGCACAATCCGCACGCGACCACTCATCCCCGCCCGGGCCCCTCGATCAAACGTCAATCGCAGGGCGGCATCCGGATTAACCGTCGTCGCGCCCGTCTGCGGATATCGCCCAACCACCTTCATGGTCGACAGTGTTGTCAGGACCGCCGCCGCACTCGTCACCGAGCCCGCGCCATTCGTGATGCGCACCGTATATGCGCCCAATTGCGCACCGGTCACGTTGGGAATCGCCAGCGTCGCCGCGGTCGCCCCACTGAGCGGCGCCCCGTCCCGCAGCCACTGATACGTCAAGGGCGCGGTCCCCGTCGCGACCACTCCAAATTGCGCGCTCTGCCCCGCCGTCACGAGGAGGCTCAGCGGTGGCGTCGTGATCACCGGGGCCACGTTCACCACCAGCGTCGCCGGCGTACTTACGACCGCGGTCACCGCATTCCGCACGACGACTGCATAGACACCCGCATCCGCCACCGCGACGGCGCCGAGCGTCAGCGCCGCGCCGGTCGCGCCAGGAATCGCCACGCTGTTCTTCTGCCATTCATAACTCAGCGGCGCCGAACCAAAGGCGCTCACGGTGAACGTCACGCTTTGCCCGACATTGACCGACTGGCTGAGAGGATGGGTTTCAATTGTCGCCGCGATCGGCGTTGTCGAGATAACCACGGTGGCCGCACTGCTGATCGCGCTGCCATACGCATTTGAGACGATGACACTGTAGGCGCCAACTTCCGCCGCGGTCACACCGGCAAACGTGTAACGAGCCGCACTGGCACCGACGATCGGAATGCCGTCTTTTCTCCACTGATACAGCAACGGCGCCGTCCCCACCGCCGTCACCACCAGACTGCCGCTCTGATTCGGGTTCACGATCAGCGGTTGGGGTTGGGCCGTGATGACAGGAATGGAGACGACCGTCACACCCGTGACCGCCTCCAGGGTCAACGTGATCGGTGCGACGGTGGTATTCAGCAACATGAAGCCGAGTTCGTTGAATTGCGTCGCCGCTGGCGGGTTGTCGGGATTCGTGAAGGCCGTCTGACTGAGGCCATCCCCGCGCAACCACACTCCGGCCGCATCTGTCGCCGAGTTCGTCCCGAGAGAAATTCCGCCGGCCGAGCGATTGAGGCGAAAACTAAGGACATAAGGTACCCCATCGGTCAGCGCACCGGCGGTCTGCACCGCGCTCCCGGTTCCGAGGTTAACGAAGGATCCGGCGGATGGGTTGAGCAAACTCGCTGCCCCACCCGCGCTTTGACGTCGCCGCAACTCAAGCAGGCTGCCCGTGGCCCTTCCATTTACCCATACAAAATACCCGGCATCATCACTGAAATTCCCCGCCGTCCCCCCGGTATTAAAAAGGCCCACGCCCAGAGCGCGCGTCCCAGCCGCGAGCGCATTTAATCCACCGCTCACAGAAAACGTCAGCGATATTTCCACCGGGGTTGCGGTCGTCGACGAGAGATCGATCGGCACGAGATTCGTCGTCACCAACGTGGCCCGCTGACCCGCCGCCACCGTGAGAGTAACTCGCTCACCCACACTGGTGACCGGCGTGAGGGTCGTCTCGTTATAGACCGACCACGCCAACTGGGCGCGGGCACCCAGGGCAACGAGGGAAAAAAGCACGGTCGCAAGTCGGCGAATTCTCCAGCCCGAAGGACGTGGTGAAAGATGCTGGTCGAAGCTCATCATGGTTGGGTAGTCAGAAAATTAAGAAGCAACGCGCCCGACGCCGCGCCCTGGAGGCGCCCGCTCCTGAGCAACGCCGCTTCCTTCCACAGAGCAACGGAAAACTCCGCCGCGGACCTCAGACCCACGGCGGATTTTTGCACGGGAACCCGAAGTACAAAAGGATGAACCGTGCGCTCCGCGCTCGGTTCGTTTTGCGCCGAAAGCAAAAAGTGCGCGGCGCGCAGGTTCCACCCTCTGAGCCGGTC
>Ga0114966_10004894_pt1 | contig 11425 bp, 9 predicted proteins | sample M_130207_XF_Meta_FD_87029 | JGI IMG/M metagenome (GOLD analysis project Ga0114966, IMG submission 87029) | Freshwater microbial communities from Lake Montjoie, Canada to study carbon cycling - M_130207_XF_MetaG | ecosystem: Environmental > Aquatic > Freshwater > Lake | place: Lake Montjoie...
CCACCGGCAATGGTGTTAATAAATCCGGCGATAAACCCTGCCAGTACCAGCAGTGAAACCGTCAACACACTGAGTTCGTATTCCAAAGTAATTACCTAGATAGACAAAGAATTGCCTCACACTTTAACAGAAAAATATCTGCCGCATTTACAAGCAGAAGATCTGATGTAGTGACCAAACCTGCACTACATCATTGTGGCGCAGGCCCCAACGCAGTCAATCTGCACAGCAGCTCTGAGCCAGCGGCTTGATCTAGGAAACAACCGGGATAACGAAAGCCTTTGAATTTTTGTTTTAGGCAGTGCCACTGCGGTCTGGTTTCATATCCGTACTGGACGCAACTCGTTTGCACCGGTACTCTCTCTTTCTTTAACAATGCGAGCAATCACGTGATCGATAAATCCCACCGCCGCGTTATTTTTGCCTCATCTTTGGGTACCGTATTTGAATGGTACGATTTTTATCTTTATGGCTCGCTCGCTGCCATTATTAGCCGGCAGTTCTTTGCTGGGGTTAACGAAACTACGGCGTTTATTTTTGCCTTGTTGGCGTTTGCTGCAGGTTTTGCAGTGCGTCCGTTTGGTGCCATCATTTTCGGTCGACTAGGTGATCTGGTCGGGCGTAAACAAACATTCTTGATCACTATTGTCATCATGGGCATATCCACGGCGTTGGTCGGGATATTGCCTGGTTATGCGTCGATTGGCGTGGCTGCTCCCATCTTATTAGTGGTATTACGATTACTGCAGGGTCTCGCGCTGGGTGGTGAATATGGCGGTGCTGCAACTTACGTGGCAGAACACGCGCCTGCCAATAAACGGGGGCTGTACACCAGTTGGATTCAAACCACGGCAACACTCGGTTTGTTTTTGTCGCTTATCGTCATTCTTGTGTGCCGTAGTTTGTTGGGCGAGCAATTTGATGTTTGGGGTTGGCGTATTCCATTTTTAATTTCGCTCGTGCTGTTGGCGGTTTCGGTCTACATCCGTTTGCAATTGAACGAATCGCCGGTGTTTGTAGCGATGAAAGCAGAAGGACGAACATCTAAATCTCCGCTTAAAGATTCTTTTGGACGCTGGCCTAATCTAAAAATAGTCATTCTCGCCTTGTTGGGTGGCACCGCTGGGCAAGCAGTGGTGTGGTATTGCGGGCAGTTCTATGCCTTGTTCTTTTTAACTCAGACTCTCAAGGTGGATGCCTACACCGCGAATTTGTTAGTCGCTGGGGGCCTGCTGTTGGGTACGCCCTTCTTCATTTTGTTTGGTTCCTTGTCGGACAGGATTGGCCGCAAACGTGTGGTGTTGGCAGGCTGTTTGATAGCAGCTTGTACTTATATGCCCCTGTTCAAAGCACTCACATCGTATGCAAACCCGGCTATTGAAGCGGCACAACTTGCCAGCCCCGTGGTGGTACTTGCTGATGCGTCGACTTGCCACTTTCAATTTGATCCGATTGGCAAAACGGTTTATTCAAGCTCGTGTGATATCGCCAAAGGGCAACTAGCTCGTATCGGAATTCCTTATACCAATGAAGATACTCCGGGCGCAGTGGCTGTAGTTCGTATTGGTTCGCAAGCGATCTCTGCCTTTGAAGGAGCAGCTCTACCACCGGCCGAGTTCGCTGCGCAAAGTACCCAGTTTGCCTTATCGCTCGCTGCCGGACTCGCTGTGGCACAATATCCACTCAGTGCAGATCCTGAGCGTATAAATCACGGCATGGTGCTGGCTATTCTTACTCTGCTTGTTGTGTATGTGACAATGGTTTACGGCCCGATCGCTGCATGGCTGGTGGAATTGTTTCCACCGCGCATTCGTTATACATCGATGTCTTTGCCTTATCACATTGGCAATGGTTGGTTCGGCGGATTTTTGCCCACTGTCTCGTTTGCGCTGGTGGCCTACACGGGCGATATTTATTATGGCTTGTGGTATCCGATTGGCATTGCGTTAATGACAGTAGTAATCGGTGGGTTTTTTTTGCGGGAAACTAACGGTGAACCTGATCTGGAATAAGGCAGCGTATCATTCGTATAATTACACAGTCGGGCAGGTGCTTGCTGTAGGGCGCTCTTCAAAGTGCGCTCTTCACTCTGGGCTCTTCACACCGCAGTCTTCACCCCGCAGTCTTCACTCATTGACCCTTACCTGAGCCAATAACCATGACCCAAATCCTTCCCGATTTCAGTGGCCCCGGGCCACTGCGCGTTTACCAGGACGCGCTCAATCAGGGCAAATTCCTCATTCAGCAATGCAAAGACTGTGGCGCTTATGTGTTTTATCCGCGGGTGCTATGTAATCACTGTGGTTCTGCAGCGCTGAAATGGATAGAGCCAACGGGCCGTGCCGTTGTGTATTCCACCTCGGTAATTCGACAGAAGCCGGAGAAGGGCGGTGATTACAATGTTGCGTTAATCCAGCTTGAAGAAGGCCCGCGCCTGTTGAGTCGGGTAATGGATGTGGAGCCCGACAAAGTCACCATTGGCATGGCGGTAAGTGCCCATATTGCCGAGCTTGATGGCCAGCGTGCAGTGGTGTTTTACAATAAAGAACAAGGGAGCAAGGAATGGTAACGCACTTGCAGCAGGACAAATCATTACGTGGTTCTGCTGCGGTAGTGGGCGTAGGACTTAGTCGTTTTGGCGATTTGGCTGGCCGTAATCACATGGAGATCATGGCGGAAGCGGTGTATCACGCACTTAGTGATGCCGGACTAACCAGCAAGGATGTGGATGGAATTTTTGCTTCCAACTTTGTAGATCAGTTAACGCCACTTGTTATCGCCGAGTATTTTGGGATCCAGCCGGGTTTTATGGATGGTTCCAACATCGGTGGTTCTGCGTTTGTAAATTCGCTGCTCAGTGCTTCGCTCGCGCTTAAACATGGTTTGTGTAAGGTGGCGTTGATTTGTTACGGCAGCAACAGTCGCAGTGGTGGTAATGTACCGCCGGCACATTCGGCCACCATTGAGTCGGTATACAAACCGCGTTATCCGATTCAAGCCTATGCTTTGGCAGCGGCGCGTCACATGTATCAATACGGCACAACAGCACAACAACTGGCCGAAGTGGCAGTGTCCGCGCGCAAGTGGGCGCAATTGAATCCCGCTGCAGAAATGCGCGATCCACTGTCAATCGCTGATGTGCTTGGCGCCAGACGTGTGGTGGATCCTTTTGGTGTGCGCGATTGTTGTTTGGTCAGCGATGGTGGTGGCGCAATGATTATGGTGAAAGCTGAGCGCGCTAAAGATTTCCCCAAAGCGCCGGTCTATATGCTGGGTGTTGCATCACGCACTACGCATAACATTATTTCGCAAATGCCTGATCTTACTGTGACTGCGGCGGCGCAAAGTGGTCCGGCCGCATTCGCCATGGCTGGAGTCACACCCGCCGATATTGACGTGGTTCAGTTGTACGATGCTTTCACCATCAACACCATTTTGTTACTCGAAGATCTGGGCTTTTGCAAAAAAGGTGAAGGCGGCGCTTTTGTGTCCAATGGCAATATTGCGCCAGGGGGCAAGTTACCAGTAAACACCAACGGAGGTGGTTTAAGTTGTGTACACCCTGGTATGTACGGCATTTTTTTGATGATAGAAGCCGTGCAGCAGTTGCGTGGCGATTGTGGTGCGCGTCAGATCAAACAAGCAAAACTGGCGGTGTGTAATGGCAATGGTGGCTATTTATCGAGCCAGGTGACTGCGGTGTTTGGCGCAGCTGAGACCTTGTGATTAAAAATATTTTTAAGTGCCGAAGTACCGGGGCAAGTCTGAATGAACGCCCCGGTTCTCCGCATTTTTTTCAGTAGCTGAAACTACAATCCTTCTCCCCACGCTCCATTAAAGAAATGCTCACCCAGTGGCTTGCGTTTGCGTGGCGCTAGTTCGCGCGTTTTGAAAGGCTCGATCAGGCTAGCTTCGGCTAACTGATAACCGATTGCCATCATTGCCAAAGGTTTAAATCTTTCGGGAATAACAAATAACTCTCGTGCTTTATCAGCACTGAAGCCGCCCATTTGATGGGTCATCATGCCCAGTGCCGTTGCTTGCAAGCAAATACTCATAGATGCAGCACCGGTGTCGAAGGAGCCAAAGTGATTGGGATTGCCGTTGTGTTTAAACAGGGTGTCGGTACAGGAAATAACCAGAACGGGGGCGTGTTGACACCAGGGCTTATTGCCGTCCATCAAACAAGAGAAGGCTAACTCCCAGGCAGCAGGATTGTCCTGTTTGCTGCACATGATGAAACACCAAGGTTCATCCCCGAAACATGAAGGTGCCCAGCGTCCGGCTTCTGCCAATGCGCGCAGGTCATTTTTGTGCACGGTGCGTGCCGGATCGAAGGAAACGCCGCTGTAGCGGTGCTCCAGCAATTGATGGATGGGGGCAGATGCATCGATAGATTTGCGGATCATGCTAGGGTTCCTAGTAGGGGTTGTTGTGGCGCGTGATTCTAGCAGCTTGTTGCTTAACTGCCTGCCTGGGTGCCGGCATTCAGCGCCAGTAATAATGGTGTAATTTACTGGTGACACTGTTTGCTTATTGACCTTGAAAATGTCCAAATAGCTACTATATTCAAGTTACCGCCCAACACTGGGTGATCGTTTGGTCACTTGAAAAGGGTCAAATCAAAGCTGTGGGTTGGCGAGTACAGTGGCAACTGCTAGAATTCGCCCCCTGCGGCCAGGAGTCCTGGTAATGCAAGACAACAACTTGATTGAATTAGATTCAGAGCTAGAAATGACTATCGAAACCGATTTTGAAGCAGATACCATCGATTTGGAGCTTGAAACAGAGCCCAAAGAAAGGCCAAGGGCGCCCCGCACCCAGGCGCAGCGTGCCACTTTTATGGCAAAACAGACTGCCGGCAAACAATTACAGGTATTTGACACCATGGTACCGGGGCGCGACCTCAGTGCTTATATCACCTCGGTCAATGGCATCGCCATACTGACCGCCGATGAAGAAAAAGACCTCGCTAATCAATACTATTATGAAGAAAATGTTGATGCTGCGCGTAAGTTAGTACTTGCTCACCTGCGTTTTGTTGTGCATGTCGCCAAAACCTACTCCGGTTACGGCCTCAGCGAAGCCGACCTGATTCAGGAAGGTAATGTGGGGCTGATGAAGGCCGTAAAACGCTTTAACCCTGAAGTTGGCGTACGGCTGGTGTCCTTTGCTGTGCATTGGATCAAAGCCGAAATTCACGAATTCATATTGCGCAACTGGCGTATTGTCAAAGTGGCCACTACCAAGGCCCAACGGAAATTGTTCTTTAACCTGCGTGGTGCCAAAAAACGTCTAGGTTGGTTGACTCAGAGCGAAGTTGAAGTTGTTGCCAAAGATTTAGGAGTAGATGCTGCCACAGTCACCCAAATGGAAGGCCGCCTGGGGGCTTTTGATGCTTCTTTTGATGGCGCTGCGGATGCTGACGACGAAGAATATGGTCAAGCACCGGCATTTTATTTGGAAGACACTCGTTTTGATCCTGCGCGGAATGTCGAAACTGATAATTGGGACAAAACCAGCACGGATGGTTTGTATGTGGCCCTTAGCGCCCTTGATGAACGTAGCCGCGACATTTTGAATCAACGCTGGCTCAACGATAACAAAGCTACTCTGCACGAACTGGCAGCCAAATATAACGTATCTGCTGAGCGTATCCGTCAGCTCGAAAAAAATGCTATGGATAAAGTCAAGGCAGTGTTGGAAGCCTGATCTGTGTTGTAACGCAAAAGTGTTTGTAATTTAAAAGCCGTCCTTGTGACGGCTTTTTTCTGCATCGTGAATTGCTTACTTAAAATAGCGTAACGAGGTAATTATGAAGCCCGGCATTAAGGTAAGCGTTTACATAATCTGCCTCAATGAGGAAGAGCACCTTGCCAGGTTGTTGCCGCAACTGGCTGACTTTAAAGAAGTCATCCTTGTCGACAGCGGTTCCACTGATAACACACTAAAAATTGCTGCTTCTTTCCCTAATGTCAGTATCAGTAAGCGTGTTTGGTCGGGCTTCAGTGAGCAAAAAGCTTATGCACTGTCTTTGTGTAATGAAGAGTGGGTGCTCAACCTGGATGCTGATGAAGAGCTCACTCAGGAATATCTGCACACTTTGGATTCGGTTATTAACAGCGATGATTATGATGCACTACAGACTAGACGTATTTTGTTACGCTGGGGCAAGCAGCCCCGATGTTTTATTAAAGATGATGTGCTGATCAGATTATTTCGCAAAAAGTGTGGCACATATCACCCCGCGCGGGTACATGAAAAAATTGCGATCGAGGGCAGAATAAAAATTTCTAATACTTATTTTTTGCATCACGAAAACCTAAGTTTTTCACAACGTATACAAAAATCTAACCACTACAGCCAACTGAAGGCAGAAGATAAATTTGCACGGGGACATCGTTGTTCTGTGTTGCATCTGGTGCTGATTTTTCCCTTGGCATTTTTGCAATGTTATTTAGGCAAGGGCTTATTTCTGGATGGTGGTGACGGCATTGCAACTAGCATGAACCATGCTTTTTACAATTTTATGAAATACGTAAAATTGCGTGAGCTATGGCAGCAAGCACAAAGAACAGCAAAAATTTCAGCAAAATAAAATTTATCCGCGTAGTTCATTGTTGTTCAAAATTTTCAGTACACGGCTGAATATCATCTGCGGTGTGATGGAGCGCAAGCATCGATGCTGATGCATGCAATAAATTTTTGTGCATTCTGGGCTGCACGGCTCGGTACCTTTCGCCACTTCAGTGTTAGATGTGAGAGGCTCCCAAATCTCTACAGCAGTGGGGCCGAAAATTACAGTACCCGCAACACCCATCGCCGCAGCCAAATGAAAAGGGCCACTGTCATTACCTACAATTACACTGGCATGCGTAAAAAAATCGGCAAGCTCAGGTAGTGAGAGTTGATTACATAAATTAAACACAGGTTTAGCGGTTGCTGGTGTAAGTAATGCTAATACCGCTGCTGTTTCAACCGCATCTTGTCCCGCACCAATAAACGCCACTTGTAGATTTTTGTCGATTAACAGCGCGGTGAGTTCTGCAAAATATGCGCGTGGCCATTTTTTATAATCTTTGGTAGCCCCTGCATGCAGAACTACCAAAGGTTGCTTTAAATCCAGACCAGCATTGGTTAACTGTTGTTGTTTTGCCAGTGACAAAGTGGCTGGTTTTAGATGCATATAACGCACCGCGGTTTCGGGTAAACCTACTGCTTTGAACATTTCCTGAAAACTGTACCAGCGATGTCTTTTGCCAGTTGGTCTTGCTGCAAAATTGATAGGCAAGACATGGTGATAACCAAAGCCATGCCGGCTAGTGCTGCAACCAAGACGAAAACGGGCCTTGGAAAATTGGGTAAGGCGGTGTGCCACCGAGTCTTCTTCGATATTAAAAGCAATGTCGGCACCAAAATTACGAATAGTGTGCAGGCAGTCTAGATACAGACGAATTTTTTGGAAATTATCAGCCTGGGCAATTTGTTTGCGCGGATAATAAATCAAGCATGCTTCAGGTAAGGCGCCCTTAATCAAATCTTTGAAGGCAGCGTCCAGTACTACTCGAAACTCGATATTGTGGGTGCTGCAGTAGCGGGAAAACTCCTGAATAAGGTTGCCGGCAATCAACAAATTACCGAGATATTTGGTTGGATTAACCAGCAAAATGCGTAACGGATTATGGGGAAGTGTGTAGGCTGGCAAGTGCAGAACCTGGAGTCCAATTGAATATGGGGGTGATTATGACAAAGGATGCGCCGATATGGGACATTCTATTTTTCTGTTTAATTTTCTACTTCATTTTTAGAGCTTTATGCATGCCCCTGTTATCATTTGTATTTGTACAGCACGCTGTATTAACCGCCAGTTTCGGTTTTAGGTCGCATTAAAATGCAAAAATATTTTCTTGTTGTTGCTGCTATCAACGGTTTTCTGGTGGTGGCATTTGGCGCCTTTGGTGCCCACGCTTTGCAAGCGTTGCTTAGTGTCGAGATGCTCGAGGTGTACCGAACCGCAGTGCACTATCAGATGTTTCATACTGTAGCGTTTGTGATGGTGCATGCGCTGAGAAATGACGCTGATAATGTCAAAAAATTAAACCTAATCGGTCATCAATTTGTGCTGGGTATGGCGCTGTTTTGCGGCAGCCTTTATTTGTTGGCGTTAAGTGGAATAACGAAGCTGGGAATCATCACGCCGCTCGGGGGTGTAATTTTGCTGGCTGCCTGGCTGCAATTGGCGCTGTTTTGCGCCACTAATAAGCGTTTACTATGATCAAGCCAATCAATGTTCCATTGCGAACTGTAAAAAGTTTTGTAGTACGGCGTGGTCGAATGACCGAGGCGCAAGAGTTAGCGCTGACTTCGTTTTGGTCGCAATTCGGCTTGAACTTGGCGGATGGCATGTTTGATCCTGCACAAGTATTTGGCCGTTCGGGCGAGCTGGTGTTAGAAATCGGTTTCGGAATGGGTGAGGCACTGATCAGCATGGCACTGGCGCATCCACAACAAAACTTCATCGGCGTGGAAGTGCATCCTCCCGGCATTGGCAATATTCTGCGTGAGATTGCCGAACAAAATATTACCAATCTCAGAATTTATAAAGCTGATGCCAAAGATGTGTTGGACCAATGTATTGCCGATGTTAGCTTAAGCAAAATACAAATTTATTTTCCTGACCCTTGGCACAAAACTAAACATCATAAACGCCGTTTGATTCAGAGCGAGTTTGTGCAGCAAATACGTCCCAAGCTTAAAGTGGGTGCCATAGTGCATCTGGCTACAGACTGGGAGGCTTATGCCAAACAGATGATGAAAGTGATGAGCAGTGCAGAGGGGTTTCGCAATTGTATAGGAGAGCATGCATGGGCTAGTGATCCTATGCGTCCGTCGACCAAGTTTGAGCAACGCGGACAACGCTTAGGGCATGCAGTGTGGGATTTGGTGTTTGAAAAAACGTGTAACCAGTATCTAAGAAATCGGGAATTTGCCAGTCTTAACGTCTGATTAGATGATGTTTCCTGCAACGAAAGTACCGCTATCAGATACACCAACCAACGTGGCAACCATATGTACACTAAAATCACCAGCCACATCCATCACTTTATCTAAACCACCCGCATCGGTGTTTCTAAGGACGGAATAGATAGCGGAATCTATTCCGTTATCTAGGGTAACCAAGATGTATTGACCGTTAGTAACGACATCTTGACGCAAGCCTGCAGCAATTATGGCCGCTTCAACAGCGCCATTGTCACCGACTTGTGTTAAAGCGCCGTTCACTTGGAATGCGGCACCCGATAACACATAGTTCTTGTCCGCAGTCTGGTGGCTTGAAATCACCAGTGTGCCGGCTACACCGATACCAGGTGCCGTTACTACGGTGATGGGTGAGTTTCCACCCCCATCATTCCTATCCCCAATATCAACGATATCGGCGTTGTCACCATTACCCGTCTGGAAGCCAGTCAAAATGGCAGCTACCTGAGCCGTGTCCCATTGATTGCCCTCAAAACCGCCAGCCAAATCCACCGTATCACGACCACCAGTCCCCAACACCACGGTTTTAGTTGTTGTTGGACGACCCAATTTTATGAGGTTATCGCCCGGTTCCCCGTTGATCGTTCGAGCTACCCCCCCAGCGTCATGGATGTTTACATTAGCTCCACCGGCAGTAATTATTTGAAAGTTGTCATATACGCCTCCAACAGTCCCGCTAGTCAATAGAATCAAAGTATTATTGGTTCCACCAAAAACTAGCCTCTGACTAAAGATGCTCGTCAGTTGGTTGGCCCGCATAGTTAGCGTGTGGGGTCCTGCGAATTGGTTTGTTAAGCTTATCAAGGGAATATTTGTGCCATTGCCAGTGAGCGCCAAGCCTGTCAAATTCAAGTTGGTCTGTGCTTGATTAATCGTAAAGCCTGGAAAGGTAGACCAATTTTCTAGGCGATTGACCACAAGGCTAGTCAGTGCGTTGAACTGATTCGCAGTAACAATAAAATTCCCTACTTGACCAACAGTTATGACAATAGTAGTCGGCAACAAGAGGGGGGATGAAGCTAAGTCGAGCTGTGCACCAGTAGTAATATCTTTAAATTCAAAGCGTTCAAAGCCAGCGAACGCACTAAACGATCCAATGTAATCAGTAAAGGCCACTGTATCAACCGTGCCGTTAGCGTTCCCACCCCCGTTGAATGTTGAGCCCTCGGCTGTTGCAATAGCATTTGTTACTCCTAGCAAGCTATCCGCGCCATCTCCTAAGTTAACGGTACCGCCTGCTACGAGGTTAGTGAGAGTTACTGTATCAGCAGCGCTACCCCCTGTGATGTTTTTCAGAGCGTGATTAGTCGTGCCGCTGTTGATGGTTACCGTGTTAGGCCCGGTGCTGGACAACACCAAGGTTTCAATGCTGTTGAAAACGGCGGGCGTGGCAAAGACCCCAGCGTTACTCAATGTCACGCTATCGGTACCCTCTCCACCTACCAAGGTCGTTGCACCCTCCACATTGGCAATGGTGCCAGTGATGTTGTCACCTAATGCCGTAGAAGCACCGGGTGGATTTGCAGACAATGCGGTTACCGACTGAGCTGTAGCAGTTAGAAACAGGGCCGCAGGACGAGCCAACTGTGGAATCTGTAGATCGGCGGCAGTGATAGTTGTTACGCCAGCGAGCTTGACAACGGTATCTGTCGCAGTCAGAACACCGGTAGTCGCTGTAACAACATATACACTATTGTCAGCAGCCGAGAAGAAGGCCTGCCCTGCAACACCACCGTTTGCGGCAGAAAGAACATCAGCCAAACCAGCTGCTCGGTTCGCGTATACCCCCATAAATGAAGTGGCCTGTGCCAAACTCAAGGTGTCAGTACCAGACAAAAAGTCCGTAATAGTATCCATGAGAGTACTACCAGAAACTAGAACCTCGTTTTCAATGTTAACTGCATATACAAACCTGTCGGCACCAAGACCACCGGTTAGACTGTCTGCGCCTTTGCCACCGGTGATTCTGTCTGCGCCAGCGCCGCCAGTGATGGTGTCATTAACAGAGCCGCCGATGATCGTCACGGCAATATTGCCTGTCACAGTTATCGTGTTAGCGAAGGCACTTGCACCAGTCAGGCTCATAGTTGCCACAGAAGTTGCTGTGATGGTCGTTGCTGATGTCAGTGCACTTGCATCAACCACTTCAACAACAATGGGGGTAGCAACAGTGCCGCCAGCGCCAGTTAAAGTAAGCGTTGTTGCATCTGGACCTGTCACCGGCCCAGTGAAACCAGCCAACTGCGCAACAGTCATGGTGACCGCGCCAGTTAGGGTGATGCTTTCTGCGGTGGTGGCATTACCGCTATTAACACCGGCAATATTGGCCCCGGTTGTAGCAGTGATTACGTCTGTGCCATCACCTAAATCCCACGTGCCTGTAACG